>ENA-UPSM01003393-UPSM01003393.1-activated-sludge-metagenome-genome-assembly--contig:-NODE-3393-length-17898-cov-6.268901_pt1 | contig 17898 bp, 15 predicted proteins | sample MGYA00238181_ERZ773283 | MGnify/ENA primary metagenome ERZ773283 (study PRJEB29023, sample SAMN05720199) | activated sludge metagenome | isolation source: Anaerobic digester | place: Japan...
GTTCGTCTTTAGCAAATTCGGATAAATTACCCACGATTCTGCTTTTCATTTCGTGAACCGCTTTGTTGGTGAACGTAATGGCGAGAATGTTGCGATACGCATCATTTTTTGGCGCAACGAGAATAATTTTCAGGTATTCTTTGACAAGTGCATACGTTTTTCCTGAGCCTGCCGATGCGTCGTATATGGAGAATGAAGGTCTTTGCATTTTGATTATTTTTTTCTAATTCCAACTCATATTTATCAAAACTTTGGTTTCTTCAATTTCTACTTTTCCCCCAATAGCGCCATTTTCTCCTGGATAAATTTCATAAACTTTAGTTTTATTATTAATCTTTGGAATATTATTTTTAAGTCTTTCACAATTCGTTACCCAGTTTTGAATTTCTTTCTCGTTGCAACTAAATTTAATTATAAATTTTCGTGTAAACGCACTACCTCTTTGTTCTATCTCAAGGTTTTTTATATGTTCTGGCAGTTTATTTAAACCTCCCCAACTCAATGTTGTAATAATTGCTTCGTCTTTTCTCGAAGGAAAAACTATGTTTGAAAAAAAATTTAAATAGGTTAAAGCAATAATAATGACAACGATTAAACTAGAAATTTTTAAAATTAATTTTGACATATACTTTAATTGTTATTAAACCCTAAATTTTCTTCTTATCCCAAATGCCCTAGCCCTGATGGAAACGGCATCCTTTACTGCCAGAGTTGGGCAGTGAAGATATAGTGTACAGCAGGAAACAGCTCCTGAAAACACCACTATCAATTTATTTAATAAAACTATAACGAAATAGAATTTCCTTTTCAAAGTTAATTGTTTAATTTTGAATAAAATATTTTATAAACCAATAAACAAAAATAATTATGGCTTTTGAATTACCACAATTACCTTATGCGTATGACGCACTAGAACCTCATATTGATGCGCGCACGATGGAAATCCATCACACCAAACATCATAATGCTTACACGACCAACTTGAATGCTGCTATTGCAGGAACTGAATTGGAAGGTAAAAGCATTGAAGAAATTTTAGGAAATTTGGATTTGAAAAACGGAGCTGTTCGCAACAACGGTGGAGGTTTTTTTAACCACAATTTATTTTGGACTGTAATGTCGCCAAACGGTGGTGGATTGCCAACTGGTGAAGTTGCTGCTGCCATTGATGCTGCTTTTGGTTCATTTGATGCCTTTAAAGCTGCTTTTTCTAAAGCTGGAGCGACACAATTTGGTTCAGGATGGGCTTGGTTGTGCGTGAAAGACGGAAAACTAGAAGTTTGTGGAACTCCAAATCAAGACAACACTTTGATGCCAGGAATTGGTTGTGGCGGAACTCCAATCTTAGGAATGGATGTTTGGGAACACGCTTATTACTTGAACTACCAAAACAGAAGACCTGATTATATTGAAGCTTTCTTCAACGTAATTAACTGGGATGAAGTAGCTAAAAGATATGCTGCTGCAAAATAGTCTCTTTTAGAAAATAGAATAAAGAACATAGAGAATAGACGGATAGACGAAAAGTTTATTCGTCTATTTTTTTTATTCATAACTTTAATCCTAATGTTGGTGATGAAAAGCTTTTTTGTTGAAAACCAACAAAATTCCGACCCCGATAGAAATAGCGGCATCGGCAACATTGAAAATGGCATTGAAGAATTTAAAATGTTGACCGCCCAAAACTGGCAACCATTCGGGCCAATTTCCTTCGAATAATGGAAAGTACAACATATCGACCACTTTGCCATGAAACCAAGTTCCATATGGTTTTTCAGAAAATATAGTAGCTAAATGACCGTAGCTATCGTCGAAAATCACGCCATAAAAAACAGAGTCGATGATGTTGCCAAAAGCTCCAGCAAGAATTAAAGAAATGGCCACAATCAAATAGTTGGAACTGTGTTTTCTTTCGACAGAATCCCATAGCCAATAGCCAATTCCCGTTACGGCAACTAAACGAAAAACGGTAAGGAATAATTTTCCATAAATTCCTGGAATAACGGTTCCCCAAGCCATTCCTTCATTTTCTATCAATAGAATTTTGAACCAACTGGTAACGTCAATTTGACCACTTTCGCCATAGACAAAATTGGTTTTAATATATATTTTAGAAAATTGGTCAACCAGTAGGATGATAAAAACTATCAGATAAGCTTTTCGTAAAGACATTTTGTAAATTTTAATGGCGCAAAAATAGGTAAATTCTAAAAATTAAATTCCAAATTCCAATAATTTATAAATCATTGTTGGAATTTGGAATTTTCATATTGAATTTTTGAATTGCTTATCGTTGCAAATTTTTTGCTTCGATGCTCATTGTAGCGTGAGGAACAATCAACAATCGTTCTTTGCTGATTAATTTGCCTGTCACTTTACAGGTTCCATAAGTTTTGTTTTCTACACGGAAAAGTGCATTTTTCAAGTCACGGATAAACTTCTCTTGACGAATTGCCAACTGCGAGTTTGCTTCTTTAGACATGGTTTCGCTTCCTTCTTCAAATGCTTTGAATGTTGGCGAAGTATCGTCGGTTCCGTTATTTAAATCGTTCATATAAGCACTTTTTATCAAATCTAAATCTGCTTGTGCTTTTTGTATTTTTTTAATAATAAGCTCTTTAAACTCAGCTAAATCTGCGTCTGAGTATCTTGCAATTTCATCTATCATCTTCTAATTATTTTGTAATTGATATTTTGGTTTTTATGTCGTCGAATTCTATTTCTATTCCGTTGTTTATGGTGTCTTCAAAAACTAATACTTCTGTTAATGTTTCTGATTTTATATAAACTTCATTTGCCATTACGGCGTTTTCTAATTCGGCATTTTTTTGCAAATGTACTTTAATTTTGTCAGTAACCTCAAAACCAGAATCTTTTCTGATGTTCTGAATCCTGTTGACCAATTCTCTGGCAATTCCTTCTTCTTTCAATTCTGGAGAGATTGTGATGTCAAGCGCAACGGTTATTCCGTTTGAGTTGGCAACCAACCAACCCTCAATATCTTGCGAAGAAATCTCCACTTCTTCTTGCGATAAAGTTATACTATTTCCCGAAATAACAATATCTATGCTTCCTTGCTTGTCTAATTGACTGATTTGCACTTGCGAAAATGACTGTATCTCTTTGGCAATCAATCCCATATCTTTTCCAAATCGGGGTCCTAACGCCTTGAAATTCGGTTTAATTTGCTTGACCAAAATTCCCGAAGCATCGTCCAAAAGTGTAACTTCTTTTACGTTAACTTCCGCTTTAATCAGGTCGGAAACGGCTTCAATTTCGGCACGCTGATTCTCGTCAAGTACTGGTATCATTACCTTTTGCAACGGTTGACGCACCTTAATCATTTCCTTTTTTCGAAGCGATAAAACTAGTGAAGAAATCGTCTGTGCTTTCTGCATTTTGCTCTCCAACGATTTATCAACAAAGTTTTCAACGAATTTTGGAAATTCGGCCAAATGTACAGAGTCGAATTTTTCTGATTGTGTTGCCTGTGTTAAGTCTTTGTAAAGTTTGTCCATATAGAACGGAGCGATTGGCGCACCCAATTTACTAATGGCTAACAAACAAGTATATAACGTTTGGTAAGCCGCAATTTTATCTTGTGCATAATCACCTTTCCAAAAACGACGACGACACAAACGAACGTACCAGTTACTCAAGTTTTCCTGTACAAATTCCGAAATAGCACGAGCCGCTTTCGTTGGTTCGTAATCAGCATAAGCTTCGTCCACCACTTTCACCAAAGTATTCAATTCCGAAATAATCCATCTATCGATTTCCGGTCTTTCGTTCATCGGAACATCGGCTTCGGCATATGTGAAATTGTCGATATTGGCATACAACGCAAAGAAAGAATAAGTGTTGTATAAAGTTCCAAAAAACTTACGACGAACCTCGGCAATTCCTTCAATGTCAAATTTCAAATTGTCCCAAGGATTCGCATTCGAAATCATATACCAGCGTGTGGCATCTGGGCCGTATTCTGCAATTGTTTCAAAAGGATCGGTAGCGTTTCCTAAACGTTTGGACATTTTATGTCCGTTTTTGTCCAAAACCAATCCGTTAGAAACTACGTTTTTATACGAAGGCTTATCGAAAACCAAAGTCGCAATGGCGTGCAGGGTATAAAACCAACCACGAGTTTGATCCACTCCTTCGGCAATGAAATCGGCAGGAAAATCTTTGTTACCGTCGATTTTGTCTTTGTTTTCAAAAGGATAATGCCATTGTGCATACGGCATTGAACCCGAGTCAAACCAAACGTCAATCAAATCGGATTCGCGTTTCATTGGTTTTCCAGAAGCAGAAACCAAGGTGATTTCATCAACCACATTTTTGTGCAAGTCAATCAAATCATAATTTGCTTCGTCCATATTTCCAATTTCAAAACCTTTGAAAGGGTTTTCTTTTTGGAAACCTGCTTCGATAGATTTTTCTATTTCGTTGTATAATTCTTCAACAGAACCGATTAATATTTCTTCTGTTCCTTCTTCGTTTCTCCAAATTGGCAATGGAATTCCCCAAAAACGAGAGCGTGACAAGTTCCAGTCGTTGGCGTTTTTCAACCAATTCCCGAAACGTCCTTCCCCGGTTGCTTTTGGTTTCCAGTTGATGGTTTCGTTCAATTCGAACATTCTGTCTCTCACTTCCGTGATTTTGATAAACCAAGAATCCAGCGGATAATATAAAATTGGCGTGTCAGTTCTCCAGCAATGTGGGTAACTGTGCACGTATTTCTCTACTTTGAACGCCTTGTTTTCTTCTTTTAACTGAATGGCAATTTCCACATCGGCAGAACGTTCCGGTGCTTCGCCTTCGTTATAATATTCATTTTTAACGTATTTACCCGAATAATTTCCTAAACCGTCAATGAATTTTCCTTGCAAATTTACCAATGGAACCGGGTTTCCGTTTTCGTCTAAAACCAACATTGGTGGAACTTCGGGAGTAGCTTCTTTGGCTACTTTAGCATCATCAGCACCAAATGTTGGAGCGGTGTGCACAATTCCTGTTCCGTCTTCGGTAGTCACAAAATCCCCTGAAATTACTCGGAAAGCGTTTTCTGGATTTTGATATGGTAAAGCCAATGGCATCAATTGTTCGTAACGAATTCCTACTAAATCGGCTCCTTTGCATTCTGTCAGGATTTGGTATGGGATTTTTTTGTCGCCTTCTTTGAAGTTTTCAAAATCGGAAGCTTCGGTACTTGGAAAAAATCCTTTCCCAAATTGTTTCCCAACTAGGTTTTTAGCCAGAATTACTTTGACAGGTCGGAAAGTATATTGATTGAAAGTTTCAACCAACACATAATCAATTTTTGGACCAACGGTCAAAGCCGTGTTTGATGGCAAAGTCCAAGGCGTTGTCGTCCAAGCCAAGATGTGAATATCTCCAAATCCTTGCAGAAATGAAGGTAAAGTTTCGTTTAATGCTTTGAATTGGGCAACTATCGTCGTATCCGTTACATCACGGTAACTTCCCGGCTGGTTCACTTCGTGCGAAGACAATCCTGTTCCAGCTTTTGGAGAATACGGCTGAATGGTGTAGCCTTTGTACATCAAATCCTTGTTGTAGATTTGTTTCAAAATCCACCAAACAGTTTCCATATACTTGGATTTGTAAGTCACATACGGATCTTCCATATCGACCCAATAACCCATTTTTTCGGTCAAATCGTTCCACACATCAGTGTAACGCATTACTGTTTTTTTACAGGCTTCGTTGTATTCGGCTACGGAAATGGTTTTCCCAATATCTTCCTTAGTAATTCCCAAAGAAGCTTCGGTACCTAATTCTACAGGCAAACCGTGGGTATCCCAGCCCGCTTTACGCTTCACTTGGAATCCTTTTTGAGTTTTATAACGGCAAAAAATATCTTTAATCGCACGTGCCATCACGTGGTGAATTCCCGGCAGTCCATTGGCCGAAGGTGGTCCTTCAAAAAACACGAATGGGGTGTTGCCTTCGCGAGTGGTTACACTCTTCTCGAATATGTTTTCTTTTTTCCAAAAATCAAGTACTTCCGATGCCGCTGTAGGCAGGTTAAGTCCTTTGTATTCAGTAAATTTTGTGCTCATTTTATCCTTTTCTTTAATCGCGGTGCGAAAGTAAGAAATAGTTATGAATTATGAGTTATGAGTTATGAGTTTTTGTGGTTGAATTTTTCATGAAAAAACTGCCGACAAAACCTCCAAAGATTTTGGTTTTCGGAAACCGCCGAGATGAAAAGTGTAATAATCGATCAGTGTTTTTAAAAGGATTTGTCTTTCGATAACGTGGAAGATTTTCTGGTCGTTGTCGAATTTCAAAGCAATGAGTTTTTTGAAAAGATTGGTTTCGTGTTCCGTGAGTGAACCCAGACCGTGAAATGGCGTAAAAACACCTTCGTTGGCATCGAAAAAAGGAAAATCCATTTCGGAAATATCAGGATAAAAACCTAGATATTTGGTTATTTCGAGCATTAGAATCAGGTGAAAATTGGCAATTTGGTTGTGATTGTCGAGCCAATGCAAAGCGGTTTCCAAGAAAGTAAAAAGTTGTTCGTTTTTCTCTTCTTCGTGAATGGAATGGTGCAGAATTTCGGAAATGAACATCACGATGGTGCTCTTGAAAATATCCGAATGAATGGTTTGAAATGGAGTGGCAATCTTGATTTCCTTGAAGTTTTCCAATGTTCCCTTATTTTTATGGACGGCTTCAATTTCGAGAATGGTCAGCGGTTGGAAATAGGCAATTTTCTGGTTTGATTTTCGGGAAGAAAAAGCGTCGCGAACAAAATAGGTTTTTAAACCGTGTGATTGCGTAAAGCATTTCACAATCAAGCTTTTCTCTTGGTATTTGAGAGAAGAAAGAACGATGGCTTTGGTTTTGACTAACACTTTGAAGCTTTTTGATTTAGAGACTTCGATTTATATTGCATTCCCAAAACGGCAAAAACGATCACTATTCCTTGAAAAGGCATCATATATCGGGAACAATTCACGGGACCCGAAACCAATATATAATAAGCAAATAATACAATTAAATAATACATATTTAAGGTCAATTTATTAAATATTAGACACTTAATAACATAAAACCATTTCATACAATTTATCAAAAAAATTGGAATTAATAGTAAATAAACAAATGCTACTTTATTTTTAAATAGTGACCAAATAGATTTGTCGCTATTTAAGACTTCCAAAAATCCTTGTCTGCCATTTTCCTTTTCAAAAAAGGTAATTAAATCATATCTTCCTGGGTCAAATATGCCTCTGACAGCCGTATAGAAATGGTAAAAGGAATATCGAAACAAGTTTTTCTTTATTTCATTGGTTGCCATTTGCTTGAGGTAAATATTCTGTTCTGCAAAATTCTTTCCAACGTATCTATTATCTTTATACACTGAATCCAACCACAAATCAGCTTTTTCTTTGGACTGGGTTGAAGATTTAAAATAATATAGATTATAGTCTATTAAATTTTTATTTTCTATAGACGAAAAATGTCTGTAACCTGTTAGATTTTCATTGTGATTTAAATAGAATTGCAAACAAATTATTGGCAAAAATAACCAAAAACTAAAAACTTTATTTTTCAACATATACACTAAGAAGAATATAGAATTGATGTAAATAAAAGGGTAAAAAATGGGCTTTGTAAAGGCTAATAAAACAGTAATTATTTGGATATAAGCAAAGTTGTTTTTGGTCCATTTTTGCAAAAGCAACCAAAAAAGCAATGTAAGAAACAACATCACCAACCACTCTGACATTAGAACATGAGTATAGATAAAAATTGAGGGTGTAAACAAAAATAGAACTAATAGATTATTAGCTATTTGAACCTTATAATGCTTCAATATTTTAAACAGTACAAAGACATTAAAAAGACCGAAAACTGTTTGAAGAACAACTATAAAAAAGGGCTTAAAATTAACGAAAAGAGACAAGAAAAAAGGATAAACAAAAGGTCTTCTTGTGATTAATTCTGGATTGTTTGAATGATTAAAGTAAGTGAAATTTCTAATTGTTTTTGCTACTTCAAAATATTCATCGGAATCTGTCAAAAAATAAATAGTAGAAACCATTCTTGCCATCAAAAAAACAAAATACATAACGGCAATTATTAGAAATATTTTTTTTTCTGATTTAGTAAAATCTTTCATTTCAAATAGCATTGTTCTTATTTTTGTTCGTGATATTCTTCTTCGGTATTAATAGACCAAATGTTAGATTTATCGGTATTGTTGTTGATTATATTTTGAACGGCTTGCATTGCAGTAAGCATCGAATGGTCTTGATTGTTATATTTATGCATTCCATTTCTTCCTACCAAGAAAAGATTTTCAATAGTATCTGTAAAGTTTCTTATTTCATTAAAATCTGAATAACTCCCAAAATAGGCCGGATAGGTTTTTGGAACTTTAATCACTTTGGCATCTAATACATTTTCACCCGAATTTACAAACCCCAATTGTATCATTTCGTCAGTAGCTAATTGTACCATTTCGCTTTCAGAAAAGTGCCAAATAGGATCGGTTTGGTTGCAAAAATATTCTAAACCAACCCAGGTTTTATCAGCATCATTAACCATAAATGGACTCCAATTATTAAATACCTGAAGTCGTCCCACTTTTACATATGATTCCTGAATATAAATCCAATTATCCTCTAATTGAAAATTGACATTGTTTAAAAGCAAACCAACAGTGACAAAATCTCTATAGATTAAGCCTTTTGCCACTTCTTTTACTTTCATCGGAACTTCACAACTAAACCCTTTTATTAATTCTTGTATAGGCATAGTAGAAAAGCAGTAATCACAAGCTATTGTTTCTATTTCTTTTGTTAAACTATTTTCTATAACAACGCTATTAACCTTGTTGTTTTCAATATTTATTGCAATTACCTTTGTATTTTGCTTTAAAATCGCACCCTCTTTTTTAACTTTTTCAGCAACGGTTTCCCACATTTGACCTGGACCAAATTTTGGATACAAAAAATATTCAATCAAAGAAGTTTCAGTGCTTTTTTGCCTAATATCTTTTTTGTTATTTCTAAAAATACTTGTAACTGCATTGGTTAGAGTTTTAGTAACAGACAAACCTTTTATTCGTTGTGCGCCCCATTCTGAACTAATTTCAGTACAAGAAACCCCCCAAACTTTTTCGGTATAGTCCTTGAAAAACGTTTTGTACAAGCGGCTTCCAAACCTATTAATAAAAAAATGCTCTAGTGTTGTTTGTTTTTTAATGGGAAACAACACCGCTTTAGTATAACTTATACCTATTAAAAAAGTATTAAATAAGCCCAGACTTAAAATGGTTTGAAAGGACAAACTAATTGGATATTCGAAAAATTTCTTGTTGAAAAAAATTCTAGATTTTCGTTTTCTAACTAATAAAATATTGTCATCCTTGTCGGAAATGTTTTTGCCATCAATTTCAATATTTTTTTTATCATTTTGATATGAAATGCTAATTGAACTTTCATCTGAACAAATAGGTAGAATTTCTTGCCACCAGTTCATAACAATTTCTGATTTTGAAAAAAACCGATGTCCTCCAATGTCAATTCTGTTGCCATTATGATTTTCAGTTCTAGAAATTCCTCCCCAAAATTCACTCATTTCAATAACTATTGGCAAAACCTTGGAATGTTTTATAAGTTCGTATGCAGCGGTTAATCCTGCTGGACCACCCCCGATTATTAGCGCTTTTTGGTTTACTCTATTTGACATTTATCATCTTACAATCATTACTTTTTTGACTTTCGTTTCAATCCCATCTTGTGCCGAAATAAAAATCATATACACTCCTGAAGCTACTTTGTGTTTTCCAAAAGCAGTAGTATCCCATTCTATTGTTCCCCCTTCGGAAGTAGTTTCATAAACCAAATTCCCTTCGATATCGGTAATTTTTACGGTGGCTTTGTTTAATAATCCTGATATTTTTACCGTTCCCTCATATTCTGGGCGAACAGGATTTGGATATACGAACACATTATTTAAATCTTCGTTTGCACCTGTAGCAGTTCCTTTAAAAGATATCATTCCCTTGGTTGTGGCTATAAAAACTTCCCCAGTTACACTATTAATATCAATATCATTAATGGTATTACTGGGCAATGGCGAATTGGTTTCTGTAAAATGATACTTTGTTTCCTGACCATTTGAAGAAACTAAAAACACACCCGAATCAACAGTTCCAATCCATTTATTATTAGCACCATCAACAACGATATCTGTAATAAATTGTTCATACATCAATTCTTGAGCAAGACCATCTTCGAGAATAATGATGGGTTTTGTCGTTAATTGATTTTCCGATGAAAAACTTCCAACGTTTGACAACACCCTCAATCCTTTTGTGGTTCCAATCCAGAGCTGATTATTATTGTCTGCTGCAGCAACTCTTACATTGGCATCCGGCAAATTTCCTGTATCAGCTCCAATAGTGATTTTTTTGAAAACATTATTTTTTTCATTAAATCCTATTAGACCATCTCTATCTGTTGCAATCCATTTTGTGCCATTTTTATCGATAGACAATCTAGCAAAATTAGTATTAGAACTGGCTAGTAAAATTTTATCTAAAGAATAACTTTGCCATTTTCCGCTTGTGTCTAATGTTTTTAATCCATTTTTTATTAAACTATTAGTAACCCAAAGAATTCCGTTTTTATCAAATGCAGCTCCATTTATTCTAATATCAATATAACTCGGATTGGGCGGTGCTAATATTAGCGACTCTAATCCGCTATTGGATTGATCATATAAAATTTTTGGAACATCATCTACAATTTTGAGTAATCCCGAAAAAAAAGAACTGGCATATACTTCTTTTTCATTACTAGGATTAACGGTAATTCTGGATATGGATTTTGCTCCAAATACTTTATCATAAGGAATACTTAACCAGCCTGTTTCGCTAAACTTGCTAATTCCATAAGTATCCAATGGATAAGGATTATAAAAAAGATTATAATCTCCATAAACAGCCCAAAGTGAAGTTGTTGTTGCTTGGATTGCAAAAATATTATTACGACTTGGCCCTGAGGGCATTGTATTTTCTATAGCCGAAGACACTGAAATTATTGTACTGTACATTCCGTTTTCATTGGTTCCAATATATAGTGTGTCGTCAATATTTGTTGCACAAGTAAAACTTACAGTTGTTCCTACAATTTGACTGCTAGTAATTTGACGAACAACTCCCATTTGCTTATTATAAACAGAAACAGTCGTTGGTGTAGTTATCATCAAATAATTATCCGTAGCCCTCATATCGACAGCGGCTTGAGGAAGTTGAAATAATCCGTTAAAGAAATTTGTTGCCGAATCGTATTTCTGAACATTTCCAGAAGCATTAATAGCTATAAGTTGGGTGTCGAAAGCTTCAACACTAGACCAACTTCCTGATGCAATTAAACTCCACTGATTGAAATCTACTAAGTTTTTATTCGTACTATCGGCTTTTCTAATACCATCAATTGTGGCAGCATATATAAATCCATTAAAAACTGTGGTTTGTTTTACACTTATTTCGGAGCCATTATTACCAATAAAATAGGTATCACCAAAAAGCATAGTTGCTAAATTGAATTGTACGATTCCAAAATCGCAGGAAACATAAACAATCCCATTGTATTCCATAAAATGGTTAATCTTTTTTAAGTTTGCTGGAAGTTGTTTACTGATAATATCCACAATGTTTAGCATACTTCCATCGGCTTCATTGATTACTATCATAAGCCCATTTTCATATCCCACAAGAGTTTTATTGGCAGTAGAACTATGCAATAAAGAAGTTATCGTTTGCCCCGAAAGTCCATCAATAGTATTGGTTGTTTTTAATTGACCTGTACTTGTGTTTTTTGAAAACAAGGCGTTTTCTGAAGCAGCAAAAAGGGTGGTCGAAGATTGAGACACATCCTTAATGTCATTATAAGAAAAATAGCCTTGCCACACCATGTTGTTTTGGGCAAAACTAATTTGCAAAAAAAGCAAAAACACAAAATATAGAAATCTGTTTTTCATTATTTGAAGAATATTTCGTTCACAAATATAATACAAACGAAAGTATTAGGATTTTGTTACCCACAAAAAAAAGCCTTTCATCAAATCTTGAATTTTCAAGTTGAAGAAAGGCTATTAATAAGTCAAATTTAAAATCTAAACGATACCCTGAGCAAGCATAGCATCGGCAACTTTAACAAATCCTGCAATATTGGCTCCTGTTACATAATCTACATATCCAGTTTCATCGGTTCCATATTTTTTACATTGATTGTGAATTCCAACCATAATCTCTTTTAGTCTATTATCTACTTCTTCGCTTGACCAGTTCAAACGAATCGAGTTTTGAGTCATCTCTAAACCAGAAGCTGCCACTCCTCCAGCATTAGCGGCTTTCCCGGGAGCAAAAAGAATTTTTTTACCTAACAAATATTTGATAGCATCTAATGTACAAGGCATATTAGCGGCTTCGGTAACACAAATTACTCCATTTTCAACTAGTTTTATGGCGTCTTCTTCATTCAATTCGTTTTGAGTAGCACACGGAATGGCGATATCGGCTTTTACTTCCCAAACTCGTTTTCCTTTGTGAAAAACGGCATTTGGATATTTTTCTACATACATTTCGGCTCTATTAGTTCCGCTATCTCTCATCTCAAGCATATAATCAATTTTTTCGCCCGAAATTCCGTCTGCATCATATATGTAGCCATCTGGTCCCGAAATGGTCAAAAGTTTTCCTCCTAATTCATTTATTTTCAAAGCTACTCCCCAAGCCACATTACCAAATCCAGAAATAACAAAAGTTTTTCCTTTTATTTCTTGCCCGATGGTATGAAGCATTTGTTCTGTAAAATAAACCACGCCATATCCTGTTGCTTCTGGTCGAATCAGTGAACCGCCATAAGCGAGCCCTTTTCCAGTTAACACTCCAGTAAATTCATTTCTAATGCGTTTGTACTGACCAAACAAATAGCCAATTTCTCTTGCTCCTACACCAATATCTCCAGCAGGAACATCAATTTCTGGTCCAATATGACGACACAATTCGGTCATAAAAGATTGGCAAAAACGCATTATTTCGCCATCAGATTTGCCTTGAGGATCAAAATCCGAACCTCCTTTTCCGCCTCCCATTGGAAGTGTTGTTAAACTATTTTTGAATACTTGTTCGAAAGCAAGAAATTTAAGCACCGATAAATTAACTGAATTGTGAAAACGAATTCCTCCTTTATAAGGTCCAATAGCTGAATTCATCTGAATTCTAAACCCTCTATTGACTTTAATTTCTCCTGTATCATCAACCCAAACTACTCGAAAAGTTATTGTTCTTTCGGGTTCGGTAATTCTAAGAAGAATATGTTTACCATCATATTTTCGTTTCGAAGCTATAAAAGGAATTACTGTTTCAGCAAATTCTCTAACGGCTTGAATAAATTCAGGCTCATTTGGATTTTTGGCCTCAACTTGAGCCATAAAATTATTGATTTTTTCTTCCATATTGAAATAAATTAGTGTATCAAATTTACTATTAATCGTTTACTTAACCAAAACTTTCTGTTTTTTAAGAAAACGTTTTCGTAAGTCTTGCAAATATACAGTATATGAGAATATTTGTATCCAAATTTAATGATTCTTAACACCTTGCGAATGCTTTTTATGTATGTTGGAATGATTTTATTTAAAACCAAAACTATTGATGACAAAACACAAAAATTTGTGTAGTTTGTTTATATAATTTTTCTATTGTTTATCGTTTTATCATATTTACATAGAAAACATAAGGATTGATTGATGTTTTTATATATTTGTAAAAAAGTAATTCATTTAGAATGATTCAAAAATTCATTGCATTTTTCTGTCTTTTCCTCTTCGGATTTTCAAATGTAGCGATTGCACAATTTGGATTTTCACACGAAATTGGAGTAATTGCTGGTCCTGTAGCCTTTCAATCAGACTATGGAGAAAGACACGATTTATCAACAAATGCTGGTAATTCAGGATTTGGAATTGGTTTAATTCATTATATGAATTTCTCTTACACAGCAGAATGTAATTGTTATACTCCTGAAACTTATTTTAATGACCATTTCAAATTAAGAAGCGAATTGTCATATAACAAAACAAAATTAAATCATTTCGGACAATGGGTTGAAGGCAAACCCTCATTGGGCAAAGAACAATTAAAAGCAATGAGCGGAAGTACAGCTGTTACCAACGTCGGTATGCAATTGGAATTTTTCCCTTTAAGTATTCGCGATTTTACAGAAACCATTGGAAGTTTTGGTCCTTTTATTAGCCTTGGAGGACAATACAGTTTTTATAATACAAAAGCTTTGTCATCAATGGGACCATTGGGAACTCCTTTGACCACTTTTCCTAAATATTTAACGCCAACCGATGACCGCTCTTATGGTTTTTCTACTGAATCTAGTTCAGTTTGGTCGGTAGTTTCAAGTGTGGGAACTCGTTACAAACTTTCTCCATTATCTGATTTGATGGTCGATTTAAGATTGCAATATTATTTTTCGGATTGGGTAGATGGATTAAAACCTAATCCTGACCTTTATAAAGAAAACAAAGCCAACGACTGGCTGGTTTGGTTCAATGTGGGTTACATTTATTACTTACAATAGTCAAAATTAAGACAATATAAAAAAATCCCAATTTTTCAACTATTTCAAAATTGGGATTTTTTTATACTTCAAAATAGTTTAAACCAACTTTCGAATACTCATCAAAATCCCTATGTGAAGTCCTTCGTGAAAATTATTAAAATTCAATGCGTCTTGAACGCTATTCAAAACAAAACCTGTTGAAGTTGGATACTCTGTATAGTTTTTGAAAATTCCATTGGCGTAATCTTCCTTTGTTTTTTCGATGGTTGAGAACAACAAAGACTTGATTTCATCTACTTCGTCTTGAGTTGCTGCTTGTTCTGGTTTGGTTCCTTTTTTGTATTTTTCTACCAATTCATCCGAAACCATTATTGGCAATCCTGAAAGTTTATAAACCAAAAGTTGTTGTGTCACAATAACGTGGGCAATATTCCAAATCAAATTATTACCAAATCCTTCAGGAATTTTATTGAGTTGTTCCAATGTGTGTTTTTCTAAAATTTTAGAAATCATATTTCGGCTAGTTGTATTCACGTTGAATGCTGAAGTCATTTTTTTCGATTTTATTGTTTTTCAAATTTTCGATAAAAATAATCATTTTCCGTTGTAAATGGATTTTCTTTGCATAAAGAAATTGTACCTACCGTTATGAACAAAATATACTACCTCGCTTCCTGCGATACTTGTCGAAAAATCATCAAATCCTTGCCACAAAATCATAATTTGACCTTTCACGACATCAAACAAGACCCCATTACGATTGAAGAATTGGAGAAAATGCACCAACTTTCGGGAAGTTACGAAGCACTTTTTAGCAAAAAAGCACAACTCTACAAATCGATGGATTTGAAAAACAAATCCTTGACCGAAGCCGATTTCAAAAAATACATTCTGGAACATTACACTTTTTTGAGTCGCCCCGTTTTTATTATTGACAGCAAAATATTCATTGGCAACAGTCAACAAAATATTCTTCAAGTAATGAAAGCGTTATCGAATGTCTAAAAAAACCCTTGCCCTCATTACCGCCACCATCGTTTCCATTATTTATGGAATGACCTTCACAATTGCCAAAGACGTGATGCCCCAATATGTCGATGCATACGGGTTTATCATAATGCGGGTGGGTGGAGCCAGCATTTTGTTTTGGTTGGCTTGGTTTTTTAGCAGGAAATCCTCAGCAATTCGAGAAGAGCAAATAGACCCAAAAGATTACCCAAGAATTATTGCTGCAGCTTTTTTTTGGCGTAGCACTGAATATGCTGTCTTTCTTCAAAGGATTGAGTTTGACTTCGCCCATTTCGGCTTCGGTACTAATGGTTTCAACACCTATTATTGTACTCGTACTTTCGGCCATTATTCTCAAGGAACGAATGCAAAAACGAATGGTTTTTGGAATTGTTTTAGGACTCATCGGCACTGTTTTTCTGATACTTTACGGAAAATCTTCGGGAAATGCCACCAATCCAACCTTGGGGAATTTTCTAGTTTTCATCAATGCAAGTTCCTACGGATTGTACTTGGTTCTTGTCAAAAAATTGATGCAAAAATACAATCCCTTCAACTTTGCCAAATGGATTTATCTAATTGGTTTTATAATGGTTTTACCTTTTGGTTGGAACGAATTCGATGCCGTAAATTGGACTTCGATGCCAATGGATATTTATTTAAAAATAGGTTTTGTGGTGGTGTTTTCGACCTTCGGAACTTATCTGTTGAATTTGCTTTCGATGCGAGAATTAAAACCCACCACCATCGCCGTTTTTGTTTACTTACAACCCTTGTTCGCTACCATTTTTGCCATTAGTTTAGGAAAAGACGAACTGACTTTGGTCAAAATCGTTTCGGCTATTTTAATATTTGCAGGTGTGTATTTGGTAACGCAAAAAAAGTGATTAGCCATTAGTAATTAGTAAATAGCTTTTTGTAGCAACTAATCACTAATTACTAATTACTCTGAACTTTTCTTATCTTTGAACTCTTTTAGAAAAATATATGATACAATCAATGACTGGATTTGGTAAAGCAAGCTTGCAATTGCCAACCAAAAAAATAACAGTAGAAGTAAAATCCCTGAACAGCAAAGGCTTAGATTTAAGCGTGAGAATGCCTTCGTCTTACCGCGAAATGGAACTGGGTTTACGCAACCAAATCGCCTTGAAACTCGAAAGAGGAAAAATAGATTTTTCGATCTTTATCGAAAGTACCGCCGAGCAAACTTCCACGAAAGTGAACGTGCCCATCGTGAAAGCCTACATTTCTCAATTGCGGGAAGTATATCCTGATGCCGATGAAACTGAATTGATGAAAATGGCCGTAAGAATGCCCGATACATTAAAAACCGAAAGAGAAGAAATTGACGAAAACGACTGGATTGAAATTCAAAAAGTAATTGCGGAAGCTTTGGATTATATCGCCAATTTCCGAAAAGATGAAGGTGCTTCCCTAGAGAAAGAATTCCAGTTGCGCATTGGCAACATCCGCCAATATATGAACGAAGCTTTGGCTCTTGATCCAGAACGAGTTCAGGCGATAAAAGACCGTTTGCAAACTGCTATTTCTGAATTAAAAGTCAATGTGGACGAAAACCGTTTCGAACAAGAATTGATTTATTATCTTGAAAAACTGGACATCACCGAAGAAAAAGTACGTTTGACCAATCACTTGGATTATTTTCTAGAAACCATCAACGGAACCGAAGCTAATGGTAGAAAACTAGGTTTCATCACCCAAGAAATGGGTCGTGAAATCAACACAATGGGTTCTAAATCGAATCACGCCCAAATGCAAAAACTGGTCGTGATGATGAAGGATGAATTGGAGAAAATTAAGGAACAGGTTTTGAATGTGTTGTAAACACAATTAATTGATACCGTAAAGACGCGATTAATCGCGTCTCTACCAAAAACAATATAAATGAAAAAAGGAAAATTAATAGTATTCTCAGCACCTTCGGGTTCAGGGAAAACCACCATCGTTAGGCATTTATTAAAGCAAGAAGACTTGAATTTGGAGTTTTCGATTTCGGCGGCAACGCGTGAAGCTCGTGGCGAAGAAGTAAATGGAAAAGACTATTACTTTATGTCGTTAAAAGATTTTAAAACCCACATCAAAAACGAAGATTTTGTGGAATGGGAAGAAGTCTATAGAGATAATTTTTACGGAACGCTAAAAAGCGAAGTCGAACGCATTTGGGCACAAGGAAAAAATGTGATTTTCGACATTAACGTTGCCGGAGGGTTGCGCATCAAGCATAAATTCCCTGAAGAAACCTTGGCTG
>ENA-UPSM01003400-UPSM01003400.1-activated-sludge-metagenome-genome-assembly--contig:-NODE-3400-length-17879-cov-9.535738_pt1 | contig 17879 bp, 19 predicted proteins | sample MGYA00238181_ERZ773283 | MGnify/ENA primary metagenome ERZ773283 (study PRJEB29023, sample SAMN05720199) | activated sludge metagenome | isolation source: Anaerobic digester | place: Japan...
GCGTAGAACACGTAGGTCGCGAGCCAACCCAGACGCTTGTTGCCGTCGATGAGCGCATGGTTGCGGGTGAGGGACTCGAGGAGCACAGCCGCCTTCTCATGGATGCCGGTGTAGGCGTCGCGCCCGTACAGACTGGTCTGGGGGCGCTTCGCCGCGGCATCCAGAAGGCCCAGATCTCGCACCGCCGGAACGCCGAGATCAGCGGCGAGCGCGAGGAGGTCTTCGAGAGTGAGGAACTCCACCGTCACTGTGCGAGACGGTCGAGCAGTGCCGCATACCGCTCGCGGCCGAGCGCGGACAGCTCGGACACGCGCTCCGTGCGCACGTGCCGGGCGGCGGCCTCCGTGATCGCGCGAGTGGTCGCCTCCTGCTTGCTGATTCCCTGAGCGTCCGCGAGGAGAGCGAGGGCGCGTTCCTGCTCGTCGGTCAGCCTCAGAGTCATTGCCATGGTGGCGATGGTATCACTGTGGTATCAGCTGTTGGACCTGAACTCGACCACGTCGCCGTCCACATCTTCGGGAGGCCACCATGTGAGGCCGCCGCCGCGCAGGGCGGGCATGAAACCTGGGTTCGGCCCTGAAGGGATCGAGAGCGGGTCAGGGCGTTCCAGCTTGAAGGCGACCCAATCGCTCCGCGATGAACTCGGCATACGTCGCCACCTGTTCCTCAACGATGCGCCCGTCGGTGAGCACTCTCATCTGAACGACGAGATTGCCGCGCTGCAGCTCCCAGACGTACGCGCGCCAGCGGGGCCCGGGATCTCCCTCGCGCACCCACCCAACCGCAGCAACCTCTCCGGGCACGTCGATCGCAGCCTGCGCCGTGATCTGCAACAGGCTCGTGTCGAGGCCGCCCGCAGCGGGTACATTCAGGTCCTGCCACGGGCACGCGGCAACTCGCTGGTGGATGTCACTCATGAACGCACTAGCGGCGTCGGTTGTCGCGAAGACACGGGCCGAGATGTCAGTCATCTCGTCCCCTGTCTCCCACGTCTGAACCCAGCTGATCGGATCTTCAGACGAACTGTCCGGTCCCACGGGGATGTAAGGTGCATTCACCGGTACGAACGAACATTCCTCGTCGCCGTCCACTGAGAGCCACTGTTCCCCCACGCGCGGTGCCACCTCAGATACGGTGCTCTGGCCGATCTCCCCCACGGCGTACAGCTCGTCCTTGATCGACAGCTGGGACACGTCGTCGGCCGAGACCGCCATGAGGGTCGCCGCGTCAATGGTGAAGCATGCTTCAGGGCATGCCAGTGGCGTCTTGGCCGCCGGCTGTTGCCGAGGGCCGCTGATGAACGGTTGGTCCGGACTCGTCTCGCTCACGCTATGCCGCGCGTACGCGAAGAAGCCCACAACCGTCATGACCGGGACGATGAGGATGACGACCACCCCGAGCGCGATCAACGCCCACGCCCACCAGGGCAAGCCACGTCGTCTGGTTGGCGCGGGAGTCGAGCTTGCCTCAGTCATGTCACTATCTTGCTTCACCGGAAGCGGGCCTGGGCGGCCCACCAATAACGATGTCGTAAAGGGTCTGGCCCGCGTCTCTAGCCGCCCCCTCGGCGCAAGTCGGGCCGACAGGAGGAAGAGCACCCATCCGACCAACGAGACAGGGGCGTTGGTAGTCAGAAGCTAGTTGTTAAAGCGGAACTCCACCACGTCGCCGTCCTGCATGACGTAGTCCTTGCCCTCGATGCGAGCCTTGCCCTTGGCGCGGGCCTCAGCGACCGAGCCGAGCGCGACGAGGTCGTCGAACGAGATGACCTCGGCCTTGATGAAGCCCTTCTCGAAGTCGGTGTGGATGACGCCCGCCGCCTGCGGCGCCTTCCAGCCCTTGCCGATCGTCCAGGCGCGCGACTCCTTGGGGCCTGCGGTGAGGTAGGTCTGGAGGCCCAGCGTGTCGAAGCCGATGCGGGCGAGCTGGTCAAGACCGCTCTCCTCCTGACCGGTGGAGGCGAGTAGCTCCGCCGCGTCCGCCTCGTCGAGATCGATGAGTTCGGACTCGAGCTTGGCGTCGAGGAACACGGCGTGAGCAGGGGCGACGAGGGCTGCGAGCGCGGCCTTCTTGGCGGCATCCGTGAGAATCGCCTCGTCGACATTGAAGACGTAGATGAAGGGCTTGGCGGTGAGCAGTCCGAGCTCGCGAATCGGCTCGAGATCGAGACCGGATGCGCTCAGCGGCTTGCCCGAGTCCAGGACCTTCTGCGCGGCGAGGGCGGTCTCCAGCACCACCGGTTCGGCGCGCTTGGTCTTGACCTCCTTCTCGTAGCGCTCGATCGCCTTCGTGAGCGTCTGGAGGTCGGCGAGGATCAGCTCGGTGTTGATGGTCTCCATATCGGATGCCGCATCCACCCGCCCGTCGACGTGCACGACATCGGCGTCGGTGAAGCCGCGGATCACCTGCGCGATCGCGTCGGCCTCGCGGATGTTTGCGAGGAACTTGTTGCCCAGGCCCTCACCGATGCTCGCGCCCTTCACGATTCCCGCGATGTCGACGAACGAGACCGGCGCGGGCAGGATGCGCTCGCTGCCGAAGATTCCCGCGAGCACCTTCAGGCGCGGGTCGGGAAGGTTCACCACTCCGACGTTGGGCTCGATGGTCGCGAACGGATAGTTCGCCGCCAGCACGGAATTCTTCGTCAGTGCATTGAACAGGGTGGACTTGCCGACATTGGGCAGTCCGACGATCGCGATAGTGAGAGCCACGAGGCTCAAGCGTACCGGCGGCCGCAGAGGCTATCGATCCCGGCGACGGCGGCGTGCCCAGCCGCCTAAGTCGGGGGCCGGTGCGACGATCGACATGTGCCGCTGGACTTCACCGCAATCGACTTCGAGACCGCCAACAACTCCCCCGCGAGCGCGTGCTCGGTCGGTCTGGTGAAGGTTCGCGGCGGTCGCGTTGTCGATTCGGCCTACTGGCTGATCAGGCCGCCGTTCGGCCACGATGCGTTCCTCGAGTGGAACGTGCGCATCCACGGCATCATGGCGGCGGATGTCACGGACGCCCTGCTCTGGAGTGAGCAGCTGCACGACCTGCAGTCGTTCGCCGAGAACGACGTACTGGTCGCCCACAACGCGGGATTCGACATGGGCGTCATCGCTGCGGCGAGCGCCGCCTCCTTCGTACCCACCCCGACATACGACTACCTCTGCAGCCTGCAGGTGGCGCGTCGCACGTACCACCTCGACTCCTACAAGCTGCCGTCCGCCGCCATGGCCGCGGGCTTCGAGGACTTCGCGCACCACAACGCGCTGGCCGACGCCGAGGCGTGCGCCGCGATCATCGTGCACGCGGCCGACCGGCACGGAGCATCCGACATCGCCGAACTCGCGACCGCGGTTGGGGCACAGCTCAAGCGCGTCGGCGCCCTGCAGCCGGTCGAGTAGGCCGAAGGCCGTATCGAGACCTCGCAGGTTTCGATACCGCGCTGCGCGCCTACTCAACCAGCGGCTAGCCGTTCTGCGGGAAGCCCAGGTTGATGCCGCCGTGGCTCGGGTCGAGCCAGCGGCTCGTGACCGCCTTCTGGCGCGTGAAGAAGTGGATGGCGTCGGGCCCGTAGGCCTTCGTGTCACCGAACAGCGAGTCCTTCCAACCACCGAACGAGAAGTAGCCCACCGGCACCGGGATCGGCACGTTGATGCCGACCATGCCCACGGTCACCTCGCGCTGGAAGCGGCGGGCCGCTCCCCCGTCGTTGGTGAAGATCGCCGTGCCGTTGCCGTACTGGCTGGAGTTGATGAGCGCGAGACCCTCGTCGTAGGTCGCGACGCGCACGACGGACAGCACCGGTCCGAAGATCTCGTGCTTGTAGACGTCGGAGTCGGTCGAGACATTGTCGATGAGCGTCGGGCCGAGCCAGAAGCCGTCCTTGCCACCATCGGCCTGGATGCCACGGCCGTCGACCACGACGGTCGCTCCATCCTTCGTGGCGATGTCGATGTAGCCCGCGACCTTGTCGCGGTGCTCCTTCGTGATGAGGGGACCCATGTCGCAGCCGCGGGTTCCGTCGCCGACCTTCAGGCCCGACATGCGCTCCTGGATCTTGGCGATGAGCTCGTCGGCCACCGGCTCGACGGCCACCACGACGGAGATCGCCATGCAGCGCTCGCCGGCCGAGCCGAAGCCCGCGTTGACGGCCGAGTCAGCGACGAGGTCGAGGTCGGCGTCGGGCAGCACGAGCATGTGGTTCTTCGCGCCACCGAGCGCCTGCACCCGCTTGCCGTGGTGAGATGCCGTCTCGTAGATGTACTTGGCGATGGGAGTGGAGCCCACGAACGAGATCGCCTGCACGTCGGGGTGCTCGAGCAGCGCATCCACCGACTCCTTGTCGCCGTGCACGACGTTGAAGACGCCGTCGGGCAGGCCGGCCTCCTTGAGCAGCTTCGCCATCCAGATGGCGGCCGACGGGTCCTTCTCGCTCGGCTTGAGCACGACGGTGTTGCCCGCGGCGATCGCGATGGGGAAGAACCAGAGCGGCACCATGGCCGGGAAGTTGAACGGGCTGATGATGCCCACGACCCCGAGCGGCTGGTGCAGCGAGTAGACATCGACACCGGTCGACACGTTCTCCGAGTACTCGCCCTTCATGAGGTGCGGGATGGATGTCGCGAACTCCACGACCTCGAGCCCGCGGGCGACCTCGCCCAGGGCGTCGCTCGTGACCTTGCCGTGCTCGTTGGTGAGGATCGCCGCAACCTCGGACTTGCGTGCGTTGAGCAGCTCGCGGAAGGCGAAGAGGACGGTCTGGCGCTTGGCCAGCGAGGAGTCGGCCCAGGCAGGGAAGGCGGCCTTGGCGGCCTGCACGGCGGCGTCGACATCGGCAACGGTCGCCAGGCGCACCTCGCGCGAGACGGTCCCCTCGGCGGGGTTGTACACGGGCGCGGTGCGAGTCGAGGCGCCGGCCGCGGCCGCTCCGTTGATCCAGTGGTCGAGGACTTCAGTCATGGCACGCTCTCTTCGTCGCGGTTCGTGTGATGTGGTCCCAGTCTGGAGCCCGAGTGATCTGCATTCAAGAGCTATTCATGCACAGGCAATGTGCACTATCGCACAGGCAGCAGCTCGTCCGCGCGCTGCCTGACCTCGGCAAAGAGCGCATCGCGCACCACCCGCACCGCGTCCACTCCGAGGCTGTCCTTGCGAACCGACAGCGAGAACATGAGACGGAAGTCGACCTCGTCGGGCAGCACGGGCGCCAGCCTGGGGTCCGACTCGGCCATGAAGGCGTGCAGCAGGCCGATGCCCGCCCCACTGCGGGTGGCCTCCAGCTGGGCGAACACGTTGGTCGACCCGAAACCCACGTGCATGCCGTTGAGCACGGGAGCGAGGTCGAGTTCGCGCACGGTGAGCAGGGCATCCACGTAGAAGACGAGCGGATGCCGCTCCAGGTCGCTCAGCGACACGATCGGCGGGTGCGCGGCGAGGTAGTCGCGCGAGGCGTACAGCCTCAAGGCGTAGGGCGCGAGGGCCTCGGCGGTCAGCCGCGAACTCGTGGCGGACCCGACCGTGACGGCGATGTCGAAGCCCGAGCCGCGCAGGCTCAGCGGGCTCGTCGAGGTGACCAGTTCGACAGTGATGCCGGGATGCTCCGCCTGAACCCTGACCAGACAGGGGGCCGCGAAGACAGTTCCGAAGCCCTCGGGCGCGACGATCCGCACAGTGCCCCGAGGCCCGTCGGCTCCCCCGGATGCCGCGTCGACGACCTGCTCGACGACGTGCTCGAGCCCGGCGGCCCGCGCCGCGACATCCCGACCGATCACCGTCAACTCCCAGCCGTCGGCGCCGCGGTCCAGCAGCCGCACACCCAGCGCCAACTCCAACCGGTCGATGCGTCTGCGCACCGTGGTGTGATCGACACCGAGCAGTGTGGCGGCGGAGACAAGCCTGCCCGACCGTGCCACGGCGAGCAGATAGCGCAGGTCGTCGGTGCTCACATCGAGCGGATGCGGAACCGACGCGGTCATGACACCACCCTATGACCGGCCCGGCTTGCACTGCCTCGCGGTTCGAAGCCGGGTAATGTCCGACGCCCGGGTGATACTGGGCCCATGGACCCCATCCTCGCTCTCATCGTGGGACTCGCCGCCGGCGCCGTGCTCGGCGCTGCCATCGGTCTGCTTGCCGGGCGACTGCGCGGCGCAGGTGCGGATCCCGCCGTGATCGAGGCACGGCACGCGACCGCGCTCGCACAGCTGCAGGCAGACGAACAGGAGCGGCGGGCCGAGCTCGGTTCGCAGCTCGCTGCCGCGCAGGCCAGCCTCGCGGGACTCCGCGAGCAACTGCAGATGGCGCAGCAGCAGTACGGGGAGGCCGTCGAGCGTGCCCAGGCTGAGGCGCAGGAGCGCGCGGCCGAAGGGAAGGTTCTTCAGGCGCTGTCTCCGGTGCAGGAGACGCTGCGCACCATGCAGCAGAAGGTGCTCGACATGGAGCAGCAGCGCAGCCGCCAGCACGGCGAGCTCTCCGAGCAGTTGCGCACCGCGACCGAGTCGGAGGAGCGACTGCGTGCGACCGCGGAATCGCTCGCATCCGCCCTGCGCAACAATGCGACCCGTGGCGTCTGGGGCGAGACCCAGTTGCGCAACCTGGTCGAATCGGCCGGCCTGCTCAACCGCGTCGACTTCACCGTGCAGACCAGCATCAGCTCCGAGTCCGGCGCGCGTCGCCCCGACATGGTGCTGCGGCTTCCCGGCGGCAAGTCGATCGCGGTCGACGCGAAGGTTCCCTATAACTCCTACATCGACGCGAGCGCCATCCCCGCGACTGCCACCGGAGAGCAGGAGGCGCGGCGCCAGAGCCTGCTCGCGCAGCACGCGAAGCAGGTGCGCTCGCACGTCGACGCGCTGTCGGCCAAGAGCTACTGGACCGGCCTCGACTCGAGCCCCGAGTTCACCATGGCCTTCATTCCCAATGAGTCGCTCCTGTCGGTGGCGCTGGATCAGGATCCCGGCCTCCTCGACTACGCCTTCAGCAAGCGGGTGCTGCTCGCCTCCCCCGTGAGCTTCTGGGCGACTCTGAAGACCGTCGCGTTCACTTGGCAGCAGGAGGTGCTCACCGAGGACGCCAAGCGGCTGTTCGACCTCGGCAAGGAGCTCTTCGGTCGCATCGCCACCCTCGGGGAGCACGCCGAGAAGCTGCGTCGCTCCCTCGACTCGACCGTGGCCAACTACAACCAGTTCGCGAGCTCCCTCGAGTCCCGCGTACTGGTGACCGCCCGCAAGCTCGACCAGCTCGACGAATCCAAGATCATTCCCGCCCCCGGCGTAGTGGAAGAACGGCCCAAGCCCCTCAGCGCCATCGAGTTCGAGCTAGCCTCCCTCGATGAGCTCGAGGGAGTCGCCCGCCCCGAGCTGGAGCTTCCCGGCATGGAGCTGCCGGCCGTGCCCGCCAAGGGCAGCAAGAAGACGGCCTAGTCGAGGTAGCCACAATGCTGGGTGCCAGCCCCTTCGCATCCAGCTTTTCGGCCACCTCGATGTCACTGACGAGGGCAGGCCGGTGAGGCCGGCTAGTCGTCCAACCACTTCGCGGCGAGGTGGTCGGCCTCGACCCGGCGGATCGTGCCCGAGTGCGACCGCAGCACAATGCTCTCGGTGCGGATGATCGGCCCGAGCCGACGCACACCGCGAACGAGCCCGCCATCGGTGACGCCCGTCGCAACGAAGAACGTGTTGTCACTGCGCACCAGGCTGTCAGCGTCGTAGACGTGATCGAAGAGCAGGCCCGCCGCTTCTCCCCGCGCGCGCTCCTCGTCGTCCTTCGGGGCGAGGATCGTCTGGATGACGCCGCCCAGGGCCTTGATCGCGCACGCCGTCGCCACACCCTCGGGGCTGCCGCCGATACCCGCGCACATGTCGATGCGCGTGCCGTAGAGCGCCGCGTTGATTCCGCCGGCCACATCGCCGTCGAGCATGAGGCGAGTGCCCGCCCCGGTGGCGCGAATCTCCTCAATGAGTCCCTCGTGCCGGGGACGGTCCAGCACGGCGACGACGATCTCGCTCACCGGCTTGCCCTTCGCCTTCGCGAACGCGCGAATGTTCTCGCCGATGGGCTGGCGAATGTCGATGACCCCCCGGCCTTCTGCGCCGGTGACGATCTTGTTCATGTAGAACACGCTCGACGCGTCAAGCATGGTGCCCCGGTCGGATACGGCGATCATCGAGATCGCGTTCTGACGTCCGGCAGCGGTCAGCGAGGTTCCGTCGATCGGGTCGACGGCGATATCGCACGCCGGACCGCGTCCGGTACCCACATGCTCGCCGTTGAACAGCATCGGCGCATTGTCCTTCTCGCCCTCGCCGATCACCACGAGCCCGTCGAAGTCGACGGTGCCGAGGAACTTGCGCATGGCATCCACGGCCGCACCGTCGGCGCCGAGCTTGTCGCCCTTGCCGATGAACGGCACGGCACGGATGGCCGCGGCTTCAGTCGCTCGCACCAACTCGAGGGCGAGGTTGCGATCGGGGTGGAGGAACAGCGTTCCGGTTTCAGAGGTCGACATGGAAAACATCCCGTGAAAGAGCCGAACGCTGTGGTGGAGTTCAATCGGCGAACCAACGCCCGTCCAGCCTAGCGTTCGCCCTCGCTAGACTTTTGTTTCGGACACCACCCGCATTCCAAGGAGACCATCGATGCCTGTCGCCACGCCAGACCAGTACGCAGAAATGCTCGACAAGGCCAAGAGCCGCGGCTTCGCGTACCCCGCGATCAACGTGTCATCCTCGTCGACGATCAATGCGGTGCTCCAGGGCCTCACCGAGGCGGGTTCGGATGGCATCATCCAGGTGACGACCGGTGGCGCCGACTACTTCGCCGGGCAGAGCGTCAAGGCGCGCGCATCCGGAGCTCTCGCGTTCGCCGCGTTCGTGACCGAGGTCGCCAAGAACTACCCGATCACGGTCGCCCTCCACACCGACCACTGCCCGAAGGATGCACTCGACGGCTTCGTCATGCCCCTCATCGCCGCATCCGAGGCCGAGGTGAAGGCGGGGCGCAACCCGATCTTCCAGTCCCACATGTGGGACGGCTCGGCGGTACCTCTCGCCGAGAACCTGGAGATCGCGAAGACCCTGCTACCGCGCATGAAGGCGATCAACGCGATCCTCGAGGTCGAGATCGGCGTCGTGGGTGGCGAGGAGGACGGCGTCAGCCACGACATCAACGAGCACCTCTACACGACTCTGGATGACGCGATCGCCACTGTCGAGGCCCTCGGCCTCGGCGAGCAGGGTCGGTACATGGCGGCCCTCACATTCGGCAACGTGCACGGCGTCTACAAGCCCGGCAACGTCAAGCTCAAGCCGGAGCTGCTGGGCACCATCCAGGCCGGGCTCCAGGCCAAGTACGGAACCTCCTCGGCCCACCCTCTCGACCTGGTCTTCCACGGTGGCTCCGGCTCGAGCCCCGAGGAGATCGCCACGGCGGTCGCGAACGGCGTGGTGAAGATGAACATCGACACCGACACCCAGTACGCCTTCAGCCGCTCGATCGCCGACACCGTTCTGCGCAACTACGACGGTTTCCTGAAGGTCGACGGCGAGGTCGGCAACAAGAAGATCTACGACCCTCGCGCCTGGGGCAAGCTCGCCGAGACGGCCATGGCCGCTCGGGTGGTCGAAGCCACGACCGAACTCGGCTCGGCCGGCCACTCCGGCAACTAGGGCGCGTCGCGAGGGGCGATCCGGAATGAGATTCCGTGTCGCCCCACCTCGAGATCGTCGACGGCCGTCTTCAGCGTGAGGTAGTACGGCGCCAGGTGCATGATGCGCCTGCCCTCGGGCAGCGCCATGTCGAGGCTCACCGCGACGGCTGTCGCTCCGTCAGGCGCCTTGCGCAACTCGACCATCAGTGACCCGGTGTCGGTGCCGGGGGCGGCAAGTACCGCCTCCAGCAGCCCACGCAGCGCGGTGCGCTGCGGACTGTTCATGCGGCGCGCGAGGCGCTCCGGGTCGACGACGACGAGCCGGGATTCCTGCGCAATCGAATCAAGCCAGCTCACCGACCCCTGAGTGACCAGGTCATCGCGCAGCCGCCGCGCGATCTGGCCCGCCAGAGCGCGGCTCGCAGGAGTCACGCGTCCCGAGTCGGCGAGCGATTCCAGGAAGGGCACCGCACGAGCGGTCAGCTGCGCAAGGGTCACCCGCTCGATCTGCTCGGCCGCCTCGTCGCGCACCTCGCGCCCGGCGACCATCAGCCGTGAGGGGCTCTGCAGCAGCGGGAGCATCGTACTGACAACCCCGTAGGAGAAGGTCACCATCGACGCGAGGGAGAGCACCGCTGGCGCTGAGACGATCACGGCCGATCCGACCGGCCCCCACGCACCGGATGTGGGATACACGACGAGGAGCGCAATGGTGGTGACCACAATCGTCGCAGTTCCACCGACAGCGATCAGTACCCGGCCGGGCAGGTACGGCCCGAGGCTGACGATGGCAAGGGCTAAGGAGCTCGGCGCCCACCACAGTTCTATGGTGAAGTCGCTGCTCGCGTAGCCGAGGGCCGAGACAATGACTCCGGTCGCCGACAGCGCGAGCGCGACCGAGGCGATACCCCATCCGATCGGTCGACGAATCGGCCGGGTGGCCAGATGAACCAGCAGCGGGGATGCCACGCACGCGAGCAGCGCGACGATCTGGAGCACCGGCATGCTCGACAGCCCCCACGTCAGCACGATCGCGGGAGTGGCAGCGACCACCATGATGCCCGCCACTGCGAGCGGCACCAGCGGCCCAGTGAACCAGCTCAGCGGATCCACCTGTTGCGCGGAGAGCGCGAAGTACCGTCGGTCAGCTCTCGCCATGGGTGGACTCCTCATGGTGTCGCACGACCTCGAGCACGGGCATCCGCATGACTATCGACGTGCCCGAATCAGGGGACGACCACACGCGCGCCGACCCGCCAACGGCCTCGACGCGGTCGACGACGGAGTGACGGATGCCCAGCCGGTCGGCGGGGACCCCGTGCGGGTCGAATCCGACTCCCTCATCGGTGACGATGACTGTCACCTCATCGTCGGAATAGGCCAAGTCGACCTCCGCGACGGTCGTCTGTGAGTGCCGCAGCACGTTCTCCAGGCACGCCCGGACCGCATCCAGCAGCGCGGCCGCGACATCAGGGGCGAGGCGATAGATTCCGGTTCCGCTGCCCGTGATCTGCACGGTGAGTCCCCGCCACTGGAGGTCGCTCATGATCATCATGAGCTGGTTACGCAGCTCGGAATCCTGGTCGTCACGGATCACCTCGGACGACTCGTGCAACCACTCGGCACTCGTGAGCGTATGCAGATCCGCGCGAACGCGATCGATGACCCGCTGGTCGAGTTGGTCGGGTGAGTTCATGATGATCGAGAGATCGTTCAGGAGCGTGTCGTGCACGGCAGCTGTCACCCGAGCCCGGAGGTTCTCCTGCACCTGGAGCCGACGCGTCTCCTGTTCGAGTAGTTCGAAGTTGGGCACCCGGCTGCGCGCCCGGGACTGAATGGCCGCGAGGGTGACGAACACGAAGACGTACATGAGGAAGACCAGCACAGGCCCCCACCCGGGCCGAAGCGGCATCCCGGTGACCACGGCTACCGCCACGCTCACCAGCAAGGAGACCAGAAAGCCGCAGAAGATCCAGGCCAGGGCGATGAACCAGCTGGTCGCCCCGACCGCCACCAGTACGAGGGAGACCGCCGGCCGGTTCAGCAGGAACACGGCGTCGCTTTCGATGGTCGGAACCGCTGAGATGAGTGCGAGCTGGTAGGCGAATGCGCCGATGGCGCCGGCCACGAGAAACGTCACGACTACCCAGACCTTCGGCCTGAGGTACGCGACCACCGCGAGCCCGAGCATGACAACGACGATCGCGAGGGGCGCCCACAGCGCCGCCGTCAGATCCCGGCTCACGAGGAACTCGACGAGCACGGGGATAGTCAGCGCCAGGTTGGCAGCGTTGACCGCCCAGGCGCTTCTCGCCGTGGCCCCGGTGATGACCCGGGCCGCGTCATCCCGAGGAAGGACGGCTAGTCGCACCAGCTGCCCGCGCTATCCGGTCAGGGTGTTCAGGTAGATGGCGAGCGCGGGATCGATGAGCATCAGGGCGAGGATGCCCACGAGTAGCACCAGTGCGGCAGCACCGCCCGCCGCGAGCGGCACCCAGAAGGCGCGCTGGTGCTGGCGGATACGCCGGGCAGACCACACGATCGCGATCAGGATGAGCAGAACGCGCACGACGTTCTGTGCGACTCCCATGGAGTTCGCCAGAGCGTCCGAGGTGAACTCGCCGTAACCGAGCTGGATGTACGACTCGCGCATCACGCTCGCAAAGTTCGCGAACGAACTGAACTGCCTGATGACGTCGACGAGTCCGATCCCGAGCAGGAGCACTGTGAGCACGACATCGGAGGTCGGCGCGGGCGGGCGCTGCGCCGCGACGGTGGGCGGCGGAAGCGTTTCGGGCGCGGCCACGACCGGCGGGGCGTCAGAGTACTGGCCCCAGCGCGGTTCGGGGCGAGGATCGGGCGTCGGTTCAGTCATTGCCGCGCTGCCAGTCCAGCTGGCGGATGCGCCCGCCGAGTCCGCGCTCATCGGGGTTGCCCGCGGCGTCGGTGCGCAGTTCCTTCGGCAGGGAGAACATGAGGTCCTCCTCGGCGGTGACCACCTGGCTCACGTCGGTGTAACCCGCGTCGGCGAGGTCGTCGAGTACCTCCTGCACGAGAACCTCCGGCACGGATGCCCCGCTCGTGACGCCGACCGTCGCGACGCCGTCGAGCCACTCCTGCCTGATCTCGCTCGCGTAGTCGACGCGGTAGGCAGCCTTCGCGCCGCTCTCGAGCGCGACATCCACAAGCCGCACCGTGTTGGAGCTGTTGGCGCTACCGACGACAATCACGAGATCGGCGGTGGCCGCGACCTTCTTGATCGCGACCTGGCGGTTCTGGGTGGCGTAGCAGATGTCGTCGCTCGGCGGGTCCTGCAGGTTCGGGAAGCGCTCGCGCAGCAGCCGCACAGTCTCCATGGTCTCGTCGACGCTCAGGGTCGTCTGCGAGAGCCAGACCAGGTGGTCGGGGTTCTTCACGACGATGTTCGGAACATCGGCGGGGCTGTTGACGAGGGTCGTGCGCTCGGGGGCGTGACCCATGGTGCCCTCGACCTCCTCGTGACCGTGGTGGCCGATGAGAAGGATCTCGTAGTCATCGCGGGCGAACCTGGTGGCCTCGCGGTGCACCTTGGTGACGAGCGGACAGGTCGCGTCGATCGCCTGGAGGTTGCGGTCGGCAGCACCCTGCACCACGGCGGGCGAGACGCCGTGAGCGCTGAAGACGACGTGAGCTCCCTCGGGAACCTCCTCCACCTCGTCGACGAAGATCGCGCCCTGCTTCTCCAGCGTGGTCACCACGTGGATGTTGTGCACGATCTGCTTGCGCACGTACACCGGGGCACCGTAACGCTCGAGCGCCTTCTCCACAGCGATCACGGCACGATCCACACCCGCGCAGTATCCCCGGGGCGCAGCGAGGAGCACCCGCTTGGTTCCGGCGACAGGGGTATCCTTTAGCCTGTTCCGTTGGGCGGGCATGCGCGGCGTTTCGAGGGCCGTGACGCTCCCGTTCGAGATGGTGCTCACACTGCCAATTCTAGGCGGCGGGCCGAACAGTACGGGCCGAACCATGCTGACCAGCGATTCGGGAGGGCGACGATGACGACGGATGACGCACCATCCACCGTTGACGCACCGTGGCCGGTAGCCCTGCTCTCCACCAAGATCAAGGGCTGGATCGAGCGGCTGGGCACGGCCTGGGTCGAGGGCGAGATCACCCAGTGGGGAGTCTCCGGCGGCAACGTCTACGGCAAGCTGAAAGACCTCGAGGCGGATGCCACGGTCTCCTTCACGGTGTGGTCCTCGACCCGCGCGAAACTGCCCGCCGATCTCAAGCAGGGCGACCGCGTGGTCGCGCTCGTCAAGCCGAACTACTGGGTCAAGGGTGGCACGCTCACGATGCAGGTCTTCGAGATGCGCCATGTCGGGCTCGGTGACCTGCTCGAACGCCTCGAGCGCCTTCGCCAGAAGCTCAAGGCCGAGGGCCTGTTCGACCACAAGAAGCCCCTGCCGTTCCTGCCCGGGTGCATCGGACTCGTGACCGGTAAGGACAGCGACGCGGAGAAGGATGTACTGCGCAACGCGCAACTGCGCTGGCCCGCGGTGAAGTTCCGGGTCGTTCACGCCGCGGTGCAGGGTGACCGGGCGGCCGCCGAGGTGACCGCGGCGATCCAGGTGCTCGACGCCGATCCCGAGGTCGAGGTCATCATCGTCGCCCGCGGCGGCGGCGACTTCCAGAACCTCCTCGTGTTCAGCGACGAAGCACTCGTGCGGGCGGCTGCCGCCTGCGTGACTCCCTTGGTGTCCGCGATCGGGCATGAGGCCGATCGACCGCTGCTCGACGAGGTCGCCGACCTGCGGGCATCCACCCCCACGGATGCGGCGAAACGGGTGGTGCCGGACGTGGCGGAGGAGCTCGCCCGCGTGCAGCAGGCGCTCGGATCCCTGCGCCTGCGGATAACCCAGCGGCTGTCGGCGGAGGTGGATCGACTCGAGACGCTGCGATCTCGTCCGGTGCTCGCGTCATCCAGCTGGATCGTGGATGTGCGCGCCGACGATCTGTCGCGCTACGTGCAGCGCAGCCGGGACCTCGTCGAGCGGGTGCTCGAGCGCAGCCACACCCGGGTGTCGGAACTGACCGCGCAGCTGCGGGCGCTGTCGCCGCAGCGCACCCTCGCCCGCGGATACGCGATCGCCCAGCTGCCCGACGGCCGAGCCGTGCGGTCGGTATCGGAGGCGCCAGCGGGAACCGAGCTTCGACTCACAGTCGCCGACGGCCGCATCTCGGCGACAGTGGACGGCGCATAGAATCGTGACTGTGGGCAACGAGAAGATCGACGTGAGCGACCTCAGCTACGAGCAGGCGCGCGACGAGCTCATGCAGGTCGTTGCAGAGCTCGAGCAGGGATCATCGAGCCTCGAGGAGTCGCTGACTCTCTGGGAGCGCGGGGAGGCTCTCGCGGCCCGGTGCGAGGAGTGGCTCAAGGGTGCCAAGGCCCGTCTCGACGCGGCACGAGCCGCAGCGACCGACTGACCGTGGCAGGCAAGCAGCCCGCGATCGTCGCTGAGCTCGGACGACCGGAGACCCCCGAGGAGACGGCGGCTCGCAAGGCGGAGAACTCGCGCAAGCGGCGCGCCAACCAGACCGCGTTCAACCTGATCGTCGCCACGATCGCGTCGCTCGGGATCGTACTGTTCCTGGTGGTCGTCGTGGTGCGGCCGAACCCCGAGCCAGCGCCCGGCATCGACTACGTCACGATCGCCGCCCAGTCACAGCCCGAGGCATCGGCCGAGCTCATCGTTCCGGTGCTCCCCGACACATGGAGCGCGAACGCCGCCAACTTCGGCGCTCGCAACGAGGTGCCCACCTGGTACGTCGGCTTCATCACCCCGAGCGTGCAGTTCATCGCCTTCAACCAGGGCATCGGCGCGAACCCGACCTGGCAGGCCACGACGCTCGACAACGCGGCCGAGACGGGCACCGTCACCATCGACGGCCTCACCTGGACCGTGTACGACCAGCGCGACAAGTCCGACACCGGCAACTTCGCGTACTCCATGGCGACCGTGGTCGGCGAGAGCACGATTCTGCTGCACGGCACGGCTCCGGTCAGCGAGTTCGAGTTGCTGGCGTCATCCATCGCTTCGGAGGTACCTGCACAGTGACGACCAATCGAACCCCAGCGGATGTCTGGCGCGAGATGCTGCGCGGCAACGAGCGCTTCGTCGCCGGCACCCCCGAGCACCCCCGTCAGGACGTCGAGCGTCGTCAGGAGCTCGCGTTCGCCCAGGAGCCGCACGCCGCCCTGTTCGGATGCAGCGACTCCCGTCTGGCCGCCGAGATCATCTTCGACAAGGGAATCGGCGACCTGTTCGTCGTGCGCAACGCCGGCCAGATCATCTCGGATTCCGTCATCGGTTCTCTCGAGTACGCGGTCGGCGTGCTCGGCGTGCCGCTGATCGTCGTGCTCGGTCACGACAGCTGCGGAGCGGTGCTCGCCGCGATCGCCGCCGAGGGTGAGGATGCGCCGGTGCTGCCGCCGCACATCGCGGGCCTCATCTCGAAGATCACTCCGGCGGTGAATCGAGTCATCAAGGCTTCCGGCACCGCGGAGCACGCCGAGATCGACTCGCAGGAGGTCGGCCGCGAGCACCTGCGCGACACGATCGCCGAGCTGCTCGAATCATCCGAACTCATCAGCGACGCGGTTGCCGCGGGTACGCTGGCTGTGGTGGGCGCGAACTATCGCCTGCTTGAAGGCCGCGCGGTTCCCGACGTGATCGTGGGCGCGGTCTGACTCCACCACTTTCTCTCCCCGCAGGCACACAGAAGGACGACACTGGCGTGAGCACCCCCGAATACCGTATCGAGCACGACACGATGGGCGAGGTGCGGGTTCCCGCCAACGCCCTCTACGGCGCACAGACGCAGCGCGCGGTGGAGAACTTCCCCATCTCGGGTGCGGGCCTTGAGCGCGCGCAGATCATCGCTCTGGCGCGCATCAAGCGCGCAGCGGCCATCGTCAACGGCGAGATGGGCGTGATCGACCAGGGCATCTCGGATGCGATCGCATCCGCCGCCGAGAAGCTCATCGCGGGCGAGCACCACGAGCACTTCCCGGTCGACACCTACCAGACCGGCAGTGGCACCTCGTCGAACATGAACATGAACGAGGTGCTCGCGCACGTCGCCACCGAGATCCTCGGCTCGCCGGTGCACCCCAACGACCACGTGAACGCCTCGCAGTCATCGAACGACGTCTTCCCCACCAGCGTGCACATCGCTGTCACCGGCGCGCTGCTGCACGACCTCATTCCCGCCCTCGATCACCTCGCGATTGCCCTCGAGAAGAAGGCCGTGCTCTGGAAGGACGCGGTCAAGTCGGGCCGCACCCATCTGATGGATGCCACGCCCGTGACCCTCGGCCAGGAGTTCGCGGGCTACGCGCGCCAGGTGCGACTCGGCATCGAGCGGGTGCAGTCGGCGATCCCGCGGGTCGCCGAGGTGCCACTGGGCGGCACCGCCACCGGCACCGGCATCAACACCCCGCTGGGCTTTCCGCAGCGGGTCATCGCGGTGCTCGCCACCGACTCGGGTCTGCCGATCACTGAAGCACTCGACCACTTCGAGGCGCAGGGTGCGCGCGATGGGCTGGTCGAGGCATCCGGCGCCCTGCGGGTCATCGCTGTGAGCCTCACGAAGATCTGCAACGACCTGCGCTGGATGGGTTCAGGCCCCAACACGGGAATCGGCGAGCTGCACATCCCCGACCTGCAGCCCGGCTCCTCGATCATGCCCGGCAAGGTGAACCCCGTGATTCCCGAGGCGGTGCTGATGGTTGCCGCCCGTGTCATCGGCAACGATGCGACGATCGCGTGGGCTGGTGCGTCGGGCAACTTCGAGCTCAACGTGGCCATCCCCGTCATGGGCACGGCGCTGCTCGAGTCGATTCGACTGCTGTCGAACTCGTCGATCGCCCTCGCCGACAAGACCGTTGACGGCCTCGAGGCGAACCTGGTTCGCGCCCGTGCCCTCGCCGAGTCGTCCCCGTCGATCGTGACGCCGCTCAACAAGTTCATCGGCTACGAGTCGGCGGCGAAGATCGCCAAGCACTCGGTCGCCCAGGGCATCACCGTGCGTGAGGCGGTCATCGACCTCGGCTTCGTCGAGCGTGGCGAGATCAGCCTGGAGCAGCTCGACACGGCGCTCGACGTCATGTCGATGACCCACCCGGGCTGAGCGCGGCGCCGAGAGCGGCGCCACTCCTCCCATGCTGCGGCGTCGAGATCGGCGCACATCCTCC
>ENA-UPSM01003416-UPSM01003416.1-activated-sludge-metagenome-genome-assembly--contig:-NODE-3416-length-17817-cov-5.446965_pt1 | contig 17817 bp, 14 predicted proteins | sample MGYA00238181_ERZ773283 | MGnify/ENA primary metagenome ERZ773283 (study PRJEB29023, sample SAMN05720199) | activated sludge metagenome | isolation source: Anaerobic digester | place: Japan...
TGTTGAGCAGGATATGATAGAATTGAATTATATAAAGCTAACGAAAGGAGAACATTATGCCGTTATCAGAAAAACTGAACTATATCTTTGAGTTCCGTAAAAGAATAAAGGATATACATCCTTTATTGGATAAATGCTTTCCCATAGTTGTTTCAAGCTATGATAAGCTCGATATTTACGATATAGCCGATGAAGAAAGGTATACTCTGGTTAAAACAGAAAAAAATGAGTTTGGTCACATACCAAAAATCCGCGCTTCCTTTCCCCTTGAATCATATGGAAAGAGGCCTGTATGTATTATTACAGAAGATGTCTTTGATGAACCGAACGGTTATGCTGTTGTTTTTCATGAGTTCATACACTGTCAGCAGTACGAGATATGCGAGAACCGTTTAAAGCAAAGGCTTTCTGTTTACAAACAAGCACTGCTGGAAAAAAATTACATGTGGGAGTTAAATTATAATTTCCCTTACAATTCTGAGGAGTTTATAAGCTACTGCAATACAGAAAACAATCTGCTTCAATTTCTTACAGAAAAAAGAAAGCTTATAAAAGACAGTCTTGGATCTGCAAATTATGAGTACATGACATGGCAGGAATGGAAAGAAGGCTTTGCCGAGTATATTGAAACCAAGATCATTGAAAAAACCGGAAAAAACGTTGAACAATCTGGTTCACTATCTATGTCACGGGTCTGCTTGTATAAAACCGGTGCAAGATTTATTGGCGCCTTAAAAACCAAGTACCACAATTGCGATGAAAATATAGAAAGTTTGTTTGAAATGATCTATGAAAATAACAACTGATTAAAACACTAAGGTACACTTAAATACTTTACTTTTCCAGATTGATCCAGTACCTTCTCACATTCTTGTGATCAGAATCATCAAAAACTGTTCTTTCATAAATTCCGCCATTGTTTTCTATTATCTTTCGTGAGCCTATGTTATCTTCATCACAAGTTATAAGAATATTTTTTAGTCCATACAGCTGTATTTCATCAAGAGCAAGTTTTAGAATAACTTTTCCGTAAGTATCAGACTAAATATTTGAAAAATTTTCATACTTACGCAATCGACAGCAGAGGGTACGGAAAGAGCATATCTGTTGATGAAAAGTACACAATAAAGCAGTACAGCGAAGATGTCATCGAATTTTGCAGATACTTAAATATTGACAAAGCTTTTGTTTTGGGATACAGTGACGGTGGAAATATTTCATTATTTCTTGCTGCACAAGACCCGAAAAGATTCTCTAAAATCTATGTCATATCTCCTAATTACCTTGCCTGCGGTACAACCGACAGCTCTTTTTGACCATTACTCTCATGATCCCACCATCGTTACCAAAGAGCAGCCATACTCATTCATTTAAGGCTTTATACTCTGACCGATTGCCTTGACCAACGCATATATATTCTTTGATTGAACCCTTTTATCTTTGAAAAGTTCTCGCTTTTTCTTTTGAACTCTATAAACCCCATTTTTTTATATATTCCGTATGCAACATGGTTAGTATCGGTAACCTCTAATATAAACTCCTGGTACGGTTGATTCTGAATAACATAGTTAAGAAGTGCGGATCCTATTCCTCTTCCCCTAACTCTTTCAATAGTTCCGGCACACTCAATGTAACCTGTATTATCGGGTAGGGTAAGTACAGTGTTAAACTCTTTCTGCAAAAGATTATAAGCCAGATATCCTGTAATGAACCCAAAATGTTTTTTCATCTCATTTTCATCGATATGCATGGCTCTGGTCTTATTATTGGAACATCCCAGAATACTTACTATTTCACCACTCATCTCTGCGGTAAAAATGGCTTGCGGACAGAATGCATGACGAAAAGCATTTTTTAGTTTGCCTTTGTCTTTAGAAAAAAATTGCAGCTCCTTATAATAGGCATCGGCAAAAACTTTTGCCACATCGCTTCTTACATCATGATCATGATCTGCCATTCTACGAAATATAATGTATTCATTCATAGAAGTCCCCCGTTATACTCTCTTTTCAATAGAGTTTATCTTCCAAAATCGCTGTTAATTATGTTAATAGCAATTTCTACGGTTTGCTGTTCATAGCTTGTCAAAAACCTTACTTTATGCCCAAAAAACGGACTCTTACCTTTATAATATCATAAAAAAGATTCCCGGATTACTTTTTTCCGAAAATCTTTAGTTTTAAGTTTGACCAATTTATATTTCAGCAAAGCACAGTTAGGATATTTTGCCCATTTCATATGCTTGCTGCATAGCTGAAGTATTTTTTATATCCCCTTCATTCCATGCATTTATTCCGTATATGATACCCTTTTCTTTAGTATCTTCCAAACAGTCAATTGTAAAACCGCGAAAACCGTCAATTGTTTTTTGCATATTTGCCACTTTCGTATCAGCTGCAGTGATAATATAATAAAAATCTTTGCCTTTTATTTCTGTATACCGTGGGACCGTACGATCTATAAACGTTTTCATCTGGGCATTCATTGAATAAAAATATACAGGAGTAGCCAGTACTATAACATCCGCTTTGACCATTTTCTCAAGAATTTCCTGCATATCGTCTTTTTGAACACATCTGTGAGTACTGTTGCAGACCCCGCAGCCCATACAGTAGTTTATCTTTCTGTCTTTTAAAAAAATCTTTTCTGTTATATGCCCATTTTCCTTTGCACCGCGGATAAACTCATCACATAACGTATCACTGTTTCCGCCTTTACGAGGACTTGCCGATATTACCAGTATGTATTTGCTCATTTGTCCACTCTCCTTTATAACAATTATAATACTTTGTGTTTGCTCAAAGTCAATATACTGTATAAAAAATCTACCATCGTAAAAACCGGCGCCGATTTATTGATCTAAACTTTAAGTTTTTCTTGATATTTGTATTCACTGCATTCTGAATAATGCAAAAAATAATGCCGCTTTGCAGCTGCATCGGAATTGATAATATAAGCTTTTTTAATTATCTCTTAATGCCTGCCTCCTATTTTACATGAAACAGCTTCATTGTCGGTATCAGATGAAATAATACCAAAATATGTTTCTCTGTTCTTTTTTAACCATGAATTTGCATAAGAACAGCTTGCTGATGCTTTTAGCCCGTTTTCTTTCAGGTACTGTGCAACTACTTCCATCATTTTTGCTGCTACACCCTGTCCTCTTAAAACCGGATTAACATATGTATGATTGATGTCAACCTCACCGTTTTCTTTGAATTCAAAAGTAGCTTCCGCAAGCAGTTCATTATTTTCATCAACACTATATATACGTCCTTTTTCATATTTCCAGTCCATATCTGTCTCCTTGAATTTATTATTCTATATTATGCTTCTCCTACCGAAATAATACCATACTTTTCTGCTTTAAAAATAAGTTCATGAAATTCATATGTTTTGTATACCTCAAAGAAACTTTATTTTTTTCATCAACCATAAAAAAGGCAGTCCGCAGTGCCTTTAAAATTAACTTATTGGCAAAGCAGAACTGCCTTATTATAAATATTGATTAGTTTTATTTGTTTACAATATTGCTTATGTCTTTAATGGTACCGTCTTCCATAAAGGAGTTTAACGTAACTATATCCTTCTCGCCTGTAGTTATTACAACAAACGTTCGCGGAGCATCCGGATAATCGACATTGTGATCTATCCATGTTCCTGAGTTGATGTAATATGAACCGCTTTCTGTCTGCTTACATGTCGGTACGTGAGTATGACCGAATACTACTATTTCTACTTTTTCATTCGGATTTTCAAGATACTGCACTTTTGCCTGTGTAAAATAATAATTCCAGTTTATTGCTCCGGATACAGCTTCAATAAAAGTACTTTTGACCTTCACATTATTAATCTTCTGCCGTTCGTCCCATGTGCGCTGAATGTTTTTGAACAGTACAGGCGCAGAGATAGTTCCATCTTTCTGCTGAGCAGGATAAAAATCAAGATAAGTATATGAATCGTTAAATCCCGAAATGCGCATATTGAATATTTTTTCGTCAAGAGCTTCTTTAGGTGTCATCCTCTTAGAAATATCTTTGAGAAGAGCGTAATAGATATAAGCTCCATACTGATCCACATTGGTTTTATCAGGTACGTTGGTAACTACCGGAAGATTTTTTTCCACTACAGGACGGCCTTCCAGTACCCACGTTGCTGCATAACGGGCATAAAAATAGCCTGCGGGAAGTATAGTATCGTCATTGCCGCATAGTTCAGCGTTGGAAACAGTATCGGGAGCAGAAAAAATATCATAACGATGTCCGTGTTCGATAACGATCTCGTTTTTGTCACCTGTATAATAAGTACCAAGACCCTTTGCATCACTTATCTGAACAATCTTCGGTATTGCCTGCTGCAGAACTTCGGCTTCAAGAGTAATGTCATGGTTTCCGATTACATAAACCAGTTTTATTCCACTGTCGATTACCTTATTCAGTTCGTCAATCACGTCCTGATTATTGGCAATTACATCCTTATAAAACTTTTTCTGATCAGTGTAGACAGGGTAATAAACCGGCAAAAACCATTCGTCCAGAAAGTCACCGGCAATAACCAGTTCACGGACATCTTTAGTACTCTGAAGACGTTTTAAAAAATCAATCAAAAAAGGGATGTTATGAAGAGTTTCGGTATAACGGTCATCAATGCCAAGGTGTATATCACTTATTACTACTATCTTGTCTCTCGTGCTGCCTGCATTCCACAAAGCCTCGGCTGCTTTAGGCGTATCAGCTTTTGCCGTGGTTGCAGGGGCTGAGCATCCTGCAGTTAATAGAGTTAAGGACAGTATCATACTCAACATCAGTACTAATGAAAGAATTTTTTTCTTCATATTGGGAGCCTCCAATGATTTTATGTTTCCAAAAGATATCCGGCGCAGAGCTGCTTAAGCTCTTTGTTTAAAAATCAAACGTCTTCATAAGTGCAATTTGTTTTTTACTGTACTTTTATACCTGATTCCACCCCTTTTGGGAAATATGGTTTAAAGAATTCTTTTATTTCGCATACATAAGTTTATTAGAATCAGCCCCCCTTATTTATGGGCTTTTTGTATAGTGCTCATCATTTAGTGTTCTTTCAGACTTAAAGTCACTTTTATTATATATTTTTACTTTTCATCCAACTAAAAAATTATATCATATAAGTTTGCTAAATAAAGCTTGCAGTGCAGTTTACTTACTCAATTCTTTTTTAAACAATGTGTTTTTAGTATATACAGCATTCATACATCTATAAATTAATTTTTTATTGACAAAGCAACAATAAGCTGTTATACTTTGAGTAGTAACAAGTTACTACTGATTATGGAGGTAATTATAATGTGGGAAAAACTTCTTGAATACTATGACTGTGATACAACCCATATGAAACAAGCAATATTTACTAGTATTTTTATTTTGCAAAACCGTATGCAGACCGCATGTGAAAAAATCCAGACAGAAATATCCATGAAGCAATGGCTATTGCTTGCAATGAGAGAGATTTGTCCAGAGCCCCGTACATTGACAAATATAGGAAACATTATGGGCTGTTCGAGGCAAAACGTAAAAAAACTGACACTGACTCTTGAAAAAAAGGGTTTTGTACGTCTTATTCCAAGAGAAAACAATTCTGTTCGTGTTGAAGCAACAGATGAAGCGCAATCCTATATTGAAAAAATGGGTGAAAGACACACGGAAGCTTTAAATTTGTTGTTTGCAGATTTTACTGAAGAAGAAATTAGGCAGTTATTCAGTTTATACTGCAAACTTTACAAAGGAGCAGAACGGCTTGAAACATATGCAAAGGAGCTTGATAAAATATGAATAGAACGAGGAGAAGAAAAATGTTGGTAATTTTCGGAGTATTGCTTTCAGTTTTTGGATTAATTCTGATATGGTTCAATATACCTTACTCTCCAATCAAAAAAGAATTTCAAAATGAAGTTAGTTCGCTTATGACAGAAAACCAATTGTCGGCAAGCAATTCTGTTTTTACAGAAAATGATTTTTCACATTTACCGGATATCATACAAAAATACATTATAAACTGTAATTACATTGGCAAACCAAAGATGAGCTATTTGAAAATGGAGTACCATAATGTTGATTTTGTACAAAATAAAAATGGAACAAAATTATTAATTAACTATACTCAATACAATTTTGCCAAGGGACTGTCCAGAATGGCTTTTATTGAAAGCAGTATTTTGGGTATTCCATTTGATGGATACGATTATTATAAAAATGGGCTAGGCTTTATGAAAGGAGTAGTCGCAAAAGCAATTACTGTATTTGACCAAAAAGGAAAAGATATGGATAAAGCGTGTCTTGTTACTTTCCTTGCCGAGAGCTTTTTTATTCCGTCAGTCCTGTTACAGAATAATATTATCTTTGAAAAGCTTAACGATTTTGAGATCAAGGCCACTATTACTAACGGCGATCAGAGTGCAAGCGGCATTTTTACTTTTAATGAAAATTATGAGATGATTTCATTTACAACAAATGATCGGGCGGCCATAAAAACGGATGGAACGATTGAGTATGTACCATGGACGGTAATCTGTGCTGAATATAAACTTTATGAAAACGGCATTAGGTATCCGACAAAGTTCCAAGCGGTCTGGAATTATCCTACAGAAGATTTTATATACTTTAACGGAGACATATATCAGATAAGTTACGGATTTTAAACACAGCATCTTAGAAGCAATATAACTTCTTAGACTCATAGATGTGCATATACGTAACTCTTATTGCTTTAAAATGACCAAAATAATAAAGTACCGAAAAACCTGAAAGTGGCTTTTGGTTTTTCGGTACTATTATTGTTCATGCTTTTCATTCCAAAAATATCACAGTGCCACGGCCGTACAGGTTACTGCAAAAGCAGCCATCACTAAAGAAATAATTCCAGTAAACCTAGATAAGCTTATGTTTTACTATGTCTTATTTTTTTATTGCAGTCATCATAATAAGTGTCAAATAGCCTTCTTTATCTGAGTCAAGAAGTTCAAAATCAGCATCCTTTCTCCATATTTCCTTTCCCTCAGGAATTTCGGCTGCAAAAGTAACGTCTGCTAATCCGGTTTTTTGCCATAGATCTTTCCACCATAATGCGCTATGAAATGTATACATATCTGGTTCCCAATAAGGTTTCATTTCTTGCGGCACACTTTTTTCAAACTCTTTTGTAAGACCAGGACTGACAATTCCATACTGTCCTGTTCTTTTAACAAGCCTTGAAAAATAATTTGGAAAATAAAGTTCATCTGTCCCAAAATAATGATAGGCATCTATGCTAATAGCTGCATCAAAAAACTCGTCCGCATAAGGCAAAGAATGAGCCTCTGAACGAATAGGAAACACTTTATCGTCAACTTTCATCTCAACAAAGCGTTTATAATTTTCAGTCGGACTTATCCATAAATCGTTAGCAAATACAGTCACTCCAAACTCTTTAGCTAAAAAGATTGAGGTTAACCCAGTACCACACCCCATATCCAAAACACGCATTCCGGGCTTTAAATCCATTTTTTCACATAACATTTCTATGAGCCACATAGCATTTGGTCCAAGCATTTTGTTCTCATTAAAAAACTTTTCATATTCTTTGTAATACTTCTGGCAAAGCTTAAACTCTCTCATTCGGCATCCTCTCTTCTTTTATTTTTTTTATCTTTATACCACTTTAAGCCTTTTTATTTCTATAATTGTCTTTCAAATTTGAAATAACATGAAACCGATGTACTGACTTAAAGCACATCGGTTCCATTTCCATATCGCTATACTTACATAAACTGCCCCGGAAGCTTCAGCTTCTCCTTGGGAATAAAACCTTTGTCGAACTCCTCAGCTTGTGCTTCATCAACAAAGTATCCCTGTACAGTGACATACTCTCCGGTAATTCCGTCAAGATATCCCGCTACCAGTTCTTTACAGAGAAAGAATGATGAATCTGCACCTTCCGGCAATCCAGGATATCTTATACCAAATCTGCTTGCATATAAAAAGCCGCTTTTGCCGTAGAAGTCGATATTGCCTTCAAAACATACCGCCCCTGCTCCTAGCTTCGCAGCTTCTTCCAAGGAAAAATCAAGCAGGATTTTGCCATATCCTTGTCTTTTGAATTCAGGTGCAATAGAGATAGGCCCCATCGTCATAATCGGAATATTCCTGCCGTCATCTGCTTTAATAAAGGTTCTCATAAAGATAGTCTGACCTATAAGCTTTCCTTCTTTTTCCATTACAAAGTCAAGTTCAGGTACAAAAGCTTTATCGTTCCTTAACTGATTAAGCACAAAATGTTCCAGACAGCCAGGGCGATAAACATTCCAAAATGCTTCCCTTACAAGATTCTCAACCTCACGATACTCTTGTTTCCTTTCCAAACGGATTACATAGTCATTTTTACTCATTGTTTTCTCCTCCTAATTATTGTTGATTTTCAATATTGGGAGGTTTGTAAGAGACTGTATTATGCAAACCTCCAGGTTAGCCTACAGTCTCCCAAGTGTTGTTCTTCTTCAAACAGCATCTCCTTAGTTAGATTTAGTTTTTATCAGGCCAGACGGCCTATTAACTTATTTTTTCAAATACCACGCTCTGTTCTTTTAAGCTTATCTTTCCGACTTTCCATCCATATACCTGCAGTTCCTTCTTATAATTAAGAAAAGAATGATCAATGGGCAGACCTGCAATTTTTTCTATCTCCGCAAAGCTCATTTTGAAAGACTCACATTCTTTAGACTGTATGTACTTCCACAAAGAATCATACTTGCTCATGCTTATTATCCCCTTTTTTACAGTAGATGAACTCAAAAATTCTACTACCAAACAAAAGGAATTACTTTATACTTTATCTGCTTTTTGTAATCTGAATACCCAGTTAATCCTTTTTCTAATACTTCTTCTTCATTTTTAATTCTTTTAATCACAATCAACGGATACATCAAGAAAATAACAAAAGAGCTCAACGATCCAAGAACCAAAGGTAGAGATAAAAACAACAATATCGTCGATGTATACATAGGATGTCTTACAATTGCATATAATCCCGTATCAATTACCTTTTGGCTTTCCTGAATCTCTACAGTTCTTGATAAGTATCTGTTTTCACGCAAGACCTCAGCATACATAAGATACCCAGCAAAAAAAATTACAGTTGCAACTATCACAAGCCACTTAGGCAAAACTGACCATTGATAGCGATAATCTAATCCTGCAACAATGAAACCACATATAAACATCAGGCCACCTAATATTATAACACTTTTTTGCTCAGTCTCTTTTTCTTTAACCTTAAGACGCTTCCGCAAAAGTTCCGGATTTCTGAACATTAAAATTATACCTACAATGAACATTGGAATAAAAAGTATTCCGATTAACAGCCATGCATTCCAATAAAAAACTGTCCCCGCCGGAAGAAGCAAAAGTAGAGATAACATAAAAATACCTGAAAAAAATTTGCCAATTGCTTGAATAAAAAGTTTTTTATCCATTTGCATCTCCTATTCTCAATTATTGTGAATCAAGCACCTCATTGCTCAAATTACTTTTGGATTTGTCAAAAGAAACACTTGACATTTTTAGAAAGCAAACTAAATCAATATTCCACATTGTTTTGCAGTGCTTAAATAATAGGGATATACTTAACCGCGGCTGACCTTTCGGTAGATCCTCAACAATAAACGAAATAAACTTCTTGAATCGGTCTATGATGTCCACTTGAATACTGCTTTCATCCACCAGTCGTTTTGCCCATTGTTTAAGATAAAACCACATTATTGAAGTCATCAGTTGAGGGTTTTCATCAGCATGAAAGGTGCAAGGAATCGCTTCTCATAATTTGAGAACCATACTTTATAATAAGCATATTCTGAATCACCCCATCAACTACTAACGGCAAAAAATCATATCTGTTAACGTATTATCCCCCTTACTCTACACCCAAAGCTTTGAACACAGCCTCCTGCGGTGAGCTGTAAAATATTAAACTGAACGCACCGATGAGATCCGACGGAACAGTTCCAAGGTCGGCTGCGGATGTTATTGGTATCAATACTTTCTTTGCCCCTGCATCGAGGCAAACTTGCAGGACGCTCGCCAGTTCTTCGACTTTAAGGATTGTGCCGCTGATACTAATCTCGCCAAGAACAGCTAGACTTGATAAAGTAGGTTTACTTAAGGCACAGGAAGCAAGCGCAATAACAGACGGCAATGTCAGATACTTCGTCATTCCGATGCCATTGAGGTCTTGGTAGTTAATAATATAATCTTTTGTAGTTGTACTGATCTGTCCGCTTATCTGGTTACCGCTGGCTTTCAGATAGTTAAACGCGGTGTTTGTGGCTTCCTTTGCATCACGGTCAGAACCGAGCCCTGTGCGTTCAAATTTTCCATTACCAGGTAGCATTTGCGTTTCAAGACGATACACTCCTATCATGCCGCTCTTGCCATGAGAAACAGTGTAGACATTGCCGGGGTTAGTCAAACCTTCAGGAATAATCTTGCCGCCGCCCTGTTCTGGAACGGAAACGTAATGTTCTGCAAAGGTCTCATTGTCAATGTAAGAAAAGTTTACATCATAGAACTCCATACCGCCTATTTTCTTTAACTGCTCCTTTACGCGACGGCGCATTTCAAGCGCAAAGACCAGGATTTCTTCGATCTCATCCTTGGTGAATTCACCGTTTGGATAGAGCAACTTAGTGAAACCTGACACTATTTTACGGACAGCGATAACATCACGTTGATTCAAGTTGCTGCCAAAACGGAAGTATTTGTCACACACGTCTCCGAACGGCTCTTTACGCATCTGCCTCATAAATTCGGCAAGGTAGTCCGTAATAAAACCGTAATCGTTGGTAAACGATTCAGGGCGATATTTCGGGATCTCCCAACCCGGAATATAACAGTGCATACGGTCAAGAAACGCCGTATCGTATGCCATCGCTTCAGGAAATGGGTCAAAGAGGTGCGAAGTTTTTAACAACACGTCCACACTCTGGTTAATGTTGCCCACAAAAGCCATTGAAGCGGAAGCTGCCTTTTCCTCTTTGCCCCTGGCAAATGACCCCGAAGCCATATAGTCTTTCATTATCTGAACGCCGTCTTTGTCCTTGAAGGTTATGCCAGCCACTTCGTCGAAAGCCACGCAGTCCCACAGACCCACAAGGCCTACTTGCTTGCTGGACATATTGTAGAATAGATTTGCAACTGTAGTTTGTCCGCCGGAAACAAGAATAGAGTTCGGTGAGATCTCTTTATAAAGATGAGATTTCCCCGTGCTGCGAGGCCCAAGTTCGCAGAGGTTAAAGTTGTTTTCAATCAGAGGAAGCATACGTGCGAGTTGCAGCCATTTCTCGCGATTGGTAAAACGGTCAGCTTCTATTCCTGTGGAACGTAGCAAAACAGTTATCCACTCGTCCTTTGTAAATGCACGGCGACCGTTCTTAATTTCGTCCATATCAATATGAGGCATCTGAATCGGCGTCAGTTTTACGATACGGATGGGCGTTGACTTTTTGTCTTCCTCAATGTACTCGTATTCAAGCCCGACAATGCACCAGATACCGCCGCAGAGCAGACGGTCATACTTTGAGACATAGTCCGAAGATATAGGAATATAACGGATGCCAAGGTTTGAGAAGTCGGCTTCGTAGCGGTCTTGTTTTATGTTCAAACTTACCGTGATGCGGTCGATAACGGTATAGCTGCCGCGTTCACGTAAACCGGACAGTACTTTCTGCGCTTCATCTGGGCGCACGAAATTCTCCGAGAGAATTCGCTTGACGTTCTTCACGCCCTCCTCAATTATTTTCAGATCGTCTGAGGAGCAATACTGTCCAAGCAAAAACTCTAAGACGTAGATAGGTACATTTGCACCTTCTTTTATAGCTTTGGTTAAATCTTTTCGGACAATCTTTCCATCAAAATGCTCACGCAGTTTCCGATAGATGACTTCATTTTTATCATCCGTTTCTGGGGTGTATTGGGTTGATTCTAAGTCCATAGTGGAATCCTCCTTGTGTATTACAGGTCAAACCCGAAATCATCAGCAAACGCTATGTCGATGCGGAACTCGACCTCTTGCGGCGCATCGGTGTCGTTGGAGATGATAAGACGGTAGATTTTATTGGGACTGTACTGCATCTGCTTCAGTGTAAACCTCACTCGGAATACACGGTCTGAAGCGTTGTTGCTCGTTCTGTCGGCAATCACCGTCTGGAAGTCGCTGACCGGAACGCCTTCATCGTTGGTAAAGTGAAGGTTATAATTGCACGGCTGAATCTTATCACCAACAGGCTGTTTTTGCAGAAAGTCGAGCAAGAACATAAGGTTAGAAACCTTGCGGCTTTCGCTGATGAGTGACAACCCCGGATTCTGTACTTCCACATACTTCTTATAGCCAGTTCGCATACCCTTGTAAACGATGACAGGCACGACCATTTCCTGTAGACTGATACCCCCGTGAACATAGTTCTCGCTCCCGCCTTGAACTTTAATTCGGACTGTGTCTTGTGGGGCGTAGCCTTTCATCTGAAGTCCGCTGATTGTTCTATCCGTCTTAACAGGCAAAAGGTAATCAGCAGTTGTTTCGGGGGACACAAGGACATAACGCCGACCGAGTTCTAATATATCTCCTTTAAAGGTCTGGCGGCTGATTTTCTGGCTTTCCTCAAGGGGCTTGTAGGTATAAAGGAAACCGTGGTCAGCAGTGATGAAGATGTTGACACCGCTCAAATCATTAACAATAATCTTCACGATTGCGGTCAATTCTTCGATCGCATCGTTGCACGCCTCGAACACCTTTGTTTCGGTGGGAGCTTTATCCCCAAGCGCATCAATCGTGTTATGGTAGATATAAATAATCTCCTTGCCAACAACTAGTTCACGCCGTTCTTGTTTTTTCATTTGAAGCAGATCTTTATAGGTCACAGCTACGCTCTCAGGATTGGCTGCATTCAGTATAGTGCCGCGCTGAGCAGTGCTGACGGTAGGATTGCCATCCATAAATACGTCGATCTTTTCGTTTACCGATACCTCTTTACCCGGCAGAAGAGCTGCCATCCCAAATTTTGTGATGCTTGGGAACACAGCTTGCACGGCTTCAAGTGACGCCTTTCCTTTTGTAGCATGACTTAGGGTTTCGGATAGTTCGGTGGCGACTTCATAACGCAAGGCATCGGAAATCACCACGAACACGCGATTACCCTTATTAACGTTCGGTGAAACATAACGATTATAAAATCCCCGTTGTTCATGTATTTCTGAAACATAGCCGAGCAACTCCAAATCGCTGGCTATAGCTTTGGTCCAAGTCAGTGTGAGTTGCTTCAAGAACCACTCACGGTACAAGCCCTCAACCACGTCGGAACACTTCTTTAAAGCGTCCTCCAAGAGGGGGTTTGGGCTTTTTAGTGTGTTACCAAAGCGGAAATGAAAGTGCCTGTAATGGCTGTCCATCTCATAAGCTTCGGTTGTATAGAGCTTCCAGACCTTTGCAGGCTCGACGATATGGAAACCGTCGATATGCGACAGGTAGAACTCCTGCATCTTTGCGATGTAATACAGACTTTCAAGGTAGTCCTCTGTCAGAGCATACCAGGCGGCAGTACGTCGGTTCTCCACTACGCCGATGATATCCTCCGCCTTGATGATGTTCCCGCCAATCTCGGTAAAAAATCGTTTGAGAATGCTTTCGTTAATTGCGGGAAACGTGTCACTCTTTATAAGAATGTTTATCTCTGTCTTGTCAAAGCGATCGGCAAGGCGCAGCTCTTGCTCCACATAACGGCAAAGCTCTTCCAAACTGCCGCTAAAATCGCTGCGTTGCCATTCATGAACCAGCTGATAGCAGTAAGCCTTGTTGGAATCGGAAATGAACCGTTCCAGACCGCGAATCGCAGACATCGGCATTGTCTGTGATAGTGCGGTGATAAGAATGTGCGCCGCAAGATCTGAAAGCGGCCGATCCTTCTCGTTTATATAGCCTGTGTACTTCTGAACTAACTGCCAGAACGCTTCAATATTGCCAAACTTCTCGATGTTAATCAGTGCATCGTTACTTTCTTTTTCCAAGCCTGCCGACAGAACAGCAATAATAACATCCTGTGCCGAGCCAGCATTTATTCCGCACAGCACCGCCATAATGTCAATGTGCAACTGCAACGGCGTCTGGTAAGTATGCCCAATTCTCTTCAGCTTCGCCTTGCGGTCTTTATTGTCGAGGAATTTGGAGTACAATTTCACGGTCTTGCGCATAGCCGATGACGGCTCAACGAACAGTTCCTCCATTTGCAATGACACAAGGTCAGCCCGAAACTCCTCACTATAGAGTTTTATGTCCAGCAGCCAGTCATCGTGATGGTCTTTTTCATATGATAACGGATCGTAGATAAGGTAGTCGCCGGTCAGGTCATCCGCAGACAGGAGTTTCTTGACGGCGAAATTGTTCCTGCCTGTTAGCTTGACAATTTTTACACCCGGCAGATCGAGCTCGTCAACTCCATCTATAAACTCGCCGTCCTCGTCGCACCAGAATACGATCCGCCGTTTATGAAATTCCGGCAACGGCAAGGCAAACCGTTCCGCGAGCCTTAGTTTTATCGTTTCTGACAGCATTGTTTTGCCTCCGTGTAATTTCTATTATTGGTACTTTTAGTTCCAAGTTAAGCTTTAACATATTTCTGATTTCGGCTATTTGGCTTATCAGGGATGGTCATTTTCAGTTTACCGGAATCAAGCAATGGTTTTAAAATCTTTGCCCTGAAATGTTCTCGGTGAGCAATACCTACAAAAGATTGAATCTCTTCTCGAGATTTCGGCTGGACACAAAATTCAATGATTTTTTCTGCACGGTCGACTTGATCGGTAACTTGCGCGTTATCTTGCTCGGCAGTGAGCAAGTCGGTATTTGTTTTTTGTAAAACTTCTAACAATGCCAAAAGTGTAAACTCAATAAACCGGCTCGAATCGCCGCTGTGTTGACCGTAATACAAGGCGTCGTAATATTCCGGTCTGTTCTGGTTCATAACTGACTCCATCGGTATCCAAGCAAAGATGGCATTCCATTTTGCGAGAAGCAAGGTCTGCCAAAGCCGCCCCATGCGCCCATTTCCATCTGCAAACGGGTGGATGGTTTCAATTTCATAATGCAGGATGGCACTTTTCAGCACGGGGTGCAATCCTGAGTCTTTCGCCCAGTCAAACAAATCCTTGATGAGATCAGACACGAACTGTGGCCTGGCTCCGATATGCACCGCCACATCTCCGTCAAATACACCCACATCACCGCTACGGAATTTGCCAGCTTCATCAACCAGACCCTCCGTCATCAGCTTGTGTGCTTTCAGAAAATCTTTCACGTCGTATGGGTCAAGGGTCATGATTTTGTCGTAAGCTTCATAGGCATTCTTGACTTCCTTGATTTCGGTCTGTTTGCCAGCAACCACCTTGCCCTCAATGACGGCGGTCACCTCCCCCAGCGTGAGGGAGTTGCCCTCGATGGCAAGGGAGGAGTGTATTGTCCGCATACGGTTCTTCCTGTGCAGTCGGATGTCTCGCTTAAAGCCCGTGCCGTATTCGAGCTTCGTGACAGTTTCAACGATTTTTGCCAAATAGTCGGCAGCTTTTTCTGTTATGGTATACGGCGGTTTGTTTGTCGTCTCATCTCCCCCCTCTATATCTTCGCCAAAACATCTGCGAAGATCTCATAGTTCTTCTTCACACCATCGTCCAGGTCAATTTCAATGTTCTGGTCGGCGAGGTGGTGTACCTTCTCTTCAAAAGCGGTGATTTCTTTTAGTTGCTCTGTCAGCTTGTCCTGTTGTTTTAATAGCCGTGCGCGTTCTGAACCTGTAGCGGTATTCAGAGCGGAGGTGATGTGTGAGAGCTGTGTACGGTAACGCTCCTGCTGTTCGTGGACGTAATCTGTGCGCAGTTTGGCGAGCAGGTCACGCGAATATCGATGCAGATAGATGAGCGCCTTAAAGCCGTTCTTCTTTCCGCTGTCAAACAGCCAGTAAATCGGGCGCTTCTGATATATCTTGCAATGGTCTTTGTAGAAGTCCTTGAGAAAATAATTTCGAATGACCTCGCGGGGCGTACCCTTGCCGCCGAGAGCGTCGGCGATGAATTTGAGGTTTTCTTCCAGTGTCTCCTCGCCATAAACTACGCGCACGAAGTCCACAAACCGGCCCACAATATCGTCATCAAAATACTCGTCGTCGCAAATGGGGAGAACATTGTCCCTGTCGGGGATAAATATTCTATACTTGCTCGCATCCCAGTCGCCGCCCGCATAGGCAAGACCATCCACATCAAGGGAATACCGTCCGAACATGCAACCCACGGCATAGCTGATAAAATATTTAATAACATCCTGTTTTGTCAGTACATAATTGCTGCCCTTCATAGATTCCGGCACGTCTTCTTTATTGTCATAAATGCGGTGAACGGTTGCATCCTTGTCCTCAACCTCCGGCGTGAGTTCGTCCTGCAAGCCGTATATATCGATGAAGATGCGGTTGAGTTCTTCCTCGTTGGCTTTGAGGGTATTGAAGCGTTCTTCAACTTCGTGTTTCCAATTTTCAAAAGCCGCCTCAACTGTGCGCTCGCCGCAAATTAGCGGGTAGCGTTTGAAGTCCCACGAGGTTTCAAAAGAATCCCAGTCGGTACGGGAGAGATCAATATTTGAGGTGGCGAATTGTTTTACAGCCGCTGATTTTTCCGAGCATATTATAAGGGGAATTGCCTTTATGTCACCAACCTGAGTCGTGACAGACGGGTTAAGTATATTGCAGAACAACAGTACAACCTTGCTGTTCATTAATCCCAAAATGTATTCATACAGTTCGTCACTCGCAAACGCAGATGAACCCTTTACATCAAAGAGAAAACCGATGCTATTCGCTCGTACAGCAAAACTGCTTCCGCAAATATCTGACCAAGTCAGACTTTTCATAAAGTAATATTCTCTGTTTTTAAGCCTGCCACCAGGATTTGTTTTGTTCAAAATATCGTGAAATGCCTTTATTTCCTCCCCATCGTTCCTATAGTTCATAACATACTCATTATTTCCGTACCACTTTCGGTTTTCGCCGCCCTTTGAATATGGGAACCACTTGCATTTGCTGACCTTTGCTTCGCCTGCTGAAAGGCTGAAACCAACATTGCCAATCTGCACTTCAAACCATTTTCTCAAAAAGCGTTCGTTGTCTGAGGTTGTTATGCCTTGTTTGATGGCTATGTTCTGTTCCAATGATTTATTTTCAAAGGATTGAATCGTCGTGTCACTTATCCAAAAAACATATCGTTGCTCAGGTATCCTTTTGAATGTGTACATATTCCTGGAATACACAAAATGCAAATTAGGATTAACCTTTGCTTCCCGTACTTTTACTGGCTGTATATCTTCTCCAATGTAGTCCTTAAGATTCAAATAAACACCAGAATAATTAAATGGGTTTTTTCTGAAAACAAAAGTACAGATTGAAACTGCGGCATCAGCAAAAGCACCTTCCTCGAGTTGAACAAGTGTCTGAATGCTACCTTCTACCATTAATTGTTGGCGTAACTCTTCGTAGGAATTTAAGTAAAGCCATACAAAAGGTGTCATAAATCCACAAAAGCCACTGTTTTTCGTCAGGTTGATGTTCTGCAGCATAAACGCTGAGAACAAATCCATTTTGGCTTTCCCATAGTTTTCATCTATAAATGAAGAAAGCGTATCAGTCATACTTTTCCGTCTACCCATATACGGCGGATTGGTGACAACAACATCGTACTTCTGCGCCAAGAGCCTCTTAAAGTTCCAAGCGTTCAACTTCACGTC
>ENA-UPSM01003434-UPSM01003434.1-activated-sludge-metagenome-genome-assembly--contig:-NODE-3434-length-17745-cov-8.761560_pt1 | contig 17745 bp, 42 predicted proteins | sample MGYA00238181_ERZ773283 | MGnify/ENA primary metagenome ERZ773283 (study PRJEB29023, sample SAMN05720199) | activated sludge metagenome | isolation source: Anaerobic digester | place: Japan...
TGCCCCATGGGGCATGTCGATGATCAGACGCGTCTGGCACCGATCGTCATCGGAGTACCCCGCGAAGTCGATCGACAGGGTAGCTCCCCCGATTTGGATCGCGGGGAGAAGTCGAGATGAGATGATCATGGGGGAAGTGAGCACGTAGGAAGTCATTTCGGGAGCCTTTCGGGTTGAGTGAGGGTAAAGCTAGTGGAATGCCTGAACCTAGTCAAATCGGTTCGGGCACTCCCCTAGATCAACCCTAGCCGCGGATGATGGGGCCAGCGTCGGAGATGTCATCCATGCTTTCGACGTTGGGCAAGTCGTCGCCATCCGCAACCCCAAAACCGATGGTAAGCGAGTGTTGGGCAAGGATCGCCATGGGATCGACAGGGGCCATCTTGACCGCGCCCCCAGTGAGCGCCATCACGACCGCGGCACGCATCGCGGAATCGCGGGTAGCCCGACGTGCTCCCGAGTTCGTCAGGAACGAACCGCGGTTGCCCCAGACAGTGACTTCGCATCGCCATGCCTTGCCGCTGTCTTCCTTCCACGCATCCACCGCGGCCACGTAGGTGCCAGCGTGATCGTAGATCGGGAAAGCGATCGGGCCAGCGTAGGGGGTGAGATCGGAGGTGTTCATTTCGGGAGCCTTTCGTTTGGGCCGGTCGATCCGGCGACAGATGTATTTCTAGTCGATGGGATCGCGGCTTGCAACTCGTTTCGTGTGACATCCGTCACAGGCTCGAGAATCTGACGAAATGGCCCAAATCGTCAGAAACGAGAGCATCGCTCACAATCTGACAGAAACGACGAAATCGTCAGATCTGACGAATCGGGCAGAAACGTCAGATCTGACGAAATCGCCAGAATCGTCAGAAAGTTCAGCGACCGAACAATCCGCGCCGATGGTCGGTCGGATCGTCACAACCGATGTCGGTCGCGAACCATGGGCCGCGGTAGTTGATCAACGCGAGCAAGTCAAATTCCCCTTCGGTGACCGCTAGGAATTCGGAGCGCTCCGCGTCGGTAGCGTTCTCCCAAAGAATCGCCATCATGGCGCGATCCGAACGGCAGACTCGGTATCGCCCGAAACGTTGCAGTAGCGCTCCCCATGGTAGTCGGCGCACGCGGTCGGTTGACTATCCACCGAAACGATGGTCGTCGGAGTTGAGCTACGAACGTTCGCATAGACGTTGCCGTTCGCGAAGATCCCCGCGAGAGCGAATGCCAGTAGAGCGAGCGCACCGCAGAGAATTGCCTTCAGGGTTGAACGATTCATCATGAGCCTTTCGGAGTAGGTAGGGGCACCCTAGCACGTAGGGTGCCCCTAGAGGTGGATGCTAGATCGAAGCGACCATGATGGGCGAGAACGCGAACCCATGGGTTTCGGCCCGAACCGAGAGCAGAGCACCGAAGTCGAGAGCTTCCCCCATGGTCGTCATTCCGGTTGCGACCATCGACGCTGAACCATCAGGGTTGAAGTCATCGACGCTCACTCGGAACCCCAGCAGGCTGGCCGAAATGGCACAAGAGTGGAACGCGGCGTAGCTCTCGGTGTTCTCGACGCTGGCCGCAGGGCACGTCAGAGAGAAGTGAACTTCAGTCGGAGCTTCCGGGAACATGTCAGCGATGGTAAGCATTTCGACTCCTAAGAGTGTGGGTTCCGCTTGTTCGGAACGAGAGTCACCTTAGTCGATCCACAGCCGGTTGCAACTCATTTCTAGGATTTCTTTGTAATGTGCTGGAAACTTCCGCGAACACCTGTCATCATAGGTGACTCAACCCGACCACACAGAGTGACCAGGAGGTGATTGCAGTTGAAACCTTTTCGATCGGTGCTAACTCCCGCGAGCGAACGCGTGTTCGAAACCGAACGCCTGTTCGCCCGAACGCGTGTTCGATGGGTCGGAATCGCGACGACCGACGCGGGGACGACCGGACGGACCCGCGAAAAGGGACTGGGACATTCCTCCTGTGGGGACTCACGCGACTGTCCGGGACACGGACAACTGTCCTCCTGTAGGACTTTTCCAAACTGTCCGGGACACACAACAGCCCCGCACGCTCCACCACAAAGCGTACGGGGCCGGTGCGGACCAGGCTATGATTCTTTGCCGGTCAGATCTCGGGTTAGCTGTCCTTCACCCAACGTCCATCAACGTTGCGTTCCACCAGGAAATCCCACACCCCATCAACGAAGATGTCAGCTGCGATGTCCATTCCCTCAGGACTCACATACACCCATGTGGACACAACCTTATGAGTATCGGTGTCCACCAGCTTGAACCGCAGAACATGGTCGCCGGTGATCTCTTCGACAGCAGCCCTAGCCATTGTCCCGCTCCACTCTGTCGATCAGGTCACCGACAACATCGACCAGAGCGTCAGAAGCAGCGAGAGCGCCCTTCACGTGCCCCTTGTAGGGCACAACACGGTCGTAGGCTTCCATTGCGAGCCGCACAGCCGTCATGTGCAGCATGGGGACACCAGGGCCGCTGAAGATCGCTAGTTCAGCGACAGCAGCCTCATAGATCGCGTACACGATCTCGTCTCGGGGGTCAGCGGTGATGAAGTAAGGGTCGTGGTGGGTCATGTGCTAAGTATACGGGCTTTCTTGTGTGGTGTCAAGTGGTTCGGCAGGAAAGCCGAGAAATATCTCTAGCTCGGCTTAACGCTTAGGGACACGGGTGTCACAGAACCCACAAGCCGTCTTCCCGTCACCAGGAGCACGCATCGTCCCCTTACAGTGAAGACAATCAGCCGGGTTACGTGGAGCGTCATAACCAGCCCCAAACAACGACCACCGTCCACCAGTCACAACGGACCCTTTCGCCCTTGAAGCAGCTGCCATCTCACGGTTGTTATGTGCGCCCATACACCCATTCTCTCACACTAGCTCACCCATGTCAAGGACCATAAATGTTGGAGTGCTCCAACGTTTAACTCGACAAGTCCAATAAGTCCTAGAAGTCCACAACGTCCAACACGTCCACAGAAGTCCATTAAGTCCCAACAAGTCCCCAATGAATCAAACTATTCACCACAGTCCAAACCGGACCTGGACGCAGAACCGGCCCACCCCATCTGGAGTGAGCCGGTCCGAGGCTATGTTATCACGACGAAAGTTTAGGCAACTCGTCAGTTAAGCGGTTTGATCACCCCTTTAGTTCAGTAGGAACCGGGCGCTAGTTGCGCACCCGGTTGAGAGCAGCGGCCAGCGTGATGTCGCCAGCGTTCTGGGCGTGGTAAGCGCCCATGTAGTGGTTCTGAAGGCGGTCAGCCTGATCGAAGTAGATCCCCTGCGCAACGTTGCGCACGTAGGTGGAATCGAGACGAACCGGCGACTCAGCGGCCAGTTCCTTAGCGGTGAGACGAAGCTCAGCGAGGCGAGCGTTCTCAGCGGCGAAGGGGTTCGGGGTGAAAGGCGTCTTGTTCATGTAGTAACAATACCGCACATTCACCCCGATGTCAACCCATTCCCTAGATTTCTTTGCCAACTTCCAGGTAGAGCGTCTTTGCCGACTTGTCAACCCCCGACCAATCGTCCTTCACCGAGTAAGTGTGACCGCCACGATGGTCCTCGGTGCAGATCACGATTTCGGTGTCCGGGTCAACTCCACTCAGAAGATCCAGCAGGTCCTTGGCTGTCACGCCCCGACCTTCTTCTTCAGCCCGCCCTTGGGACCGATCTGGTACCAGTTCCCCGGCAGCACCGTCGTCGTCCCCTTCTCGCCCCGGTGGATGACCGGCTTAGGGCCGGACACGCTCACGAAGTCCTTCCCCGTCAGGAACTGGGTGATGACCTCAGCGGTCCGCTGGGTGGGTTCGGTGATCCCGAAGTCGACCGCGCCCGTCTTGTGAAGACGAACCAGCGGGGTGTCCCCGTCAAGGATCGTGATCACGCTGGCGTCCAGGGCACGCTCAGCGGTCAGGTTGCGTCCGAGGGATGCTCGGGTGGTGGTCATGAGGCTGTTCAGCTTGGTGAAGTTCATAGGTATACCTTACCGTTTCTGGTTGTTGTTGTCAAGGGGTAATCGGAATTATCTAGATCGAATAGAACCAGCGTTGCATCGGCCACACCCAGTTCGGACCTTCACGGACCACGTACTCTTCGGACTTCAGGGACTCCCAAGCGTCCAAGATCTTCTGTCCGTAGGTGAACGTATGACGTCCCATGGCGTGACCTAGCTGCATCGCGTCAATCACACCTTTGTTAGCGAGAAACAGGTCCCTGAGGAAATCCGCAGGGTCAGCAGGGACCTGTTCTCCGCTGTTGGGCATATGGTCAGGAAAGGTGTTCATCGTTACTCCCATGGGGTAGCGCCGTGGTCCTCAGCGAGGATAGCCTCAGCGTCAGCCCGCGTGCACATGTTGTTGAGACGCGTCACCTTCTCACCGCAGGCCCCGCAAGGGATTGTGGGGAGCATCGGATCAATCTCCCAAACGTTACACTTGCAGGTGGCGAAGATCAGCGTCTTTGTCATGAGAACATGATAACCCCTCAACGCATCGGCGTCAAGGGGTTATCACGAATTATTCGCTGACAGGCTTAGCCTTGTTCGTAGCTGCCAAACGCAACCCGTTACGGAACATCGCTGAACGGGTCACGTCCGGCATCTGAGTGAACAACCTCAACGACGCCAACGTATCCGCCTGCAACATCTTCTCCAACTCAGGGCGGATACGCTCAACAGGGAGCGTACGCAACAACTCCGCACCCTCAGGACTCATGCAAGCCTCTTCGGTGTCACCGTCCGGGGTGAACCCCTTGACGATCTCGAAACGCCATGCCCGAACGATCCTCAACGCATCTTCGTTGATACGGTCCATGGGGTTACCCACAAACGTAAGGACCATGTTCTCAAGGTCGCGCATTCCACCGGTCGGATCGAAGATCTCGCCTGTCTTGAGGTCCAACCCCATAGCGTTCACGGTGAAGTCACGACGCATCATGTCATCAAAGAACGTCCCGGCTTTCACGTAATCGGGGTGCCGTCCATCAGATGACGGGCCGTCCTCACGTGCCAACACGAAATCCAACGCAGGTCCACCCTTGACAGGGTTCTTGAAACGTGCCGTGAACGTCTCAGGGGTCACGACGAACGGATCGCCGCAAACCTCAGTGGCGTGAACAATCATCGCCTCAAAGGACGGGGCTTCCACGCTGAAATCCAAGTCCTTGGACTTGACACCGAGCAACGCGTCACGTACAGCGCCACCCACCAACATCGTGGGAAACCCGATGTCCGGTACCGGTACCTGCATGAGTGCTTCGATTGCTTCGTTCATGGTTCCATTCTCTCATGTTGTTTGTGGTTTGTCAAGGGGTAAACCCCGGTCAGACTCGAAAGTCTTTCCGGGGTCCACCGAAGCCGAAGCACCAGACTCGAACGGTGTTACCGCTGAAATGTGCGCTGGCGGTCATCCGTTCCATGTTGGAACCGACGACCACGTGGGCGATCTCGAACACGCCACGGTCTTTGAACTGGGTCACAACGGTCTTGGTCATGACCTAAGTATGACAGCTAATCAACCGGGTGTCAACCACCATTTCGATCTTTGTTTGTCATAATCTTACGGGCCTGGTCCTCAGGTCGCCCGAAACGCTCATTCACCGCCGCCAAGTCGCCGCGCTTACGCAACTCCCTAGCACACAACGAACGCTGGAAACACAACTGACCGAAATTATGTCGGGACACCCACCGTCCGTGACCCAACGCGATCATTGCGGTGATCACTTGACAACGTGCATTCAACCATTCGGACGAGTAATTCTTGATCGACCGCTGGCGTGCCGTGTGGAAAGGGGTAGGCGGTGACTGCATGAGTACATTCTCGCACAGTCACCGCCCAATGTCAACTAGTAGTTGATGAAATATTCGCAGATAGCGTCCAGATCCTTCAGCATGTCCTGACCTCGAAGGAAGGAAAGGAAAGCAATCGTTTGCTTGCAACACGCCGAGTAGATGTTGGCGACCCGAGAAAGCTCACGGCTATCCTCGATGTCGTAACCCATGTCCTCGACGAACGACTCGAAGGTGTGCCAGCGTCCCGGTTGCTGCTCAATGAACGGCAGCCCGTCCTGATCCGCCACACACAACGCATCAGACACGATGGAATGAATCACGTCCTCAAGTGTCGGAGGCTTAGGCTTACCGTCCTCCACCCACGCCATCCCACAACGGAAACGGACACTCATCGAATCGCCGACACCGATGATGTTGGCACGCCACAGGTAGTGCTCCCAGTTGTCCTCTTTGCGGATTCCCCGGTACTCGGTGGTGAGAGAGAGCTTGTCGAAGTTCATGGGTTAAGTATCTCACTTTCCAGCGGGGTTGTCAAGCATGAAATCCAGCATTTTCACAACAGCGTCCTGAGCGTCACAGCGTCCAGCCGCCTCGTTGGGGTTGGCAAGGAAAGCGGTCGTGCCAGCACTCAAGCACTCGCCCATCACCACAGCGCGGAACTGACCGTACACGTCAGCCTCGTCCAGGTAGCTGGCGGCGAGGCGGGTAAGCATCTGGGTTACGTTCTCGTTCATGTCCCTATTATGGCATGACCGGACACGTTTGTCAAATACTTTGTCAGAAAATCCTACTGCGTCTTCACCCACACGTTCACGTAGGTGTAACCGCCGTCCTCCGACTGCACAAGGATCGGGCACTCCACAGCAGGCTGTCCTGGGTACCGGGGAGCCGACGACTGCCCACGCGGGCACTCCACCACCTTAGCGGACCCGAGGATCTCAAGAGGGTAGCCGTTGTCCGCATCCCTACCCCATCCCGTCAGAACCGTGGTCCCGATCGCAGGAATCTCGTCCACGGGGTTGAGGATCGAACCCAGCGTCAGTCCTCCGAGCACCCACCCGTTACGTCCAGGTGCGGGTGACCAGCGAATGACGATGGTCGTGGCGGCTGCGTTGTTATCGGCGTCGGTCATGTCCCCATTATGACGCCATCCCACCGATTTGTCAACAACAAATCCGAGAAATGTCCAAACCGGACGGACAGAATAATAACATGATTCAGTCCAGGACATACCGGACGCAGGACTGGGGGAGGTGTCCCTCCCCTGCCCTTACTCGGTGATCTCGTACTCTTCGAACGAGATGTCGATCTCGTGATGCTCGTACCCGTCGAACTCGACAAGCACCTGAGTGAGCCGGTTCTCGTTACCCTCAACGATCCGGGTGACGGTCCCGAACGTACGAGGCGGGATCTCAACGAGGTAAGCGCGGTCCGGGTTGTTACGAGGCCAAACCTCGGTTTCGATGAACTCGGTGTTCATGATGACAGTGCCAGGGGTGAGAGTCATTGTGTGCCCTTCGTTGTGGTGATGAGATAACTATAACGGAATCCCGCTAGACTGTCAACCAATCTAGCGGGATTCTTTCGTTATCCGTAAACCATTTCCCCCAGCAGCGCACACTGCACGATCGCGTCCGCAGCGTCAGAGTCGATCTCACCGGCGTCCAGGGTTGCCAGCCCGCTCAGCGTGTCCTTGGTGACCATCGTGTCAGGCCAGCCTTGAACAAGCCGGTTGATGCCCTCAGCGACCTTCGCGATGTCCAGCGGCATCGGCTCAGCGTTCTCGCCGTACTCTTCGGTGTCGTAAACCACGACGGTGGTGGGCTTCCAATCCGCCTGATCCAGGTCCAGCGGCGACCACTCGTAGCTGTCCACCTGCGACCAGTACCCGATACCGCCCTCGACAGCGGTCGTGATGATGTCGCTCAGGAACTCTTGCTCTTGCGGGGTGAAGGGGGCGATGATTTGCATGGTGACCGTCATGGTTACCTCTTTCGTTGTGGTGTGTCCCTATTATGACGCAGTTCGTTCAGCCTGTCAAGCATTCTTTCAAAGAAAAGTCCAGGACCACATAACATGATGATTTAGTCCGGGACGGGGACGGACATGGGACCGGGGAGGTTTCCCTCCCCTTTCGGTCAATCCCAACCGCGGCAGCCGCAGTAGTAGCTGTCCGTGGGCATCTCACCCCGCGGCTCGAACTTGTGATCCCCTTGACGCCCACCGTTCGGTCGTCCCGTACCGGGGTTGAACTCGCAGATGTCGGGGTGGGTGAAGTCGCAGAACCCGCAATGCTTGCAGTTCTCGGTGGCACCCTTGGAAGTGGCCGAACGGTCCTGGAACCCGAACAAGCTCTTACGCTCAGAACTGGGTCGGGTGCGCCCGCAGTAGCAGGAGGCCATGCGTTCGGTGGTTTCGGTGGTGGTGGTTTCGCTCATGAGATAACTATACCGCCTTTCGGTCAGAGTGTCAAGTAATTTGTCAGATTACTTTCTGACCCTCGAACATCACCCAAATCGGGCCGGACAGAATCAGCGGGTGTCCTTCCCCTTGGGACGCCACCCCACGGACATCCCCCGGACTCAACCCTACGGACACCTCACAGGGTCCCTCGAATACCATCGTGTCCTGCTTGGGGATGAACTGCATGATCGTTGCCATGTCCCTATCTTACCCTTCCTTGTCTTCCTTGTCAACACTCTTCGCAAACTTCGTTCCGAGAATGTGATCGACCGCCGACTGCGCCTTCGTCCCGGCTCGCACCACCATCGTGGGCGATTCCTTGATGGTCTTCAACCATGAGCCGATGTAAGCCGCGTTCTGTTCGTGCTGGCACTCGATACCGGCGTGCCCCAGCAGCATCGCAGATGTCATCTCAGCGGTCAACTCTTCCAGTCCGTAGGTGTGGCTACCGAACCCACCGGCACCCAGTTCCGGGCGGTTGAGGCGCTTCTCATGACCCGTTGAGTGTCCACCCTCATGGAACAGAGTCGAGTAGTACGCAGCCCGTGACGTGAACGACTCAGGGAGCGGCATCTGAATGCTGTCCAGCAGCGGGGTGTAGTAGGCCCGGTCACCGCCATGGGAAAGCGACGGGCGACCCTTGTAGCCGTTCCAGATTGCTTCCGCGGCCTCAATCGGGTCCTCGTTGTTCACGACAGTGAGGAACTTCTCAGGTACCACGCCGTCCGGCCAGTCAACCTGAGTACAGTTGAACACGTACGAATGACGGAGCATCGCGTACTTGTCGCCGTCCTTCTTCTCAACCACCCGGAAGAACACGGAGAGAGAACCTTTCTCCCCGCCGCGTACCTTACCGCCTTCGGCCTCAATCTGACGGTACGTGCCCCACCAGTTACCACCGGGGCCGTCCCCGGCCTCAAGCAGCCACTGATTGATACCACGATACAGAGTCTTGGAAGACATACGCATCGCAGCAGTGGTATGCCACGGGCGTTGCCACGGAACGACGCCACCCTCAAGCATCGCGAGGATCTTGTCGGTGACTACCTTGTGCGGGTCGATCTTGCTCTTTGCCATGTAGACATGATGCCACGGATTACTAGGGGTGTCAAGCGATTGTTCGGAAATCTTTCTGGCATTGTTTCTTGCGTTCTATCGTGAACCACGCTATACTTAGGCCATGACACTTGAGCAGCAAATCACCACGCTCACCGGACACCGCAACGTGCTCGGTGAACTCAACGAGAACCGACGCATCCGCGAGATGGCACGGGACGAGAACGCCAAAGCGGACCGCCGTCTCGCTGCATGGAAGGACCGCCAATCGTGAGCGAAGCCCTGGACGTATGGTTCCTGATCGACCCGGACGACGGAGAGGAAGCGATCGCCGAAGCGAACACGTACCCGGACGGGGACGGGTTCCGCATCGAGTGGTACCTCAACTCTGTCGGACTTGTGACAACGGTCACGGTTCCCACCTATGAGGCCGCGCAGAAGTGGTATCAGGAGCGGGGCTACCAGGACTACAGTTCCTGAAGGACCGCCCGCCCTGGACCCCTGTAGGGGACTGGGGCGGTGTCCTGTGAGGACATCCAACATAGTCCGGGACACGAAGAAGCCCGTCCGTGGAACCACCACACGAACGGGCTTCGATTCGCCTCTTATTGAGAGAGATACTTACTCTTGCTGGTCCCTACACTCAGGTCCTCAGCGGTAAGCGACTTGTAATCGGTGAGGTTACCGAAAGCCCCACCCAGCATACGCCGCAGCTTACGAGCGTCCTGCTCTTCCTTCGTCCCTCTACGGGCAGCGCGGCGTGCTTCGTTCTTCTCTTTCCATTCCGTCATAGGTCAAGTATAACATACAACGGAGGGGATGTCAACGCAACGGGTGAGGAATGTGATCGACACGGGTGGACCCGCACGCCAGCATCGCAGCGTGAACGACAGCCAACAGTCCCCGGTTCTGGTGGGCGATGGTGATCACCGGAGTGTCCACCCCTGCCACCTTCACCATACTCGGACGGAACATGATCTCAGGGAACCGTTTCACCAGGAACGCACCGGCGAGAGCGGCACGCTCGAAAGCGGTCCCGATCTCAGTGTCATCCTCGAAGCGAACCCAACGTGTCGAAAGTGCGTTTGTTGCCATGACTCAACAATACACCCATTTCATCGCCGTGTCAACCGTTTCAGAAACTTTGTTGAATCGTTTGACATCAACGCCGAAAGGGTATACTGTATAGACATGAGCAACGGAGCAACCAAGGATCACAGCGGCGCAAAGAAGGGCCGCGGTCACTGGGGTCGCAAGCGTGACGCCAAGGCCATCAGCAACAGCAACCGCCGCATCGCTGACAAGGCAGCCTGCAAGGGCTAAGCGGCAAGATCAAGGCGGGAGTCGAGTGGTGCGGCTCCCGCCTTTCTTGCGTCCAAACTCACCACATTGTCCTCGTACGGGGCAGCATGACGGAACATCTCACGGTAAGCGTCCGAGCCACTATACCCTCGGGCTTCCAACCTTCTGAAACCGTCCGTGATGTCCCAGATGTCCTGGTCGGTAAGTCCCACACGAACAGCAGCATTGTCGATGTCCATGCGCCACAAGCAACCCTCGGACCAGAAGTCCGGGTCCTGCCTAAGCGCATACCACTGCTCGGGTGTGAGCATCAGGCGATGGTCTTTGTGGATTCGTGGATGATCCGCACGAACTCGATCACGATGTCCTTCGTCTCATCCGAAGGCGGGTTGATCCCCACCTTGAACGCAGCGTCATTCCACGCATCCTCGTCCAAGGTTGCGAGGGCGCGGGCAGCGAAACGCAGGTTACCCCTACGCTCGTACAGCGCCACGAAGAACGCAGCGAGCAGTCCAGCCTTCTGGTTCTGCGCCGCCTGCTTGTAAGGGTTGATCTCGGGCTTCGTCTCAGTCGTGGTATCACTCATACAACAAGGATACCAAACCCTGACCCTACTGTCAAGGACTTACTTAGAGACGCTAGAAGAGCCGCTAGGGAGGATCACAGCCAGGATGGCACCTAGACCCCATCCACCCCACAAGAAGCCGATAGCGGGCACGCTAGGGGCGAATGAGTGGACGATACCGAACCCAAGGATAACCATCCACCCGTAGAAGGCGGAAGCGAGAGCAAACAGGAGGATTACGAGTAGACAACCGCCAATAACGGCAGCACCAGCTTCAGCAGACATAAAGTCCCTTTCGATAGGACCACAGTCTACCACACCCAACGTCCGTTTACAAATGCACGTGCCCCCGCAATCGCGGGGGCACTACCGATCAACCTTCTAATATTAGACAGTCTCACTCTGCCCGAAGTCACGTACTCGGTGGGTACGCCAGAAACATTATCCCTTGTCTCCCACAACCGTCCTGGTAACCGTGGGTATTATGAGCATAGCCACTCAACCCCGATTCACGGAGAGAGCTATTACGTGAGCCATTACCTCACGTGGCCTGTCATCCTAAGGTAATGAGCCTCAAGAATCACTCAACGGGTCACCCTCACCGAAGTGAGACGCTTAGGGCTTAAGACGGTTTACAACCTCGCCCTATCGAGGTATCCGATTGCTTTGGTGAGCAAATCAGGATCGTCTCGGAACTTTCCAAGACCAGTATTGCAAGTCATGCAGAGTAAACCCCTAACATGACCTTGAGTGTGACAGTGATCAATCGCTAGGCGCTTGTCACCTTCACCGGGGGTAAATCCGCAGATTGCACACCCGTAACCTTGTTCCACCAGTATAGCGTTGTAGGAGTCTGCTGTCAAGCCGAACCTGTAGAAAGTTCCTCTTGGATCTCGCTTTGCTCGGTTTCGCTCGTACTCTTTCCAGCATTCTTTACAGTAGGTGGTTAGACCGTCGTGCTTTGATTTGTTCTTATGGAACTGATCGAGAGGCTTGTCTTCCCCGCATTTCTTGCAGTGCTTCATGCTTAAGATTATAGCACTGAGTCTTAAGCACTAGGTTAGAGTCGCCCTAACGACTACCTGATAATCTCACGGAATCTCACCCAACACGTAACCTTGATTTCCTAGGATCAAAGAATCACTAGCAGCGTCATCGTAGCCTCTGGGTTGGTCCAGGGAGAGGGGCCGCTAAACCCTTGCACCGTCGCCGTATACCGTAGCCCGATCCCTAACATACCGTCAGATGAGATTCTGTCAAACTATCAGGTGAGTGGCGGCTATCCCGTTTACCGCCACCCGAAACTGGATCATTCTAGCGGGTCCAGTTCAGGTCCGGGTACTCCCTCAGGTCGCAGTTCCGCCACCCCTGGGCATGAGACACGATCCCGGAATCTTGTGTGTCTCCCTACTTCAACCACTATACCATGACGGTAGGTGGTTGTCAAGTGGGATGAGCAAGATTTCTCTCACCCATCCCACCGGATCAGCTGGCGTCAGCGACAGCCTCAGCGTCAGCAACCTTCGCGGGCTTCGCAGCCTTGGTCGTGGCCTTCGGAGCCTTCGCAGCCGGAACCTCCGGGGCGTACCGGGCGTAGATCGACTGACCCAGGATCTCACCGGGGTTCTCCGGGTCCTCCACCTGACGGGTGGCGAACTCGAAGTTCAGGATCGTCGGGTCGGCCTTCGCAGCGTTGAACAGGTTAGCGTTCCAGCTGGTGACGGTCGGAGCGACCGGCTTGTCGGAAGGAACCGTGATCCGCGCCCAGTTGCGGGGCCGCTTGCGGAGATCCTTGAGGGAACCGGCGATGTCGGCGGGCGGGCGACCGACGTTCAGGTTGGGAAGGGTGGTACCGATGAACTCGGGGGTGATCAGTTCGATTGCCATGCTGTTTATACCTCGTTTGTTGTGGGAGTGTTCCCGGTTTGTTTATGTCACTACCTTACATCGTTTCGCAGCTGGTGTCAAGCTGTTTGTTGAGAAAGTTTCCGAAGGTTTGTTTGGTTCGGATTGCCCTCAACAAGAACCACTATACTTGACTGTTGTTAGCTTGTCAAGTAGTTATTGCAGATTTCTTCAGCCGCCGAAGATTGCCCGCAGGAGATCAGCGACGTCCAGCCGAGCGGCGACCTTAGCAGAGTTGTGAAGCATGATCAGGTCATCGTCCTTGCGGAAGATCATGGTCAGGTGCATGTGCTCGAACGGCTCAAGGTGAACCGTCGTTGCGAGCATCGTCGGGTGAACCGTTGACATGCCCGTCACCGTGGCGAACCGGACCCCGGTGCCATCGGCGCTCATGATGTCGGGAAGAGCGATCGTCGTGCCCTCCTGAAGGCCCTCAGCCTTACCCAGCCCGAAGCCGAGATCGACCAGTTCGTCCTTCGTCTCCGGGGAGAAGACAGCGTACAGGGAATCGGTCTTGCCAGTGAACTCAGTCATTTCGTACCTCATTGGTTGTTGTTGGTTTCATTGTACTGAACCTGACATTCGTTGTCAAGTAGTTTCAGAAAGATTCTGGTAAGCGAGGTGCTTAGGATGGTTTACCAACATCCCTTAACGCACATAGTTAGCGGTGCGCAGCGACCCCTTAAAGTAGAAAGAAAAACCCGTAGCCTACCAGAATTGCGCCCATGTGACAGACTCGAACTGTCTTCCCCTGATCTCTCAGGTGCTTTACCTTGTTAAGCTAACCGGGTAAGTTCCATTGTAGAGACGGGAACCACGCCTGTCAACAACTAATCCGAAGATTTGTTGATGTTGATCGCTGAACCGCTTGGGACAACCGCAGCCCACTTCATTCGCCGACCCACCAGTCAGCGTCCTTGAGGGAGGGACGGTGATGCAACCCTTCCCAAGCGTCAGCAAGCAGCTGGTCAACCTCTTCGTTCACCACGTCGTTCTCGTCACGGGTGATCGGTTCGTCATCTTCGTAATCGTCGTAGTCATCGAACATAGCTAGATCTTACACCCTTTCCTTGTAGTCGTCAACAGCAGCGAAGAAGTCTTTGTAGAAGTAATGGCCGATCTCGGCTTCCCACTTCACGTCCCACCCGTTGGCAGTCTCGGTCCGGTACACGAACCATGTCACGTAGTCGTCGTTCCACGAACACAGAACGGTCCCGCGGTTCGGGGTGGTGGAAGGGGTGAAGTGAAGAACGGTTGCGTTGTTCGCCATTCGCATGTTGCGGATGTCTTTGGGGTCCATTAGTATTCGCCTTTCCAAGAACGCCCACGCGCCTTGTACTTGTCAGTAGGTGTGCTGAACCGGTAAGAACAGTTCGGCAGCCCAGCGTCAATGTCACGTTGACGTGCAGCGGCTCGAACCGAAGCAAGCTCCGGGCGCTGTTGTGTTTTCTTGCGCTTGTTCTTTGCCATGAACCTATGATGCCACACCTTGCAAGGCATGTCAAGCTATTCGCAAACAAATCTAGTAGTTGACATCCACCCTGCCATCCTGTATTGTTAGTGCATGGCAAAGCAAATCCAAACCAGAGTAGAACTTGCGGAGGACGCAGAGTTCTATCTGCTTGGGAAGACGTACCGTTTCCCCGCAGGCTCCCAAGGTACCGCAGTCGGACAAACCGACGACGGACGCCTGTTCGTTGCGTTCGACAGTGACCCGGACGACAGCTACCTTATCCGGGCGCGTGACCTGATCGAACTGTAGGAGGACCCCACGCAGGAGCGTGAGGGACCTCTTCGAACGGGACAGGACCATAACCGTGGACTCGGACCATAGCGGACAGCGCCTCGTCCTCAGTCCCGATCACTTCAGGCTGGACATGGCAACGACCGCATCTGCCGTGCCCTCTCGGGTCCAGCATCAGCGGCCATACGTTGCAATCACAGAACCCGTAAATCACCATTCGGCTTGAGCCTCCGCAGCTGAGATAGCGTCATCAAGCATGTCATCAAGGAACGCAGCCTTCAGTTGAGCGACAGTGTGAGAAGGGTGCTTGAGCGCCCAGTCCCGGTACGACCCTTCGGTCATCCAGTCCTCGAAACGCTCATCGAACATCTCCTGTTCCCACAGGGCTTGCTGACGCTCGTACTCTTCTGCCATCCACGTCTCATCCATGAACCCAGTATAACCTGCCGGGTTCACGTTGTCAAATGATTGTTGGGAATTCGGTGAGGAATCCGCTCAGAAACGGCATCCCATCGGCAAGGACACCGTTCAGGTGCAGGTCCCCGCCGAACAACTTGACAACCTCGCAGTGGTCAAGCGCCGTCTCTTCGGACAGCAGGTCGTACTTGAACGTCGGGTGGTCCCGATCCTCAGGGTTGATCGGCTGACGGCTGATCGTGTTCCCCTCAAGGTCCAGGGTCCAGTAGCTCGATGATGTCGTGAACAGAACCTTCATTGTGACCTCTTCCCTTTGTTGTATCGAATTGTACTACAGGAACCGTAACCCCGTCAAGGGATAGGTACAACGTTTCCAACGAACTTGACCAGCACCCATTCGGTGCAGTCATGTCCGTCTTCGATCCACTCGTCACGGTAACGGATTGCTTCATCAACCGTGGAAAAGATACCGTCAGCCGGGTACTCGTAATCGTTTGGGTTGGAACAAGGAACGACCAGCGACGGGCCGTCCTCCCATTCGGTACGCCAAGTGTAATGGTTTAGGTCGATGTCGTCCATTACCAGTTCCTCTTTCTTTGGTTGATCTCTGATTGCCAGTCGCCTGCCAGACGCTCAGCGTCCATCCAAGCCGTTTCGCCCTTGAACGTGCGGGTCCGCTTACCGGGTGCCTTCACACGGTGCGCCCCGTAAGGGATGGTGTGCTCTCGACCGAACCCATCGGTGTGGGTAAGGCTGCACGTTTCGATGCTCACCTCATCCAGCGCCGGGAAGGTGTTCGTCTCCGACGTGATGTCGATCCAGTCGCCCTTGACTTTGTAGTTGCTCATAAGAATATCTTACCTCTTTCGATGGTGGTTGTCAACAACTAATCCGAGTAATCCCAACCTTCTTGATGACGATGCATCATGTCAACGTAGGAGTGACCCTGCTCGCAGTACCAGCCGCGGTCCGTTTCGAACGCAGGAGCACCGCATTCCTCTTCCCTCCACATATCCGAAGGGAAGTCCGGTTCGGGGTTGTTGGTCGGAACCATGACGAGCCAGCCGCAACCACCCGCAATGGGGGTCCCGCCTGCCTGACCGAGAGGATCTTCGTTCGTAAGCATGTCATTAGTATACTCGGCTTTACTGCCGATGTCAACTAACTTCTATGAGAAATTCCTGCGGGCCTTCCAGAAGGGGACGCACTGGATGAACGTGTCGATGATGATGAAAGCGTATGCCATAGATCAATTCTACCTTACGGTCAAGGGTTTGATCGCCCGGATCGCCTCAATCTGGGTCCGGGTGAACATCCCCAACCCAAGGAACTGACGGACCCAATCGCTAGGGGACTTCGTGAACCCGTTCTCGTACAGCTGATGCAGCTGGTCCTGCGCCCGCTTGATACGGACCTCGTTACGGAGGGCTTGAGCGAATTCAAGGTCGTCCCAAGCGTTCTCCACCTTGTCCACCCATTGCTCTTTGTTCATGAGAAATCCTCTTCGTCATAGTAGTAGTGCGAAGCGTCGTCGTACAGGTCCCCACCATCATCATGGTAGTCATCAAACCCGATATCGTAACGATCCTCGTAGCTGGCGTCAAGGTAAGCGTCTTCGTTCATGACATGATCTTACCGCATCCACGATAAGATGTCAACCCTTAAAGCCAACCTTCCTCAACAGTTCTAATCCATGCGTCAGCACCCCAAATCTCAGCCGGATGACGGGACAGGAGCTTCACAGAGAACTTGTCAGCTTCCTTCCACGTCATGTACCCTCGAAGCCTAGGCATACGCAAAGCGCTATGAGGGATGCCGTGCGGCTCGCACAACTCCCGGTCATTACGTCCCGCCGCCATAACAGCATTAAAGAAAGGTAAGGACCTCAACGGATGGTAAGTGTTCTTTACTGCACGGAACGCAGCGCCACCAGTAATGTTATAGGTGGACTCACCGGTTTGGACGTTCGCGAAAGTTTCCACCGTGTGCAACTTCGGGTCCCCCGCAAGGTACCCGTTCTCATCTTCGGTGCAATGCAAGATTTGGGGTTCCATAAACTTCCCCAAAAGGACATCAGGACACATGAATGTCATCTGAGTCCCTGTCCTGTCCACAAGCCAACCGTTCTTCTCAGCTGCTTGCAACATATCTTCTACGGGAGTGAGCCTCGTCCTCTTGTCGGGTTTACTCTTATCGGTCATCTGCCTTAAGTCTACCAGACCAGGACGGTACTGTCAAGCCAAGCTCATCCGCAATCTTAGGGTTATCCCCTATCCGAGTGTGACAAGGGCGGCACACCGCAAGAATGTTGTCCGGGTCCAGCCATGCCGTCCCGAAAACCCCACCGGACCTTCCGCGTGTCAGCTTCTCATGGCAGTCTACACTAGGGTTCGGTTCTCTGTCAACCCCATCATAAGCATTCCAGACCGGACACGCTTCACATTCGGGGCGTTCCTCAAGGATACGGATCACCAACGGGATACGTTGCTCCGTATACACCC
>ENA-UPSM01003445-UPSM01003445.1-activated-sludge-metagenome-genome-assembly--contig:-NODE-3445-length-17721-cov-6.772274_pt1 | contig 17721 bp, 14 predicted proteins | sample MGYA00238181_ERZ773283 | MGnify/ENA primary metagenome ERZ773283 (study PRJEB29023, sample SAMN05720199) | activated sludge metagenome | isolation source: Anaerobic digester | place: Japan...
GGTAGTGCGAGTCACGGTCGGTCGGTAGCTGGCTGACGGTGCGCGAGATCCTCCCGCGGTTGAGTGGGGCGCAGGCTAGGCGGTCGCGGATGGCGCGGCGAACTCTTTTTGCGGCCCGGGTGCAGGAAATGTGCGGACAATGAATCGCGGTGTCCGTGCGGGGCCGACGGAGCTTGACATCCGGATACCGCTAGAAGGGCAGCTCGTCGTCGCGCATGGGGGCGGTGGCGGGCGCCTCGACCTTCCGTTCGGCGCGGCTGTGCACGGCGTGGGCCTTGACCGTGATGGCGCGGACCGGCCGGACGGGACAGGCGTATTCGCAGGCGCCGCAGCCGATGCAGAGCTCGGGGTGCATGGTGGGCAGGCGGAGGTTGTCGCCGTACGGCACCGTGCTGACGGCCTGCGTGGGACAGTGTTCGGAGCAGGCGGCGCAGTCGGTGCCGTTGGCCTGCACGATGCACCGGCGGTAGTCGATGTGCGCGACGCCGAGGCGGACGAGTTTCTTCTCCTCGAGGGGGAGGGGGAGGATGGCGCCGTCGGGGCAGACCTCGCCGCAGCGGTGGCACTCGAAGTTGCAGAACGAACGGTCGAAATCGAGGCGCGGCTTCATGAGGCCGGCGAAGCCGTATTCGAGAAACGCGGGCTGGAGCACGTGCGTGGGGCAGGCGCTCACGCAGAGCTGGCAGGCGGTGCAGCGGTCGAGGAAGCGGGCGATGCCGCCCGAGCCGGGCGGGCTGAGGGGCGCGCGGCCGAAACGGCGCGGCGGCGCGGATGGCCGGGGGGCGCCGAGCGGCCCGCCGGTGCCGGGGGCGGCCGCGGCGGCGACGGCGAGCAGCGTGCCGACGCCGGTGGCGGCGGTGAGCGCGGCGGCGGTGCCGGTGATGAAGGCGCGGCGGGAGGGGTCGCCGCTGCGCGGCGCGGTTTCGGGTTTCGGGTGTGGGGGCTCGGGGGGCGGAGTGCTGGGATCAGGCGCTGGCGCGGAGTCCGAGGCGGTGGGCGGGTTTCCGGTTTGCGGTATCCGGTCAACGGTGGCCGGTCGCCGGTCTCGGGTGACCGGTTTCCAGCTGAACCGGTGGTGGATGCCGGATTCGTCGCAGGCGCTCACGCAGTTGTAGCAGGCGACGCAACGGGAGTTGTCGATCGTGCCGGAGCGCAGGTCGATGCACTGGGCCTTGCAGACGCGCAGGCAGTCGCCGCACTTGCGGCAGCGGTCCTGGTCGATCGCGAGCCGCCACGCGCCGGCGCCGGAGGCCAGACCGAGCAGCGTGCCGACGGGGCAGACGGTGTTGCAGTAGAGCCGGCCGCGGCGGGCGGCGAGCGCCACGATCAGCAACAGCATCGCCGCGGGCACGGCCAGCGCCCCGGCGGCGGCCCATTGCGGGGGGACGCGATAGAGGGCGTCGAGGCCGGCGGCGTTGGCCGGGCCGACGAGCCAGTTGTTGACGACGGTCACGACCGGCCGAAAGAGCATCGAGCCGAAGCGGCCGAAGATGCTGTAGGGATCGAGCAACGCCAGCGTGAGCCCGGCCCAGCCGGCCGCGATGCCGGCGACACTCGCCCAGAGGAACCCCTGACGCACCCAGGTGGCGGGTTTGGCGTAGCGGAGCAGTTGCGGTTTGCGGCGCAACCAGGAGGCGACGCGGGCGACGGCGTCCTGGAACAGTCCGAGCGGGCAGAGCACCGAGCAATAGACGCGGCCGAAGGCGAGCGTGGCGACGAGGATGACGACGGCGGCGACGGAGAGCGAGGCCCCGGTGACCAGCGAAAGCGCCGCGGGCACGAACTGCACGGAGGCAAGCGTGTGGGAGAGTTCCTCGTCGACGAGGCCGCGGAAGTCGACGAAGGCGGCCGTCAGCAGTGCGAGGACGACGATGGCGAGCGTGGCGCGGGTGTATTTCAGCCAGTGACGGCGCATGGGGGAGAAAGGGAGCTGGAGCGCGCGGGCGGTCGGGCGCGGGGCGGGCTGAACGACTTCGTCGTCCAGCCACGTTGGAGGGGAGGGAGCGGTTGCGCGAGCGCGCCGCCCCGCGATGGGCCGGCTCAGGCGAGCTTGATGCTGCGCACTTCGGCGGCGGAGAGGTCGGTGGTGCCGAGTCGCAGGTCGGCGCCGATCTTCACGTGGGTGACCTTCTCGGGCGTGTAGCCGAGGAGCTTGGTGCAGGCGGTGTCGATGAGGACGGGATCGGTGGAGGCGAGGAGCCGCTTCATCTCGACACAGTCCTCGACGGATTTGCCGCGGGGGCCGTTGCGCACCATCGGGTGGTAAGCATCGACGATGTTGAGGTCGGGTTTCCGCAGCGTGAGGAAGTCGGCGATGGTCTGCTGCAGGTCGACGTTGTGGTAGACGCCGCGGTCCCAGACGCAGCCCATGAGGTTCTTCATGGCGGAGGACATCTGCGCACCGCCGTGGTGCTTGAGGACGGGGACGTTGATGAAGACGTCGGAGTCGAGCACGAGCTCGTGGACCTTGGCGCTCTTGAGCTTCACGCCGTGGGGGATGGGGGTCTCGCGGTAGAGGGACTCGTCCTTGCCGTTGACGACGCGGGCGCCGGCGTCGCGCGCCGCCTTCTCGATACCGCTGTTGGCGTAACAGCGCTGCCACTGGTCGCAGGTGTTGTCGAAGATGGCGACGGATTTCGCGCCGGCCTGCAGGCAAAGTTCCACGAGGCGGGCGACGAGGGCCGGGTGGGTGTTGGCGCCGCGCTCCGGGGGGGCGTCCCAACCGATGTTGGGCTTGATGAGGACGGTCTGCCCGGGCTTCACGAAGGCGCCGATACCACCGAGTGCCTCGAGCGCTTTGTCGAGCATTGCGACGCGGTCGCCGTCGCGCACGGCGACCAGCAGGGGGCGGGCTCCGGGAGGGGCGTCAGCCGGGGCGGTTGACCCGGTGGCGGGTGCGACGGGCGCATCCGCGGCGAAGAGGCGGTCGAAGTCGAGGAGGGTGGTGGCGGCCCCGAGGGCGAGACCGGTTTTGAGGAAGGTGCGGCGATCGTTCATGGGATGACTTTCGGTGCGGGCGCGGGCTGGGCTCGCGCGGATGGGTAGGTGCCGGAGTGTATCCCGGTGGGGGGCGGGTGACCCCGCATCGCTTGCGAAAAGCTCGGCGGAATTTGCGGCGGTGAACGATTGCGACGCGAATTATTGCAGATTCCGCAGACGACAGAAGCCACGAACCCGGCGGGGCCGGGGGATGGCGGGAAGAAACGAGCCGGCAGCTGCCTCCTCCGAGGCGAGCATAGACCACGGATTGCACGGATCATCGCGGATTGGCTCCGGTCATCCGTGCCCATCTGCGAAATCCGCGGTCCGCTCCGATGAATCCGGTTCCTTGAGAGGTAACGAAGGCAACAAAGGGACTCCGTACCATGGGGAACCAGTGGCCTCAGGCCCGGGAGCTTTCCCTTCACCTGCCAGGTGAAGACCGAGACCCCGGATTTCCTTATCCAACTCGTTCACACTTTGTGCTCTTCGTTACCTGCGGTCGGTTCCAACTGCGGTTCTCAGGGTTTTTGCATGGAGTCCGGAGCGGGAGAAGCGCGCCGGCTGGGGGCCGGTGTTGCTGGCTGGGGGCGCGAGCGCCGGGGTGGGCTCCGGGAAAATTCCCCCTTGCGTTCGCCCGGGGCGCTCCTTTTTCTGCCCGGCTCCCATCATGCAGAAGACCAAGAAGTCCATCGCCAAGCGCTTCAAGATTTCCGGCACCGGAAAGCTGATCCGCCGCACTCCGGGCTTCCGTCACCTGCTTGCTTCCAAGAGCACGAAGCAGAAGCGTCGTGCCTCCAAGGACAAGCTCGTGGCTCCCGGCCATGCCGAGGCGCTCCTCCGTGGGCTCCCGCACGGCCTCTAAAACCCGGAACAACCACAACCGATCAGGCGGGTAACTCCTGTAGGCGACCTGCCGATCCTCAACCACCCATCCCAACATGCCTCGTGTCACCAATGGTCCGGCCTCCCGCAAGCGCCGGAAGAAGGTCCTGAAGCAGTCGAAAGGCTACTTCGGCAACAAGTCCAAGCTCTTCCGCTACGCCAAGGAGGCGCTCGATCACGCCCTCCAGTACGCGTACGACGACCGGAAGAAGAAGCGCTCGAACGCGCGCGCCCTCTGGATCGTGCGCCTCAACGCCGCCTGCCGCAACGCCGGCATCAGCTACAGCCGCTTCATCGAGGGTCTGAAGGCCGCCAACATCGAGCTCGACCGCAAGGTCCTCTCCGATCTCGCCGTGCGCGACGAAGCCGGTTTCGCCGTCGTCGTCGAGCAGGCCCGCGCCGCCCTCGCCACCAAGGCCGCCAAGGCCTGAGTTCAGCGAATAGATACCTTTCCGAGGCCGGGCGCACATCGCCCGGCCTTTTTGTTTTTTTGGCAGGGACGTTTCTCCGCAACGTCCGTGGCCGCCTCCCGCAGCAAGCGCAGCGCTCGCCGCGGACTGCGCCTGCAGCGGTTTCGTTCTCCCGGCAGAAGAATCTCCGCGAGCAACCGCCCTGCCGTACCCGCCATTTCCGGCGTTGCCCGGCCTCCGTTCTCCTTCACGCTGCGCCTCTTCAATCATGCAAGCCGCCCTCCAAGCCCTCGTCGAGAAAGCCCGCGGTGACCTGGCCGCGCTCAGCGCCCGTCCCGAGTTCGAAGCCGCCAAGGCCCGTTTCGTCGGTCCCAACGGCGAACTCACCGCGCTGATGAAGCAACTCGGTGCCGCGCCGAAGGAGCAGAAGCCGATCCTCGGCAAGCTGATCAACCAGGCCAAGGGCGAGCTGCAGACCCTGCTCGACGCCGCGCTGGCCCGCATCGAGCAGTCCGAGATCGCCGCGCAGCTCGGGCCGGCCATCGACCCCACGCTGCCCTCGCCCGACTCCGGCCCCGGCACCACGCATCCGCTCACGCTCGTGCGCGAGGAACTCTGCCGCATCTTCCGCAAGGCGGGCTTCGCCGTCGTCGAAGGTCCCGAGGTCGAGACCGAGTGGTTCTGTTTCGACGCGCTGAACACGCCCGCCGACCACCCGGCGCGCGATCTCCAGGACACGTTCTACCTGCCGGAGAACGCGCTCGTGGCCAACGTCTCGCAGCGCACGAAGGAGCGCTACCTCCTGCGCACGCACACCTCCTCGGTGCAGATCCGCACGATGCTCAAACAGAAGCCGCCGGTGCGCATCATCTCGCCCGGCCGCGTGTTCCGCCGCGACACGATCGACGCCACGCACAGCGCCAACTTCCACCAGCTCGAGGGCCTCTACGTCGACCGCAACGTCACGGTGAAGGACCTCAAGGCGATCCTCGACTACCTCTTCCAGTCGTTGCTTGGCAAGGACATCAAGACCCGCTTCCGCCCGCACTACTTCGGCTACACCGAGCCGAGCTTCGAGGTCGACCTCTCGGCCAAGCACCTCGGCAAGATCGGCAAGGAGTGGGTCGAGATCATGGGCTGCGGCATGGTCGACCCGGCCGTGTTCGAGTCCGTGGGCTACGACCCGAAGGAGTGGACCGGCTACGCGTTCGGCATGGGCATCGAGCGCATCGCCATGATGCTCTACGGCGTCGACGACATCCGGTATTTCTACCAGAACGACGCGCGGTTCCTCCGCCAGTTCGCGTGAGCGGGCGGCGCCTTTCCGAACCCGACAGAAGGTAACGAAGAGAACGAAGATCGGAGATGCATCCCAAGTTCCAGCGCGCCGATGAACTCAGCCACATCGTCATCGGTGCGGCCATTGAGGTTCATCGTCACCTGGGGCCGGGACTGATCGAGTCGGTCTACGAGCGTTGCCTTCAGCACGAACTGCAACTCCAGGGGCTTCGTGTCGAGCAGCAGAAAGTCGTCCCCATTCGCTACAAGGGGATCGAGTTCGAAGAGGTGCTACGCCTCGACCAGCTCGTCGAGGATTGCCTGTTGATCGAGAACAAAGCCGCCGAGGATGTGACTCCTCGCCACAAGGCGATCGCCCTAAGCTATATGAAACTCACCGACGCTCCCGTCGGCCTCATCATCAACTACCACGAAACAATTCTGAAGGACGGCATCACCCGGCTGCTGCTGCCCGGCGCCAATCGCCCGTAGGGCTCCGTCCTTCGTTCTCTTCGTTACCTTCTGTCGCTCCGAATCCCTTTTCCGACATGAAACTCTCGCTCAACTGGCTCCGCCGCTATGTCGCGCTCGACCGCCCGGTCGAGGAAATCTCCAACGCCCTCACGATGATCGGATTCGAGGTCGAGGGCATCGCCCGCACCGGCCTCTCGCCGATCGCCAACGTCGTCGTCGGCGAGATCGTCACCCGCGACAAGCACCCGGGCGCCGACAAGCTCTCCGTGTGCACCGTGCGCGTCGCGCCCGAGGCCGCGCCGATCCAGATCGTCTGCGGGGCGCCCAACTGCGACGCCGGCCACCGCGTGCCCGTCGCGCTCCCCGGCGCCGTGATGCCGGGCGACTTCAAGATCAAGGTCTCCAAGATCCGCGGCGTCGAATCCAACGGCATGATGTGTTCGGCCCGCGAGCTCGGCCTCGGCGACGACCACGGTGGCCTGCTCGTGCTGCCCGCCACCCTCACGCTCGGCACCCCGATCCACGAGGCGATCGGTGCGGGCGACGTCGTCTTCGACCTCGAGATCACGCCCAACCGCCCGGACTGCCTCTCGCACCTCGGCCTCGCCCGCGAGCTCGCCGCCTGGTTCCGCCTGCCGCTCCAGTATCCGGCGATCAAGACCGGCGAACCCGTCGCCGGCGCGCCGGCCGTGCCGCACCTGCTCGAGTCCGTCGCCGTGACGGCCGAGGAGGATTGCCCCCACTACACCGCGCACGTCGTCGCCGGCGTGAAGATCGGGCCGAGCCCCGCGTGGCTCCAGGAGGCGCTGCAGGCCGTCGGCCTCCGCCCGATCAACAACGTGGTCGACGTCACCAACTTTGTCCTGCTCGAGACCGGCCAGCCGCTGCACGCCTTCGACGCCAAGAAGATCGCCGGCCACCGCCTGTGCATCCGCCGCGCCGCCGAGGGCGAGAAGCTCGTCACCCTCGACAACAAGGAGCGTGTGCTCACCGAGCGGATGCTCGTCATCGCCGACGCCGAGAAGCCGCTCGTCGTCGCCGGCATCATGGGCGGTGCCAACGCCGAGGTCGACGCCACCACGACCGACCTCGTGCTCGAGTCCGCGTTCTTCAAGTCCACCGCGATCCGTGCGACCGCCAAGAAGCTCGGGCTCTCCTCCGACAGTTCCTACCGGTTCGAGCGCGGCATCGATCCGTGCGGCCTGCTGCCCGCGGCCCGCCGCGCGATCGACCTCATCCTCGAGACCGCCGGCGGCCAGGTCGTCGGCCCGCTCTTCAACGTGGGCTGCGCGCCGGCCACCGAGACCGCCATCGAGGTCACGCCCGACTTCATCCGCGCCCGCGCCGGCTACGAGATTCCCGACGCCACGATGCGCGAGTTGCTCGAGGCCATCGAACTCGAGATCGAGGAACGCGCCGACACGACGCGCCTCACCGGCGTCACCTGGACGGTGAAGGTCCCGAGCTGGCGCGGCGACCTCGACCGCGATGTCGACCTGGTCGAGGAGGTCGTGCGCCTGCACGGCTGCGACAAGATCCCGCCGGCGCCCGTCGTGGCGGTCGCACTGCCCGAGGACGACGACCCGATCACGGAGTTCAACCGTGCCGCGGGCGCGTATCTCGTCGGCCAGCACTTCCACGAGTGCGCCAACTACTCGCAGCGCTCCGGCCCGGAGACCGCCGCGTGGTTCTCCGACGCCGCCGCGAAGACGCTCGGCCTGGCCAATCCGTTCACCGAGGAGTATTCGCATCTGCGTGCCTCGCTCGTCAACGGACTGCTCGAGAATCTCCGCCTCAACCAGGATCGCCGCACCGGCGCCACGAAGCTCTTCGAGGTCGGTCGCACGTTCCGCGAGGTCGAGGGCAAGATCCACGAGTGCCTCTCCGTCGGCTTCGTGATCCGCACGGAGTCCGAAGACGCCCAGTGGCTGGCGCGCCCCGCGGCCGACTTTTACACCGCCAAGCGCCACCTCGCCGTGATCGCCGCCAACGCGGGCGTGAACATCGAGTCGTTGCGCGTCGAGCGAGTGGCCGCGCCCAATGCCGGCTGGCAGCCCGACCATGCCGCGACCTTCGGCCGGGTGACCGACGGTTGCGAGGCCCGCTGCGGTCTCCTGAATCTGGAGATGCTGCGCAAGCTCGGCCTCGCCGGCGGAGTCGTCGCCGGCATGCTCTACGTGCTGCCCGAGAAGGTGGCGGAGGCGAAGCGGCGCGCTAAGTACAAGCCCTTCAGCCTGTTCCCGGCCGCGCTGCGCGACATCGCGCTGGTGGTCGACGCCGGCGCCGCCGCCGAGACGGTGCGCCGCGATGTCGCCAAGGCCGCCCGCGCCGCCGCCGGCAAGATCGCGCTGGAGAACGTGCGCCTCTTCGACGTCTACCAAGGCAAGGGCCTGCCCGAGGGGAAGAAGAGCTTCGCCTTCTCGCTGGTGTACCGCGCCGAGGACCGGACGCTCACCGACGACGAGGTGAACGCCGCGTTCCAGAAAGCGCAGGACGAGCTCGCCAAGAACGCCGCCTACGCGATCCGGAAGTGATCCGTGGTTGCTGAAAACGGCCGGCTCCAGATGGAGCCGGCCGTTTTGCGATGAACTATCGGCTGACGGGAGGCGGGACGCTCACAGCGGCCGGGAGTGGCCGTTGTGGTGGAAGCGTTGCGCGATGGGGGAGAGCTCGTAGGTCGCGACCGTCTCCTCCTGGGGGGCGCGGTCGGCATGGTCGGCGATCTGGCGTGCCAAGTGTTCGGTGACGACAGTGCCGCGCTCGGCGATGAGCGGGGTGCCCGGAGGCTGGGCGGCCGGGTAGGGTTCCGCCACCACTTCGTGGAGGCGCAGGTCCCACGGCGACCGGGCGCGGGGATCGCAGGGGAAGCAGACGATGGCGAGATCGAGCTGCACGCCGTCGAGATCAAAACAGTAGCACTCGCTCTCGGCGGGGATGCGCAGGGCGGGGGCCCAGAGATCGCGCTGCTCGGCGCGGGTGAGCAGGGGGGCGGTGACTTCGCAGCCCTTGCCGACGAGTGCGGCCTTGAGGGCGGCGGCGATCACGGTCTGGGTCTCGGCGAGGAAACTGCAGATTTCCGCAGGGGTCTGCGGCCGGCGGCGCAGGGCGCGCTCGTAGACGATCGCGGCGGCGTTGGGATCGATCTCGACGACGAGATCGATCCAGCGGTGGTGTCCCAAATCGAGGAACCCGGCCCAGCTGGTGAAGGAGGCGACTCCGGTGGCGCGTTCGCCGGAGGCGGCGAGCGTGGAGTGGGCGGAGAGCCCGAGTTCGGTGAGCGCGCGGAGCACGAGATGCTGGATCTCGCCAGCGGCGAACCAGATCGGCGGCGGCGCGGTGGGCGCGAGCGGCGGCGCCGCATTCTCCGCCTCGGCGATCGGATCGGGCAGGGGGGCGGCGATGTCCTCGGCGGCGGGCTGGAGCTGTTGGGCAACGATCTCGCCGAGCAGGCTGTAGCGGCGGCCGAGCGACTCGTATTGTTCGAGCTGTTTCTGCTGTGCGAGCTGGTAGCCGACGAGGCGCACGGCCACGCGCAAGCGGGCCAGGAGCTCATCGGTGTCGAAAGGCTTGCTGATGAAATCGTCGGCGCCGGCATCGAGCCCGTCGGTGATCTCGCCGGTGCGAAACTTCGAGCTGACGATGACGACATAGGGCTGGATCGGCGGGTTGGCGGCGCGCAGGCGGCGGCAGACCTCGGTCCCGTCGAGGCCGGGCATGACCCAGTCGAGCAGAGCGATGAGGGGACCTTCGCTGCCGAGCAGGGCGGCGAGGGCGTCGTTGCCGTTGGTGACGGCGACGGGCTCGTAGCCCGCATTCTCCAGCGCCCGGGAGAGCACCTCGCGGGAGACTCGATCATCTTCAGCAATCAGGACCTTCATGGAGGGGGCGACAACTGGGCGCGGAGACCGGACTTGGAGAGCTACTTATCGGCCGGGGTAGTGGAAACTCAAAGGGGGAGTTGGGGTGTTCTCTCCGGCGTGTCGGTGCTGAATGGTTTTGGGCGGACGCGGGCGACCGATCGGGAGCCCGGTCGCATTGTGGCTGCGGTGGACGCCGCCCCGGCGCCGATCACGAGCACGATCTTCCCTCGATCCCCGGGGGCTCGGCCGCGCCTGAGCCTCGGCCGGAGGCCGCGCCCGACCTGTGGGAGCGAGGAGCGGCTACGGAACCAGCCTTCGCCGGCTCAACCGGCGCCTTCGTGGTGGAAGAACGTGGCGAGCGGGGTGGGCACGTAGACGGGGATGGGGTGCTGCTCCGAAGTCGCTTCGGCGAACGCGGTTAGTTTCTCGATGCAGTGGGCGTTGAGGACGGCGCCGCGGTTGAGCAGGGGAACCTCGTGGACTCGGGGCGGCGGATAGGCTTCGGCGAGCACTTCGAGCAGGTGGAGCTGATGCGAGGGCTTGCGGCGGACCGGGGCGGGGTGTTCGACGGCGGTGAGCTGCAACGGATGGCCGGCGAGGTCGAGATGGATGGGCACGGCGTGCTCCGGCACGGGGAGGCGGAGGCGCGGGCGCTCGAGGTACAGGCCGCGGGAGAGATACGGCATCAGCGAGTCGCAGTCGCGCTGGCGCAGTTCCGTGCGCAGGGCGGAGCCGACGATCGTCAACGCCTCGGCGAGGAAGGCATGTCGGGGCAGGTCGGATTTGCCGCGGCGATGGAGCGTTTTCTCGATGAGGCTGCCGAGGACTTGGGGGGTGCCTTCGAGCACGAGGTCGATCCAGAGCTGTTCATCGATGGCGACCAGTGCCGTCCACGCGGCATAGGAGACCCGGGGCGGCTGGTCGCCGCCGGGTGGCTCGGTCGCAACCACTTCGCCGAGGCCGAGCTGGGCGAGCGCCACGGTGGCGATCTTCGCCAGTTGTTCGCGCGCGATCGGGCTGTGGGGCTGCGCGGGGGGCTGCCCGGTCTGGGCCGGCGCGGCGATGAGCTCGCCGAGCAACTGGTGGCGCTGCTGGAGCGAGTCGAACTCGGCGATCTTCCGGTTGAGGTCGGTCTCGTATTCGACCATCCGACGCGCGACGCGCAGCCGGGCGAGGAGTTCGGCGAGGTTGAACGGTTTGGAGAGGAAATCGTCGGCGCCGGCGTCGAGCCCGGCCACGACCTCCGCCTTGTCGGTCTTCGCGCTGAGCATCAGCACATACGGCCGCGTCTTGAGTTGGGCGGCGCGCAGCTTCGCGCAGACTTCCGGTCCGGAGATGCCGGGCATCACCCAATCGAGGATGACGATCGGCGGGGCGTCCGCCCCCAGCAATATGTCGATGGCCTGCCGGCCGTCCTCGGCGGCGACGATCTCGTAATGGGCTTCCTCGAGGAACGCGCGCAGGACCTTACGGGCGACGCGATCATCGTCGACGACCAGGATTTTCATGAGGGGAAACGGTTGGCGGGGGTCCGCCGGACGGATGGTTCATCGGCCGGTCGGCGGGCTGCTTTAACCGCAATCCGCCGGTGCGCGTCGCCGGCCCGCCTCCGTGCCCGCAGCGAAACTCGTTCCTCACGGGAGGAATCCGGGTTGAAAACGTTCCCGCGCGAAACGTACCCTCTTGCCTCAACCGCCCGCCGGCCATGCCCGATACACCCAACAACGTCGACATCGACTACGTCGCCAGCCTCGCGCGCCTCGCGCTCACCCCGGAGGAGAAGGCCACCTTCTCCCGTCAGCTCGGCGATGTGCTCGCCTACATCGAGAAGCTCAAGCAGGCCGACGTGTCCGGCGTCGAGCCCACCGCCCACGCCTTCGACGTGCACAACGTCTGGGCGGCTGACGTCCCCGTGCCGGGCCTCTCCGTCGAGGACGCGCTGCGCAACGCCCCCGCGCAGCGCGACAACATGATCGCCGTGCCGAAGGTCGTGGAGTGAGCCGCGGCTGAACGAAACACCACCGCCTGCTTCGCGAAACCTCGCCGCCACCCGCGCTTCGCCCCGCTGCGCGAAATGCGCCACCTCCGCCAACCCTCTTCCGCCTTCGCAATGTCGTCCGCCCTCGCTTTCCAGACCGCCGCCCAGTTGAGCGACCAGCTCGCCGCGCGGCAGGTTTCCGCCGTCGAACTCGCCCAAGCCTGCCTCGCGCAGGTCCGCGCCACCGACGACCGCATCAACGCCTTCCTTTCCTTCGACGAGGCCGACATCCTTGCCCAAGCCCGCGAGTCCGACGCGCGCCGCGCCGCCGGCCAGGCCCGCGGCCCGCTCGACGGCGTGCCGGTCGGCCTGAAGGACGTCATCGCCGTGCGCAACCAGCCGCTGACCTGCGGCTCGCGCATGCTCGAGCAATTCGTCTCGCCGTACGACGCCAGCGCCGCGCTCGGCCTGAAGCGCGCCGGCGCCGTGCTCTTCGGCCGGCTCAACATGGACGAGTTCGCCATGGGCAGCTCGACCGAAAACTCGGCCTTCAAGACGACTGCGAATCCGTGGGACACCGCCCGCATCCCCGGCGGCAGCTCGGGCGGCAGCGCCGCGGCCGTCGCCGCTGGTCAAGTACCGGTTTCCCTCGGCAGCGACACCGGCGGCTCGATCCGCCAGCCGGCGTCGCTGTGCGGTATCGTCGGGTTGAAGCCGACCTACGGCCTCATCTCGCGCTACGGGCTGGTCGCGTATGCGTCGTCGCTGGACCAGATCGGGCCGTTCGGCCACACGGTCGAGGACGTCGCGATGACGTTGCAGGCCATCGCCGGTCACGACGACAAGGACTCCACCTCTTTCCGCACCGAGATCCCCGACTACCGCGCCGAGCTGCAGAAGCGACGCGGCCCGTGGAAACTCGGCGTGCCGAAGGAATACTTCGGCGAGGGCCTCGCGCCCGAGGTGCGCGCCGCCGTCGAGCAGGCGATCGCCTGGTACCGCTCGCAAGGCTGCGAGATCCGCGAGGTCTCGCTGCCGCACACCGAATACGCCGTGTCGGCCTACTACATCATCGCCACGGCTGAGGCGTCCTCGAACCTCGCGCGCTACGACGGCATCCGCTACACGCACCGCTCGCCGCAGGCGACCGACGCCATCGACATCTACCACCACTCCCGCGCCGAGGGGTTCGGCCCGGAGGTGAAGCGCCGCATCATCCTCGGCACCTACGTGCTCAGCAGCGGCTACTACGACGCCTACTACGGGCGTGCCCAGAAGGTTCGCACGCTGATCCGGCAGGATTTCCTGGACGCGTTCCGCGAGGTCGACGCGCTGCTCACCCCCACCTCGCCCACCGTGGCGTTCAAGAAGGGGGAGAAGACGGCGAACCCGCTGGAGATGTACCTGGCCGACATCTTCACGATCTCGCTCAACCTCGCCGGTCTGCCCGGCCTCTCCGTCCCCTGTGGTTTTTCCGCCGAAGGGTTGCCGATCGGCCTGCAGATCGTCGGCCGGCCGTTCCAGGAGGCCGAGCTCCTCGCCATCGCCCACGCCTACGAGCAGGCCCACGACCACCACACCAAGCACCCGGCGCTGTGAGCCGTCGCGAAACGGAGACAGACAGGACACAGGGGGCACAGAGAGGGGAGGAGAACACAGAGATGAACACTGAGATCAATACACTGACAGAGGCGGTCATCGGGGCCGCCATCGAAGTGCACAAGTTGCTCGGTCCCGGCTTGCTCGAGTCCGCCTACCAACGAGCGCTGGAGCATGAGCTGAGCCTTCGCGGAATCGCGTTTGAAGCGCAGAAAGTCTGTGCCGTCTCCTACAAAGGCCTTCTGCTCGATGATGCCTACCGGCTCGACTTGTTCGTGGAGAACCAACTGGTCGTGGAGCTGAAGGCCATCGATGCACTTGCCGATGTTCACGAAGCGCAGGTGCTGACTTATCTCCGGTTCAGTGAGTGCCGTGTCGGCCTGCTGATCAACTTTCGCAGCCGGCTACTCAAAGACGGCCTCCAGCGCCTTTCTCTGTGATCTCCTCTTCCTCAGTGCTCTCTGTGACTGGCTTGTATCCTCTCTGCGCTCTTTGCGTTCCTTGCGGTTAACCCGTTCCGGCCTCTGTGACCTCCTCCGCCTCTCAGTGCTCTCTGTGACCATTTTCGCTCCGTGACCTCTCTTCCTTCTTCCTCCTCCGCCTACGAAGCCGTCATCGGGCTCGAGGTCCATGTGCAGCTCAAGACGCGCTCGAAGATGTTCACGCGCGTCGCCACCGGCTTCGGCGAGCCGCCCAACACGCTCACCGACCCGGTCGTGCTCGCCCTGCCCGGCACGCTGCCGGTCATGAACAAGGAGGCCCTCGACAAGATCATCAAGACCGGCCTCCTGCTCGGCTGCGAGATCGCCCCGGTCTGCAAATGGGACCGGAAGAACTACTTCTATCCCGACAGCCCGAAGAACTATCAGATCTCCCAATACGACCAGCCGATCTGCCTGCGCGGCGGTGTCGAGATCGAGCTGCCCGGCTCCGCCCGCAACATCATGGGCGAGCACAAGACCATCCCGCTCACCCGCATCCACCTCGAGGAGGATGTCGGCAAGCTCAACCACGGCGCCGTCGAGAGCCTCATCGACTACAACCGCGCCGGCACGCCGCTCATGGAGCTCGTCACCGATCCCGCGATCAAGTCGGCCGACGAGGCCTTCGCCTTCCTCACCGCCTTCCGCATGATCCTCGTCGCCGCCGGCATCTCCGACTGCGACATGGAGAAGGGGCAGATGCGCTGCGACGCCAACATCTCGATCCGTCCCGTCGGTGACGAGAAACTGGGCACGAAGGTCGAGCTCAAGAACCTCAATTCCATCTCGTTCGTGCGCGACGGCATCGCCCACGAGATCCAGCGCCAGATCGCGGTCGTGCTCGGCGGCGGCACGATCCGCCAGGAGACGCGCGACTACGACGGCCAGACCGGCACCTCGCAGTCGCTCCGCTCGAAGGAAATGGCGCACGACTACCGCTATTTCCCGGACCCCGACCTCATGCCCGTGAAGGTCGACGAGGCGTGGAAGGCGCAGTTGCGCGAAGGCCTGCCCGAGCTGCCCTTCGACAAGCAGCGCCGCTTCTTCGAAGTCTACAAGCTGCCGTACACGATCACCTCCGTGCTCGTGCCCGACCGCGCGCTTAGCGACTACTTCGAGGAGGCCGCCCAGCTCGCCGGCACCGCGAAGGCCCAGGCCGTGGGCAACTGGATCGCCAACGACCTGCTCCGCGAACTCGGCGCCGCCGGTATCGAGCTTGCCGCGTCGAAGGTCCGCCCCGCGCACATCGCCGCGCTCGTCGCCCTTGTCGAGGGCGGTGCGATCTCGTCGAGCAGCGCCAAGGAGGTCTTTGTCGAGATGTTCCAGTCGGGCGAGATGCCCGAGCCGATCGTCGACCGCCGCGGCCTGCGCCAGAGCAACGACACCGGCGAATTGGAGAAGTGGTGCCAGGAGGCGATCGCCGCCAACCCGAAGGCCGTGGCCGAGTACAAGTCCGGCAACGAGAAGGCGATCAACTCCCTCAAGGGCCCGGTGATGAAGGCCGGCAAGGGCAAGGCCAACCCGAAGCTCGTCGACGAGGTCTTGCGCAAACTGCTCGCCGCAGGCTGAACCGGTGGGGACCGATCCTCCTGGCGTGGATCCGCTTATCGGGGCGGTTTCGCCGATCGCCCGGCTGCCGTGCCGATCGACCCGGCGCGCGGAACCCGCCTGGTAACCGTCCTGTCGATAATCCCGTCTTGTTCGCTCGGAAAGGGTCGGGTTTGCCCCTCCTCTTTCCGGGTGATCCGACACCCCGGACCGCCCCCCTTCGCAGGGAGAAGTTATCCCAAGCCATGAAAACCATCCTCTCCTCCGCCGCACTGCTCCTCCTCGGTGGTTTCGCGTTCGGAGCCGCCGGTTGCGTGACCGAATACCACACTGCGTCCACGGCCCCCCTCTATTCCGAGACGACCCTGCCGGCCGCCAGCCGGGTCGCCTTGGTGATGGAGTTTCGCGGCGGCGAGCCTACCCCGGAGGTGCGGGCGGATGTCCGGGCGCTCGTGGCCGACTATCTTGCCGGCAAGGGCTCGGTGCTGGTCGATGGGCCGGAGCAAGCCGACTACCTCGTGCATGTCGTGCTCGAGCGGCGCAACCCCGACAACCCCGCCGAGTGGACTGTCGTCAACACCTACTCGGCCCAGAGCCTCGGCGTCGCCGGTGGCGACGAGTACCGCTGGCCGGCGGGCTTGATCGAGGACGACTACTACGAGACGACCTCCTTCTCCTACATCGGGTTCGGCGTGTTCTATCCGATGTGGTTCGATCTCTGGGACAGCCCGTGGCACCGCGGCCACCTTATCCTCTGCCCGCCGCCCCGTCCCCATCACCGTTATGGGGAAATCCGGTGGCGCGAGGAGCGCCGCTGGCACCGGCCCGAACGTTGGCATCCGGAGCGCCGCCGCGACTGGGATCGGCGCGATGACCGGCGTCCGGACAACCGTGATCGCCGGCCCGAGCTTCGCCGCGACGACGATCATCGGCGGGAGCAAGCCCGGCCGGCAGACAAGCGGGATCGTCGCCCCGATGCCCACCGCCCGGACCTCCGCCGTGACAACGACCGCCGGCGTGAGCAAGCCCGTCCCGGAGAGAGTCCTGGGCGCCGGCCCGAAGGCGGCCGGCCCGGTTCGGATCGCGACCGCCGCCGCGACCATGGCAGTTTGGCTCCCCGGCCAGCGCCGGGCCCGCAGCCCGAAGCAGGCGCTCCGCGGCGCTCCGTTCCGGCGGTGCAGGCGCCCGCCGCCCAACCCCCGGTCGTGAACCGGCCTCCGGCGATGCGCCCGCCGACCCGGCCGGCGGCCCCGCCGCAGCCTGAGATGGCTCCGGATCGCCGGGCGCGCCCGGTGGCCGTGCCCGGCCCCGGGGTGCGGGGCACACGCCCGGCCCCCAATCCTCCGGTCGTGCACCGGGAGGCGCCACGGGTGCAGCCTCCAGCGCAAGCGAACAAGCCGGGCCGTCCCGCCGTCCGCCCCACTCCGCAGCCCGCACAGAACCCGCAGGTGCAGCGACCGGCCCCGCGCACGGAGCCGCGGCGGGTGGACACTCGAGGCGGCGAGCCGCGCAAGTTCACTCCGCCACCGCGGCGCGAGAACTCCAGTCGTGACCAATCCGGGAGCGGTCGCCCGGCGCCACGGCGGAACGACTCCGACGACTCGGACCGGGACAAGAACACTCCGCCGCGGTGAAGCGGTACCAAGGCAGCCGCCGGGCGACCCCGGCGGCGTCCCCGTGGGAGCAGGCGGTCGCCGCAGTTGCTCCGGTGGTGCGGCGAAGACGGGCCTCGGCCGGGAGGGGCGCGGCCCGGCGGGGGGAGGCGTAACGGAGAACCCGAGTCAGGGTGCGCGCGGGCTCAGAGCCACTTGCGGCGTTTGAGGAAGATGAACAGAGCGACGGTGCTCACGCCCATGATGCCGACCGCGACCCAGTAGGCGGCGCGGGAGGCGAGCAGCGGCGAGTTGCGGAAGTTCATCGAGAACCAGCTGCCGATGATCATCAGCGGGATCGTGACGGCGGTGAGTCCGGTGAGCACGCGCACGCCCTCGTTGGTCTCGTGGCTGGAGCGGTTGAGGAAGAGCTTGAAGATGAAGATGAGCTGCTCCGACCAGGACTTCACCTGCTCCTCGAGGCGGACAAGGTCATCGGAGAGGTCGCGCATGTAGGGCAGGAGCTTGGGGCGGAAGAAACCGGTGCGGCCGGAGGCGAGGGCGACGGCGAGCTCGCGCTGGGGGCGGAGAATCTGGCGCAGCGTGGTGAGGTCCTCGCGGACGTCGACGATGCGC
>ENA-UPSM01003447-UPSM01003447.1-activated-sludge-metagenome-genome-assembly--contig:-NODE-3447-length-17721-cov-4.555134_pt1 | contig 17721 bp, 20 predicted proteins | sample MGYA00238181_ERZ773283 | MGnify/ENA primary metagenome ERZ773283 (study PRJEB29023, sample SAMN05720199) | activated sludge metagenome | isolation source: Anaerobic digester | place: Japan...
TGGAAACGGAAGTATCTTAAAACAAATGGAGGAACTTAAGCGTAAAACAGTTGTTTCTTCATATTGATCTGTTAAATTAAATTTTATAACAATGCAAAAAGATTATCTGTTTTTAGGAGATCAATCGGTATTTAATGACAATTATGTTCTTGCAGCCTTTAAAATTATTCCTGCAGATGGACGGGCATTGGATGATGTTGCTACTGAAGTTGCTGCAGAGTCATCAACAGGTAGTAATATTAAGATTAATTCAGCTACCCAATACTCTACAAGTGTAAATGCAAGAATTTATGATATAGATGAACAAACTGGAATTGTTAAAATTGCTTATCCTTGGATTATTTTTGATCAAGGAGGTAATATTCAAAATATAATGACTTATCTTGCTGGAAATATTTTTGGAACATCAGATATAAAGGGATGTAAGTTGCTTGATGTATATTTTCCTACAACGATGTTAAGTCAATATGATGGCCCTTCCTATACTATTGATGATATGAGATCATATTTAAATTTATGGGATACTCCCATTCTTGGAACGATTATCAAACCTAAGATTGGACTAAATGCAACTGAATATGCTGAATTATGCTATGATTTCTGGGCTGGTGGGGGACATTTTGTAAAAAATGACGAACCTCAAGCTGATCAATTTTTCTGCCCTTTTGAAAAAATGGTTGATTCTATAAGACTTGCAATGGATAAAGCTGAACAAGAAACTGGACAAAATAAAGTACATTCGTTTAATGTTTCTGCTTCCGATTTTGATACAATGTTAAAACGTGCTGATTACATAGTATCTAAAATGAAACCAGGAAGTTATGCCTTTTTAGTTGATGGAATAACTGCTGGTTGGACTGCTGTTCAAACAATAAGAAGACATTATCCTAATGTTTTTCTTCATTTTCACAGAGCTGGTCATGGAGCGTTTACTCGTGAAGAAAATCCTATCGGATATTCAGTAGAGGTTTTAACGAAAATGGCAAGATTGGCCGGAGCTTCTGGGGTTCATACAGGTACTGCTGGAGTTGGGAAAATGTCTGGTGATGTTTCAACTGATGTTACATCAGCTCATCTTGCACTTAAAACTAGAGCTAAGGGACCATTTTTTACTCAATATTGGTCGCATATTCCGCCAACTGATTCAGATATGGTATCAATTGTTAGTGAAGAGGATAAGATTTGGAATGAGAGTTTTGAGAAAAGACATTGGGGCAAAAACCCATCCCAGACAAATGATTGGAGAATAATGAAAAGAACATGTCCAATAATTTCGGGTGGACTAAATCCGGTTTTGGTTCCGGATTTCCTAGATAAAATTAAGACCATAGATTATATTACAACTATGGGTGGTGGAATTCATGCACATCCAATGGGTACAAGAGCCGGAGCAAAGGCAATGTTACAGGCTTATGATGCATGGAAAAACAGATTAACTTTAGAAGAATATGCTAAAAATTTTGAGGAATTGGCTGTTGCTATTGATTTCTATAATCAACATGGTACACAGGCTCATAAATAATTGTGAATTTGAGGTTTATTTAACTACTAATAAATACAAATGGTAATAAAATTAAATCGTATTTTGAAAAGAGCTTTTGAACATATTAAAGCTACGAAATGGATATCTCTTGCTACTGTGTTAGTGATATTTTTGTCATTTACGGTATCGGGAATTATTCTTTTTCTTACAGTAAGTCTTCAAAAAACAGTCAAAGAGTTTTCTTCTAGACCAAGGATCTACGTATATTTTCAACCATCGGCTGAAGAAGAAAATATCTTAGAAATTAAATCAGCTATTGAAAAGAATTCCCTTGTTGCAAATGTTGATTATATCTCCCAAGAACAAGCTGCTGAGGAGTTAAAAAAACACTTAGGAACTGATACAAATATTAAAATCAATGACATGGTTTCACTTCTTCCTCCAAGTTTAAATATTCAACCCACCTCTCTTAATGACGTTGAAAAAGTTGTTGTCGAGATGGGTGATTTATTGGATGGAAATCCAATTGTTGATGAAATAAGATATTCTGCAGATGCGATAAGAAATCTTCAAGCAATTTCAACGATTGTAACGTTTAATGGTTACATGATTATTGGTTTGGCAATTGCAGTTTCAGTATTATTGGTATACGTAGCAATTAATTTTGCGGTTAAATATTACACAGAGGAATTGAAAATTATGAACGTACTGGGAAGTGAGCGTAAAATGCTTACTTTACCTTTCGTTTTTGAAGCTTTATTGTATGGTGTTTCGGGTGGAGCACTTGCAGGGATAGCCATGACAGCATTTATTCTTGGAAATAAACGATATATATATAATGATGAAGTTTTAAGAAGTTTTGTATCTATTAACAATTTATCTCAAGAAATTAATATCATATCTATTAATGAAATTCTTACCACTCTTGGAACAACCATCGGTATTGGGATATTTTTGGGTATTATAATCTGTGGCATTTCAGGAAGTATTGCAGTTGTGGGTAATTTAAAACATGTCAAAAAAGGGAAGAGGTAATTGTATTAATAATTGAAATTAAGTGATAAATGATGAGTGAGAAAGTAGAAAATGAAAATTTAAAAGAGAAATGGTAAGCCATATTATTTCAAAATTAATATTAAATTATCTTGCTTATCACATATCACTTCTTCCATATCACTTATAAATATTCTGATGTATTCTTTTTTGTTACTTTTTTACTAGAACTTGCGTATTATGATGTAATGTGGTATAATATTTGCATTGTTTTGTTGCTATATAATTTAATAAAATTATTAGATGAAAAGATTAATTGTAGTATTAACTACTATTGCTTTAGTAGGTGCAACAATATTTGGAGTAACTAAAGCCCAAGAAATGGATGTTGTATACGGGCAAGGTTATGCAAGTGTGTATAAAAGTTCTGAAGAGGTTTCTTCAAATAATGTGCAAATTTTAAGTTCCATGTTTTTGGAGTTACCTGAAGATGAAGCAGAACCTTATTGGAGTAAAGATGCTTTTCTTGGTGATATTGTAGTTACCGAAGCAAATGTTGACGAATCATTTACAATCAAAATGCGAAATTTGACAGAATGGGAAGAAGGTATGGTCTCAGATGAATTGGCTACTTTCTATAAAGTTGAACTAGTTAATCAATGTGATTTTGTTTTTCCACCAGGAGAAGGTAATCCAATTTGTGATCCTAACATTATGTCTGTAAGAATTGAACAAAATGATGAGTATTCTGCAAATCTTCCCGGTTTTAACCCTGTAATTTACGATGGTCTTTTAAAGGACTTAAACTTTGATACGAGTGGAATAATTGCAGTAGGATATTTGGATGATCCTCATACTTTATTAACTTTTAACTTCTATGTTGATGAAGTTACCTTCGGTCAACTTGATTTTAATCAACAATATTCAAATACTTACAATCTTCGATTTATTGAAGTAATGTAATTTGCTTTTATGTTAGTGGCTGAAATGATTTAATCATTTCAGCCACTACTTTGTTGATTATATCTTACTCAGTCGATTCTTTTGGTAATTTAGTGTATATGGTACAATAAATATTGTATATCTTTTTTATATGTTTTAATAAAAGTAGTAATGTCCAAGAAATTTAAAAACATTATGGATTTTTATATTCGTTTCTACTATCCTTTTTTTAGAATTCTATTTAAAATTGCATCAGTTTTTATTTTTGTGATAATAATCATTTTAATTTTTTTGTTTGTTTCATGGGATAAAAATATTTTTCCTTATAATGTATATGCTATAGAATCTGAAAGTATGAATCCTCTATTAAAAAGAGGGGACATGATAATTGTAAAAAATGAAAAAGAATACCAAATAAATGACATAATAACTTTCTATGTTCCTCATCGTAAGGAATATATTACTCATCGAATTGTAAGGATTGAGAAAGGGTTTTACTATACAAAAGGCGATGCTAATGAAGCTGCGGATAATTACAAAATAGATTCGGGGGATATTTCTGGAAAATATGTATATAAGGTTAATAAATTAGGATTTGGTGTAATATTCTTGAAAACGATTACTGGCGTGATAACATGTATTGTTATACCAAGTAGTTTATTGTTAGGAATGATAATTTCTGACTTTGGAAGAAAAGTAAAAAAATACGGACAAAGTGTGATAGCTAAGGACTAGAAACAAATTCATGGATTGATTGTTTGACAACTAGTATGTTGTAGCTTATAATGATATTATGAGAAGCTATTTTGCCCCTAGAACAATTTTCAAGGCCTTTTTATTATTAGTTTCATTTATGGCTATTCTGGTATTTTTGGTGTCAAATAATATGAAATTTTCAGTGACTTCAAACGTATATGCCTCTGAAACGGATTGTAGTGCGATTGTCGATCTTAAAGAAAGATTAAAATGTCTTCAAGATGTGCAAAATGAAGTTGCAAAAAAAAGAAAGGAAGTGGAATCTCAGATTGGTAAAGAAAATAAACAGCAGGATGAACTTTGGAAACAAATTTCTGCATTGAATAGTCAAATTTCGTTACTAGAGCTAGATATTCAGACCAAACAAATTCTGATAGAGCAAAAAAATATAGAGATAAATATTATTAGTAAGGAGATGGAAGTTATTAGTGCTGATATTTCAATGGTGAAGCAAGAGACAACGGTTCTTGAGGAATCAGTAATGTCAAATATCTCTGAAATTTATAAGACTTTAAATACAGATGATATTGAAATGATATTTAATGATACTGATGTTTGGGGAGGGCTCAATAATGTAAAGTATATGCAGGTAATTAGACAAAATGATGAGTCTAAAATTCTAAATCTTGTTGATAAATATGTGGTACTCGCAGATTATGAAAATATACTGTCAAGTAAACAACAAGAGGAAGTTGAAAAAAGAGTAGAGGTTGAGAATGAATATGGTGAATTGAAAATTATGCAGGATGATTTGGTAGCTCAGAAAAGTACAAGACAGACGTTGTTGGCAGAATCAGAGAAGAAAGAACAAGAATATAAGGCAAGTCTTACAATATTAAAAAAGGAAGAAAATGAGGTAGCGACTGAAGTTTCAAGAATAATTATGGAATTATATAACAGTGAAAAATTGGGTGCAGGTGAACCAGTTACTAAGGGAACGATTGTTGGTTTTCAAGGACATACTGGATGTTCGTTGGGTTCACACCTTCATTTCGAAATATTCACTCAGGTTGGTTCAAGTAAAACCAGTAAGAATCCTTATAATTATCTTACTTATTCTGGTGGTTATGTCGTAAGTAATGCAAATTATAATGCACCAATGGACCAGGCAATAGTTACACAAGGTTTTCATTCTGGATATTCTATAGACTTAGTAAGTATGAATTCTGCATACACTAATACTGGTTTAGTATATTGGGTTACAGAGCAGGAATTACGTGATAGATGTCCACATGCTCCAAGTAGAACAGAAGCTTGGATTGCAAATTTTAAAAAATATAGAGGAGAAGCCCCATGGTCTTTTGGAATGAGGGGTGAAGGATCTCCAATTTATGCAATTGCAGACGGCACAGTGTATCGAAGCTCAGTTGTAGCTGGTGGAGGTAATATAATTGTAATTGCTCATGGAAATAACCTATTTAGTTTGTATTTACATCTAAAATAATTAATACTTGCTCGCCAGTCAGTCGTTTTAATTTCAGGCAGGCGGGGAGAATAGTGCTTTTTGAAATATGAATAATGAATTTCCAATTAGAAAAAAGTTGAATATGTTTGATGTATATTTGATAGCTTTTTTTCTGTTTATTCTGTTCTCAACATTAATTGCTAGTCTCATGGAATACGGAATTATTAATGGTGATCTTGGACCGATTCATCGATATATTAGTAATTTTAGTGCAAGATTAATTATAGTTTTAGTAGGATTGGTTATTGTTTTGAGCTTATATTTTAAAAAATGGAGAGAGAAAATTAAGAGTATTGAACCCATACTTTTTTTAGTTACTCTTGCCTTATTATCTGATGCTCTTGGGAATTTGTTTGGTTATTACGCTGTTAATGAGTATTATGGTGTATGGTGGTATGACAAGTTTGTTCACTTTATTAATCCGGCGTTGTTAACAATAGGTATCTATTTGTTTTTAAGTAAAATTGCTTTTGGAAATGAGAAAATGAATAATAAAGTTTTTCTTTTATTAAGTGTAACACTTATGATTTCTGTTGGGGCTTTGTGGGAAATAAGTGAGTATTTTTCAGATAAATTAATAGGAACCTGGATGGTTGGTGGTATTGATGATTCAATGTGGGATCTTTTTTGGAACACCATTGGAACAATTACGGGTGGTATAGCAATCTGTACAGTAAAACATTTGAAATTTAAAGACAAAAAGTTAACGATTTAGACGATTGTTAACGTCATGATATTTTTCCGTTGAGAAATTTATAAGAAAACCTTTTCATTTAAATATTATACTTAATATATTGATATCTAAGTTATAAGGAAACTATTTTGTCTACGCGGAATTGTATTTTATTAAATGAAATAAACTCATCCCCAAAGCTATTTGATGCTAACAATGATGGAGTTGTTAATGATAGTGATGAATTTATTGAATTAGTAAATGTTTGTGAGGATGAGATTCTTTTACAGGGATATATTATCGATGACGTTGAAAATGGAGGTTCGGCACCATATGTAATTCAGAAAGAATTGATTATTGGTCCAAATCAATATTTAGTATTTTTTCGTGATGAAACTAAAATTTTACTTAACAATTCGAACGAAGAAGTGTATTTGTTAAATCCTAATGGAGATATTATGAATAAATTTTCATTTGTGAGTTCAAACTATGATAAATCATTTCAATATAATCCTAACTGGGAAATTTGGCTTACTTCAATTCCGACAGTTGGTGTAGAAAACTTAAAAATTAATCAATTTCCAATAAGTGAGATTCCACTAGGGAACACCGTAGAAATTCTTGCAAGAGTTGTAGATGATGGATTGGTATATCAAGATTTTTATCTTTTACAAGATGATAGTGAATCTATACGTGTAAAAATTGATAGTGTTAGTCTTGAAAAAGGTAAAAGTTATTTGTTATTAGGAAATGCAAAACAACTTTCAACATATTCTGAGTTTACAATTATTTCATATATTGAATCGGAAATTGAATTTACTGAATTGGTATTAAAAGTCTCGGAAATCGATGATAACTTATTAGATATGAGAGTTTGTATTGATGGTGCAATAGTTGAAGTAAATGATACATCGTTTGTCTTGTCGGATGATCGAGGAGATTCAATAAAAGTTCAATTAGAAGTAATGGATAATGTTGATACCAGTAAGCTTGTAAATGTATGTGGGATTGTTAAGTTGATGCGAAGTAAATATGAGTTGATAGCTGAAGTTGATGATATTTCATATAAAAAAATAAATAAAGCTTCATTAACTCAAACGGGTCAAAATATAAGTATAATAATAGTTGGTTGGATTTTACTTCTTGTTTGTGCTATACTTTCAGCATATAAATTTAGGATGGTTAATAAATGGCTAAGTCTACTGTTACTGAAAAAAAGAAAGAAAGTGCTACATTAGTGAAAAAGAGTCTAATAAAAAAGGAACTCAAAAATAGTAATGTAGAAAAATCATTGAGTGCTGAGGAAAAAGTTATATCAAATGGAGATTCTGATAAAGTTAAGATTGCGATTAATAAAAAACTGCTGTCAACTGTAATGTTTGGTTTGATATTTATAATAGGCCTCTTCTTAGTAATTATTGGTGTTGATGCGGGTTTTCAATGGTATGAGTCAACTCAAATAGTTGCTAGAATTGATGGGAAGGTAATAACTAGGAAACAATTGGCTGACGATATGATTAATATGGGTGGTAAAACATATATTGATGAGGACTTGGGATTAAGAATTCTGTTGGAAAATAAGGCAAAAGAGGAGGGAATTGAAGTTTCTCAGGAAGATATTGAGAAATTTCTTTTTGAGATATATGAGGTTGATTCGGTTGAAAAACTTGAAGAGACATTGAAATTAAATGATGATAGTGATTTAGAAACAACCTATGAAAAAGCAAGAATTAGCTTATATGTTGAGAAACTTATTGGTGATATTACTCCAACTGAGGAACAAATTAATGCAGAATTGCAAGAATATAAGGACATTTATCTACAAGATGGTGCAACCGAAGAAGATTTTAATGAGATGATGGAGTCTATTGGAGGTAGGGAAGTTATAGTAGAAAGATTAACTTCAGAGTTAGAACAACAGAAATTGGAAGAGCTTTTTGAACAGCTTGATAGTGAATCAACAATTGAAAATTATCTTTCAGAGGAAAGAGAATATGAGTTTTTAAAGCTTTATAAAGATTTGTGGGATAAGTGGATAGATAAGTAACAAGTAACAAGTAATAAGTAATAGGTGTTGTTCAATTTTAATTAATGGTGTTGTAGGTGCATAGGAACTGCATTGGTGCAATAGGAGAAGATCTCATTTTGAATAGATTTCTGGCAAAAGGTGGAATTCTTTTAGGTAAAAATATTTATTCACGTTATGGGGAAATTGATTTATTAATGCTCTTAAAAAATACTATTTATATAATTGAAGTAAAAACAACTGAAGTCAATTATAATAATGTATCATTGGTTACTGCGTGTAAGGTTCAGAAGCTTTATAGGACTTTTGAATATTTTTGTATTAAAAATTCACGTTTTTCCGTAAATTTTTTGGATTATCAATATGTTTTTTATAGCATCGACTTAGAAAAAAGTGTAAGATTTGTTCAGTACTTTTTGAATTAGTATTTTATTGACTTTATTTCTTGTTAGTTTTTTATCAAATTTTGCATATCATAAATCGGTGTGGTATAATATCGTCAGGGTTTTGTAGTTATTTAATTTATTATAATATTTATATGAAGAGATTAATTATATTTCTAGTAGGAATTTCTTTAATCGTGTCTACAGGATATGGTGTTTCAAAAGCACAAGAACTGGATTCTGCATCAGCAAGAGGACTGTCATTAATTCAAAATATAAATGCAGGGGACGAAAGTAACAATTTGGAACTCAGACTTGCTGGGACAGATGAAGAATGGGGTAGTGAAGATGTATTTATAGGACAATATGATCTATCCCCATCAAATCCTTCAAATAGTAATCAAGTAGAATTGAGAAATACCCGTGAATTTGATGATGAGGGCTGTGGAGATGCATGTGGAGGGAGTCGTGCTGTCTATAAAGTGAAACTAATTGAACAATGTATTAATGATGTTACATGTGACCCCAATATTTGGTCAATAAAAATTGAACAGATAGATGGAACAAATGTGGAACCAATAATATATGATGGGAAATTAAAAGATTTAATTGAAGATTCTTCCAATCTAATTTTGGTTGACTACTTTGGCGATCCTAATAATGAATTAGAAATAACAATGTATTATAATCCAGATGAGGTTGGTGAGGGAGCAATTATTGAAAACAGTTTCAGCTTAATGTTTTATGAAATAGGGGTTTAACGATTTAACATGAGGAGGAGGAAATCTCCTCCTCGTATTTTCTAGTCTGTTGATCCTTTTAAGTTTCACTTGTAGTTCACCTTTGAATTGCTATTATGATAATAATGTGTGGTGATGTTAATAATATACATAAGCGGATGTATCCGTTAATATAAAAAGTGTAATATGAAAATTAACTTATTCCACAAAATTAATTTATTATTATAATTCTTATGAAACGTATAGTAATCTATACTTTAGCTGGAGGAGCAGTTTTGCTTTCTGGTTTAATGGTGGGAAATGCTGTATATGCTGATGATACAGCCTCAAAGACTATCCCAGCATTTATACAATCTGTTGCGGATAAGGTAGGCGTTAATAGCTCTGACTTGTTTAATGCAATGGAAGAAGTAAGGACAGAGGAGCGTGAGGAAATGAGAATCGAGAATGAGGAAAAAATTAGTGAAGCGGTTTCAAATGCTGAGTTAACTGAAAAACAATCCGAACTTTTGGATGCAATGCATGAAATAATGGATGCAGAAAGACAAGAAATGATTGTTAATGGTGAAAAACCTAGAGGTACTATGCGAGATATAAGGGATGAAATGGTTACTCTCTTGAACGAAGCGGGGTTAAATACAACTCAAGAAGAGGTTGATGAATTACATACTACTCTGCAAACTTTAGGTATTGGTGGTGGAATGCAGGGAGGGAGAGGTATAGGAAAAGGTAATGGAATGGGTGGTGGCAATGGGGAATGTATGGTAAATAATTAACACTTATTTAATGTTAATTAGGGTGGGTGATAGTTCAAAAGCTGTCACCTACCTTTTGTGATAAAATATATACAAATTAATTATAAATATAAAAAATTGAAAATATTGATTGTTGAAGATGAAACAGATTTACGAGAGATTTTGGTAAAATATCTATCAAAACATGGATATGTTGTTGAAGAAGCCGAGGATGGTGCACAGGGACTTGAATTGGCTTTAATAAATGAATATGATTGTTTATTGCTGGACTTAAATCTTCCTGAAATAGATGGTATGGAAGTTGCTAAAAGGATTAGGGATGATGGGAATTTAGTCCCAATAATAATGTTAACGGCAAGATCCCAAATGTATGATAAGCTTGATGGATTTGAAATTGGTGCAGATGACTATATTACGAAGCCTTTCGAATTAAAGGAACTATTAGCGAGAATAAAGGCTGTTATTAAAAGATCATCAAAAAATAAAAATAATAAATTGTTTTTTGGTGATTTTGAAATATTTGCGGAAAAGAATTTGCTTGTATCCTCCGATAATTCAGAAATTGAACTTTCAAATAAAGAAATGGGAATTTTAGAATACTTATTAAGAAACAAAGGCAAGGCTATCTCTGCTGAAGAATTATTAGAGCATGTTTGGGATAGGGAAATTGATATTTTTACAAGTACGGTTAAGACACATATCAAAACCTTAAGAAAAAAAGTTGATCCTAACAAAAGGTATATAAAAACTTTGAAGGGCAAAGGATACCTTATAAGTGATAGATGATAAGTTATAAGTTATGGGCGATGGGAGCTAAATGAATAATAAGGCTAATTTGATTTTATCTATATCACTTATCATTTAAATATGGTGAAATTCCTAAAATCACTAAAATTTCGATTAACTTTTTGGTACTCTTTTTTGTTACTTCTTTTTTCATTATCCTTTTTGTTTTTGATGAATTTATGGCTTACAGATTATATGAAGACATGGACGCATGATCCAAGTATGGGGCCTAAACCATTTGTTCAAGTTATAGATAGACCACGATTAAGAGCAGTGACTGAAGAACAAAGGCAGTTAATCATGGAAGCAAGGTTAGAAGATTTAAATAATATAAGAAAAGTATCGTTATATGCAATTATTCCTTTAATATTCATAAGCTTTGGTGGTGGATATTTGTTGTCATCAAGAATGTTAAAACCTCTTGATAAATTAAATATTGAGATGACTAAAAGAAACCTTGAGAATCTTAGAGAAAAAATAAAATATATTGATAATGGTGACGAAATATCGAGTCTGATTCTAAGTTTTAATAATATGACAGAAAGGTTAAATCTTGCATTTGAATCTCAACGTAACTTTGTTGAAAATGCCTCTCACGAAATAAAAACTCCTCTTAGTGTCATACAAGCAACTATTGAAAACGCTCTAGAAGATGATAAGCTGACTTACAAAGAAATTGAACTAATACTTAACAATATAAAGAAACAAATTGTGTTTATAAATAAATTAACAGAGGATTTGCTTTTATTAGCAGTTCTAAAAAACCACATAAAAACAGAGGATATTGATTTTCGAAAAGTAATTGAGATAACCGTTAACAATTTGAAAGCAGTAATAGCTAAAAGTAAAATGAATTTGAAATTATCCATGGGGAACAAGAGAATATTAATAAAAGCTAATCAGGAGCTTTTACAGCGGGCATTAGCCAATATTGTTGAAAATTCAATAAAATACTCAGGAGGTACTAAACTTGATATAAAAGTGATTACTGATATGGCGAGAAATTTAACAATTGTTAAATTTACTGACGATGGAAAGGGAATTCCGTTAGAACAAATGGATAAAGTATTTGAAAGATTTTATAGGATTGATAAGGGAAGATCAAAGAAAACGGGAGGAAGTGGACTGGGATTAGCTATTACCAAAGAGATTATTGAGGCACATGGAGGTGAAGTTTATGTTAGTAAAAATCATATAAAGGGTACACAGTTTGTTATTGAGTTACCAATTATCAAGGAACAGGGAACAAGTAATAACTAACGATTAATCATTTACCAACTGCTAATTACTAATTACAGTCTACAGTATACTGTATGCGCCTACCGTAATTTTTGATAAAGTTTTTCAGAGAACCACTTTTTATAACAATTGCATCCATATTAAACACTTTTGCATACATGTCCATAAGTGAAATAACATCTAGCAAAGATCTGTAACCTGATAACCCAGAAACATCAATATACATTTTGTTGAAATTGATACTCCATGATAGTGCTGTTCGTATATCATAAACATCTAATACTCTAAAATCTATTTGAGGTCTCATTTTTTTCCTCTATCAATACATTCTTGACTAACATCTGTTGCAATTAATTGTTTACATTTGGGCAAAATCAGTTCAGAAGTAGTACCCCATTCGCACCCAATTTCAAGTACAATATCATTTGAGTGTATGTATTCATCTATTGATTTTCGATATTCAGTTACTCCTCGTGTTGCAACAAAAAGAGTTTTGGTTTTGAATTGTTTGTCGTTTGCCATGTTTAGTTAAATAATAATTAATAAATAATATTGAATAGTTACTTTTTAATATATATTTCGTTGTATATTTTGATAACTATGGATTGAATTCTGTTTTCTAATTTAAAAAAAGCACCCGAATAGATAATATAAAATACTATATTAATCTACTCAAGTGCTCTAATTTTATTTCTGTCTGGGCTAGCTTATCAATTACTTTAGGTAATTGATAATGACCCCTTGAAATTTTACTACACATATATTATATCAAATTTTTTAGATAATTACTATTTGGTATCTTTAATTATATTAAATTTGAAAATTGTAAGCAGTAAACTGTAGGCAGTATGCATTAATCAGTGACTAGTATTACTTTCTTAGTAATATAGGAATGCTGGAGTTCATTCACTCATTCGTTCTTTCACTTCTTACATATTACTTGTAACTTGTTACTTATAAATAAGTCTTCCTCCAACTGGTTTTTCAATATTTTGATGATTTCTAAGATACTCTTCTAATACGCTTTGGGCAGAAGTAGTAATGACCTTGGAATTTTTATTTTCTCTTAATTCCTCTTCAGTGATGTTAAGATAGTCTTCCGAATTAATAATATGATATTCAAACAAAGCTATTTTAATAATATCATCATTTTTTACTGATTTGTTGTTAATTTTTAATGATATTAATTTATTAACAGATTTATCAAAGGTAGCTTCAATTCCATTATTAACTTGATAACATTCTCCTTCTCCATCCATATTTTCATTGCGCATTATGTGTGCAAAAATTCGTTTGAGTTGTTTTCCTGTAACTGTGAATCGGGTAATTGAGTCATCATAAGGAAAACATTCCTTTAAATTACCAAGCGTAACTAAAGGTCCCATCTTTTTTACTCTTATTGAGCCAGATCCAACTAAAACAACGTCACTTTCAGCAACAGAGGCATAAGCATCTGCAAGTAGGTTTCCAAGATCTGTTTCAATTTCCCTTTTGGGATGGGTTAATTCCTGGGCAAATTTACATACAATGGTGTTATACTTACTATCTACGACCGTTTTGAAAGAGTCAATGAATTTTATTAGTTCTATATCTGGCTTTGCAATCTTATCATCAATTGGGATCAATTTCCATTTGTAATCAATAATACTATTAGTATCATCGTCAACAGTTATATCAAATCTACCAATTTGGTTTGATCCAACTCCAGCATGAGCAATGAGTATGTTGTTAACTTCTGTTGGTTTTTCAAGAACTGTATGAGAGTGTCCTCCTATTATCATATCAACCCCACATTCAGGCTTAATAATTTTTGCAAGTTCGATATCTGATTCATATCCGATATGGGTTAATAGTATTGTTAAGTCGATATCATCATTTTTATATGCTCCGGTAATTTTACTTATTTCATGACTTGCTTCTTCCAATGTGACAAAACTACCTATTAATTCATCTTGTTGTAAAGCATCCATTATTTTTTCAGTTATTATTCCAGTAAACATAATGTCGAAACCATCTTTTTTAAGGATAATGTATGGATTCATCAATCTTTTATTGTATTTTTTAATGTACAAGTTAGCATTAACAATTGGGAAGTTTGCCACTTTTTCCAAAAACAAAAGATGGGGAAGTCCATAGTCAAACTCATGATTTCCGAGTGCTACCACATCAGGAGCTAAATAGTTCATTATTTCCATCGTTGATATTCCTTTATATTCTGTATCAATTAATGAGCCCTGAATCATGTCCCCAGAGATTACGTAAAGTACATTTTTCTCCTTCTTTCTGACCTTATTGATATAACCGGATAGTAGAGCTAATCCACCTATAAGTTCTCCTTTTTTTCCGCCGACCTCAGCTAAAAAATCACCGTGAATATCATTGGAATGGAGTATTGTAAACTTTTTGGTCTTCATTATTTTTGTTATAAGTTATCTAATTTGTATTTTATAATTTTTCCATTTTTATCGAATTTTGCATCCATAAAAAAAGGTTCTTTTTTATTAACAATATTTTCAAAACAATAATTAATGTCATCAACGAAGTCAAATTTATGCATTTTAATTTTGTTTGTTTGTAACCATATTAAATTTCCTTCTTCAATAGCTGGTGGTGTGGGAATTACCATTGATTTTACCTCTGTTCTAAAGAAACATATTACCCAGTTGTCATCAAAACTTCCACTAAGATTTACCACCCCTGATAATGTGATATCTTTATTGGTTATGACATATCCAGTTTCTTCTTTTGTTTCCCTGATGCAAGCATCTAAAAATGTTTCTCCTTCCTCTAATCTTCCTCCAGCACCATTTAACTTATTTGCATCAACTTTTTTATTTTTACCTCTTTTAAGAAAAAGCCATTGGTCTCCACAATATATAAAATTTGTTACAGTTTTTTGTGTCAGTTTATTATAGTTTTCATTAATTATTCTATAAAATTTTACTAATTTTGTTTATGAATTCACGATCCTCCTTAAAATATAGTAATCTTTCATTTATTCAATTATACCACTATCATGTAAATTTGATATAATGAATTATATAAATACAATTACAAATTTACTTGGAAAGCATGAACAATTAAATATGATTGTTACAAATTTAGAGATACAAAGGCGAAATCCCAACAGACTTAATCTATACCTTGATAATGTTTTTTGTTGTGGGGTATCTCTGAATATTGTTGCAAAATATAAACTTTTTAATGAAAAGCCGATTGATGGTGAAACAGTTGATATGATATTGTTTGATACCTTATATGAAAGAGTTTTAGATCGAGTTGTGCAATATCTTTCTAGTTATAGAAAAACTGAGCGACAAGCTAAAGATTACATAAAACAGCTTTTGTATAAAAAGAAAGGAGATTGGTTTTCTAAAGATTTATTACTCGATGAAGACAAAATTATCTCAAAAATAATGAAATTTATTAAGGAAAACGGATTAGTAAATGATAAAATATATGCTCAAGAATTTATAAATGGTAGAATTACTAATAAGCCTAGATCATTATACTTAATTAGGAGTGAACTAATAGGAAAAGGTATTGATCAAGAAATTGTTGATGAAGTATTAAGTAATGATAATACTAATGAACTGAATGATGAACAGTTAATTGTAAATTTATGTAGAAAAAAATATGGAACTGATAAAATTGATAAAGAAGATAGAAAAAAAATAGCGTTTTTCCAAAGAAAGGGTTTTTCGTGGGATGTAATTAGCTGTATTTTATCTGATGATTAAATTAATTTCCCAAGAAAATGGGTAGTTATTTTAAGGTTTTAACAGTATGTTTTGTGGCTTTATTAATAGTAATTCTAGGAATTTTAGTTGTTGATAAACTTTTGGGTGATGAAATTAATAGATTTTGGGATAATGACAAAGAAATTACTCTTTTAGATGATTCAGGATTTTCTGAAGAGGGTGTTAATAAAATTGTTGAGGGCAATAACAAATTTGCTTTTGATCTTTTTCTGCAATATGTTAATGATGATTCAATAGCCGAAGGAAATATATTTTTCTCTCCGATTAGTATACACTCTGCGTTATCCATGACTTATGAAGGTGCAAATGGAGATACTGCTAATGAAATTAGTAAAGCACTTTATTTAAATATAGATACTGATTTAAGATTGCCGAATTATGCAAGAATCTTTAATGAAATAAACAATAATCATCAAAATTACTCTCTTAATATTGCTAATGCACTTTGGATGCAAGATGATTATCCTGTCAAAACTAGTTACAAGGATGTTATTACTAACTTCTATGGTGGTGAAGCTCGTAACTTAGATTTTTTGAATGAGACTGATGCTTCTGCTGAAATCATAAATAAATGGATTGAGGAAAAAACTCAAAAGAAGATTAAAGACATGTTTTCTGAGGGGAGTATTAACTCTGATATCCGTTTAGTTTTAACAAATGCTATTTATTTCAAAGGAGATTGGGAGATTCAGTTTGATAAAGAGAATACGGTAAAAACTTCCTTTTCAACTTTAGATGGAGGAAAAACAGAGGTAGATATGATGAGTTTAAAAGAAGAATCATTTAATTATTATCAGAATGATGATTTGCAAATGGTAGAGATGAGCTATAAAGGTGATGATGTTTCAATGATAGTTATTTTGCCTAGGGATGGAAAGTTCGAAAGTGTTCAAAAAATGTTAACATTTGAAAAATATAATGAATGGAAAAGTAGTATGACATCTGAACAGGTTAATATTTATTTCCCAAAGTTTAAATTTGAAACCATGACATTGCTAAAACCATATTTGCAGGATATGGGTATTGTTAGTGCTTTTGAACCTGGAGTTGCAGATTTTTCGGGTATCGATGGAACTCGTAGTCTATTTATAGATTTGGTTATTCACAAAGCTTTTGTTGAAGTAAATGAGGAAGGAACTGAAGCTGCTGGTGCAACTGGGGTAACAGTTGGGGTAACATCAATGCCACAGGCATATACTTTTCGGGCAGATCGACCATTTATATTCTTTATTCAGAACAAAAAAAATGGGAATATTTTTTTTATGGGAAGAATGAGCGATATAAGTGATAAATGATAAGTGGGGAGTGAGAAATGAGTTTTAATAGGTTTTTATAAGAGAAGTAAAATAGTAAACAAAAAATCTAATTTTTTAATTATTTTAAATTGAACAATTATCATATAAATTTGCTTGGACAAATTAAGAATAATGCATCTTTAACTAAATATAAAAATATCAATAGGTATCTTGGGACGCCCAAGAAAATTTATTCTGTTTCTTCTGTAATTTGTAGGAATATTCTTGATAAATTTAAAGATGAGAATAATAATATTTCTAGAGAGGAGTTCTATATTTTATTAGATAGTCTTAATGAAGGTGAGTCATTTGAAGAAAAAGCTTTTGCGGGTGGTTTACTAATTAGATTTAAAGAATACCGTGAAATACTTGATTTTAAATTATTTGGATAGATGGTTGAGTAATAGAATCGTGTGGTGTGAAG
>ENA-UPSM01003452-UPSM01003452.1-activated-sludge-metagenome-genome-assembly--contig:-NODE-3452-length-17712-cov-81.818146_pt1 | contig 17712 bp, 14 predicted proteins | sample MGYA00238181_ERZ773283 | MGnify/ENA primary metagenome ERZ773283 (study PRJEB29023, sample SAMN05720199) | activated sludge metagenome | isolation source: Anaerobic digester | place: Japan...
TTTGTGATAAAGTGATGTTTATGCTGGTGGAACAATATATTATGTTTTAGAGTGCTGGGGTGCTGGGGTGCTGGAGTTAAATGGTAAGTTGAGATAATAATCTTTTCTCAGTTTTTTCGGTGTTCTCGGTATAAAAATAAAAGCTAAGCAATCTGCGTGAGATAGTTCACTCTAAAATTCCAGCCAGCAATCCGCATTGATATCCATCGGTTTTTCACCTGCTTTGATTTTCTGTTTCTCGGCTTTAATCAAGTATAAATAATCCCCCTGCCAGTCCCATTCAAGAGTTCGGGCTATTTTTTCCATATTTTCTATAGCGTCTTCAGCAAGATAAGCAATTGCTCCACACTGGATATAGATAATTCGGGAAAGGTCGTTTTCAAAAGAGATTTTGAGAGCGGAAGAAGATTCCGGCACCAGAAAATATTGTCCCCGGGAATCCATAAACAGAGACGCATCGGCTATTTCACGAGGATAATTCAAACATAACTTCCGAAATTGTTCATCCACAAAGATAAGATCCCCGCTTTCCAAGCCAAAACCTTTTTGCATTAAGTCCTTCATTGCAATTGCTCCGGATTTTAGATCAATGCCGTTTTTCTGCAAACCCTTCTCCCAAAAGTATATTTGTTTGGGTTTGGTCACAGGTATAAAATTCAGCAAACGCAAGCATCTGATATTTCTCATCCAGGCATTTTCCCGGTAGCGGGTAAAAATTAAACGGATATTATATTCAGAAAGCTCTTCAGCACCCAATTTCAAAGCCAGATAAGCATTATTGTCATCCAATTCTAAACGGTGAAAAGTTAGCATAAAATTGTCATTACTTTCAATTTGCAAATTTTGCCAGGGATTGCTCGTTAAAGAATTGAGCCAGGGAATTAAAGGAATACCTTGCCAGGTTTCTTCTTTTTGTCCTCCATCTTTATCTCTGATAGTAGTGAAAGAAACGAGTTTTTCTTTGCTTAAATCCTCTTTGGTAATTTCCTTTACCTGACCTTCCGGTAAATATACCTGAAATGCCGATAGCTCAATTATTATTAACAGCAGACACAGAATTAAACGGTATTTACGCATAGCATCATCCTTTTTTACAATTTATACTAATATAAATAATCAGTATAATCCAAAAAACAAATACAGTGCAGGAGTGCGGGAGTGCCGGAGTGCCGGGGTGCAGGAGTTAAATATAATGTACACTATTTCCATATAGTTATACTTCTGCATATCATACTTCCTTTGTCCTTTTCTGTTCTTAGTCCTCGCTGCCAAACACAAATAAAATCTGCGTGAGCCCTTTTTTTCATTCTCCTCTTACTCGCCGGGTTGAAACCCTTCTATAATAGCTGTCATTCCTATGGAACTTATTTTCACTCTGTCTTCTTTTCACCGGGTTAAAACCCGTCGTTAATATCTGTCGTTCCTACGGAACTATTTTTTTATCCATATAATCCTGTTCATCCCATACCTATTTTCTCTCTGCCCTAAGCCCTAAGCCCTCTGCCCTCTGCCCAAATCATCCTGTTCATCCCAGGCCTATTTTCTCTCTGCCCTTTGCCCTCTGCTAATAAGCCCGGAGGGCGACACAACGATAGCGATGGTGGCGTAAGCCCCTCGGAAAAAGTAAGCCCCGATTATTTTTCTTTTATTTACCTTTCCCGGTTCCCAAAAGCCCCAAAGGGCGACACAATGATGTATAAGGGTATGTAAGTCCCTTGCATAAAGGTTTAGAAGGTTTATAGGGTTGAGTGAGTCATCCTGAAAAAAGTTAACACGCGAACTAATGATCCAGGAGAAAGAAAATAAATCAAAATCAAAACCAAAGAGTCACTTATTATCGCTATAATGTTGCTTATAAAATTCAGTTTTTTGTATGCGGAGGAACGGTGTACTCCAGCTACACTTTTTTTGGTGTTCTCAGTGTTTTCGGTGATTTCGGTGTAAAATAGAGAAAAACCTTGACAAAACTATGGTATTTTATAAAAAAGAAGAAGATAAATAGCAGCTTTTGTCAAGCTTGATGAAAAGGGAGTATGCTTTGCTTTTACAGAAGTATTTTGAGACGCGTTTTGAACTTATTGACCAGGAACTTAAAAACGCACTAACATTTGAAGACAAATATGCCACAGAGCTTAAAAAAGCAATTTATGAAGCAGTAATTCCCGGAGGTAAAAGATGGCGTCCTTTACTGCTTCTTTCTATGTTTGAAATGCTTACGGGATTTAAGAAACATCGCGCTTTTCCGGATGCTCTAAAGTCCTCAGTCGCTATTGAATTGTTACATAATGGAGCCATAGTTCACGATGATTTGCCAAGTGTGATGAATAGAACAAAGCGAAGAGGTCAACCGGCATTGCATATAAAATATGGTAATGCCATAGCTATTTTGGCTGCTGATGCACTTTATTCTCTTGCTTATGAAATTATCAGCGAGCTTAAAAACCCGGAACAATCCCTGGAAGCAATTCACATTCTATCCAATGCCACAAAAAGTTATGGAATGATTGGAGGACAGGTAGTAGCTCTTTCCAGCCGGCATAAAGTGATGAAAATAAACACCTTGAATTATATTGATATGAAAAAGGTCGGATCGTTATTACAGGCAGCTGCCGATATTGCCTGTTTGCTAAGTAGTGCAGATGAAGAAACACATCAGGTTATGAGAGCTTATGCCTTGAATTTGGGAATTGCCTATCAAATGATTGAAGATATTGAAGCGGATTATTCTCGCGGAAGTGAGGGTTTGGATGAAGAATATGTTCCTGTTTCCAAAGCCAGTTATACAGCTCTGCTGGGTTTTGATAAAGCTCGTAAAACAGTAGAAAATATGCTTGCCGATTCAGCTAAAATGCTGAAGCCCTATCCTAATAACTCTGTTTTATTGGAATTCGTAACTATGATAAAAGAGAGATTACCCTGATCAATGGTTGATATTCATACTCACCTGCTGCCTAATATTGATGATGGTTCAAAATCCCTAAATGATTCTCTCAGTCAGTTATGCCAGATGGCAGAAGGTGGAATTAAAAGAGTTTATTTAACGGCACATTACTTTAAAGGTCATTATCAATACAGTCGTCAGGAATATGATGAAAAATTCAATACTATCGTTAATAAAGTAAAAGATGCAGGTATAGACCTTGATATTCAACCCGGTTTTGAGATTTATTTGCAACCCGATATTTTGGAAGACATAAAAACCCACAATCTGACTATGGGTAAAAGTTCGTATATCCTTTTGGAAAGCGACTTAAATGGTCTGCCCAGTGATTTTTATAATAATATCTTTCCCCTATTACGTGCTGGTTACAAACCTATTTTGGCTCATGCGGAACGCTATGTGAGCATTATGCAAAAACCCTCTCGCGCTGAAGACCTGATTTATCGTAATATTTATATGCAAACCAATGCCGGAAGCTTGCTTGGACTTTATGGCGAGAAGGTTAAGTCCACTGCCTGGATTTTAGTAAATAAGGGTTGGACACATTTTATTGCTTCGGACGATCATATTCGGGGTAAATATCTTGCCTATTTTGAAGCGCGCGATAAGGTAGAAGAGATGATTGATAATCATACCGCGCATTTGCTTTTTTATGTTTTCCCTTCCTGCATTGCCAGCGGAGAAAATATCCCTTATGAATATGTTCAGGTTTACCGACCTCATCATTCTCATCATCACCACAGACGCAGTTTAATAAAGAGGATTTTTGGCTAAAATTTTAATTACCGGAATTACCGGTTTTATTGGTAGAAATGTTTTGCGGGAAATGTTAAAGTCCTGTCCCGATTTTAATATAACAGCTTTAGTACGTCCTAAGACAGATCCAAGGCGCTATCAGGAATTTGAAAAGGCAATTCGTCTTGTAGCTATTGACCTTGCCGATACTGCTTCATTAAAGGAATTTCTCTTTACGAATGAATTTGATACCATTCTGCATATTGGTGCATTACGCGGTGGCAGAAAATATCCCCAAGAAACATATCTCCGCAGTAATGTTTACAGCACTGGACAGATGGTAGAATATTGCCTTGCCAAAGATGCCCGTTTGATTTATTGTTCTTCCGTAGGTGTTTTTGGTACTATTCCTCAGGAACTACCTGCCGGTCCGCAAACTGAGAAAAACCCTGATAATTATTATCATTACACGAAAATAGAATCGGAACGCATCATCAATCGCGCTATTTTAAATGGACTGAATGCAGGAATTGTCCGTCCCAGTATTGCTTATGGAGAAGGCGATTTCGGTTTCCCTTATCAAATGGTAAAATTAGTAGACAAACATCTTTTCCCGCTTATAAACAGACCTATTTGGATTCATCTTTGTCATATTGATGCTTTGGTGAAAGCATTTCTCTATCTTGCAACCCACGAATGGAAAAGTGGACTTACGCTTACGGTAGCAGATCGTGAACCGGTGCGTTTACAATCATTGGTAGATTTTATTTCCCGTCAGCTTCACGGAAAAAACTATCCCCGTGCTTTAAGATTTGATAGAATTTTCTTTGCCTGGGGTGAAAAACTTGCTCGTCTCGTGAAGAATGAATTATGGATCAGCCGTTTTGAGCTAATTTCCAAAAGCTGGTTTTACGATGTGAGCGCCTATTACGACATAATGGAAAAAGAAGGTTACAAATCCCATTTCACCATTCCCGAATTTGAAATAACCATAAAGGACTATCAGAAACGCTGATGGCTGTTCCGATTATTAATGACTGGGCAAAATATTTTGATAATCCGGATGAGGGTTTGGGCTCTTCTTATGAACGCATTGTCCTCAATAAGTTGCTGGATTTTGTTTGTAAGACCTATAAAATTCAATCGGCTCTGGAAACACCCTGTTTTGGTTTTACCGGAGTAAGCGGTATAAATCTGCTAAATTTGGCAAGACAGGGAATAAAGGTCTCTCTGGAAGATCATAATTTAGAACGCATAGAAAAAATTCGGGAATTGTGGCAAGAATTGCGTTTACATACCGATATCAAATATAACCTTGATTATGTGAAACTGGATTATCCTGACAAACATTTTGATTTGGGCTTCAATTTTTCCGCTTTGTGGTTTACTCAAAACATTAGAAGTTTTCTTTCCGAATTCTGCAGAGTTTGCAAAAAGGCAATTCTAATTTGTGTTCCCAACCGAAACGGAATCGGCTATAAAATGCAGATAAAGGATTATTCACCGGAGAAATACCCTTTTTTGCATCCGGAATATCTTGATCCCGCCACCATCAAATTCCTGATGAAACAAAATAAATGGCAATTGCAAGACGAAAACTATATTGATTGTCCCCCCTGGCCCGATATTGGAATGAAAAAAGAACTCTTTTTTAACCGCCTGCTGAAAAAACAGGAAATTCAGGAAAACAATACAGAACCTGTTACCATTCTTACTTATTATCAGGATGAAGACAGTGAATTTGCCGAAAAGATGTTTAAATATAGTTTTGTGGAAAGAACTGCTCCCAAACGGTTCAAAAAATATTGGGCTCACCATTATTATCTGCTTTTCACTCCGGAAAATAGTGAATGACCCGAAAAAATCGTAATTCATTAGTAATCGGGCTAATTATAGGCATCCTTTTGCTTGCTGCCTGGTTATATTATACTCCTTTAGAGGAAATTAAATCCCAAATTGCACAAGTCAATTATAATTGGGTTATAATTGCTTCCGTGGCATACCTTTCTGCCTATTTTTTGCGTTCTTTGCGTTGGCGTTTACTTATTCCCGCTCCTGCTAATCCAGGTATATTCAAAACCTGGCTGTATGCTATGGCGGGAAATCTGCTCAACTATTTAATTCCTATCAGAGCAGGAGATTTTGCCCGTGCCTGGTTCATTAAAAAAAATTATTCTCTACCCTATATGAAAGTATTGCCTTCGGTATTTGTAGATAAGGTCTTTGATACTATTGCCATCTTGTTTATCATCATTGTTTTACCTTTTACAACCGTTGAACTGAGCACTCCAATGGTCATTTTACTTTGTTTATTATTGCTGATCTTTATAGTAGCTTTTTCTATACTGCTTATTTCTGTTTGGAAAAAGGAATTGGCGGTGAAAATTATTTCCTCGCTTTTTTCCTGGTTGCCCCAAAAAGCAAAGGCAAAAATAAACCCGGCTATAGAAATGTTTATCAGTGAGCTTAACCTCTTTGAACATCATCCTTTCAAGCTGGTTTCGGCATTATTTTTAACTGCCGGAGGAGTTTTATTGGATGGAATATATTTTTATTTGCTGTTCCGAGCTTTTGGAATATTATATCCTTTTGCTCTGGTTTTATTTGGTTATACTTTAATAAATCTTTCCTATGCCATTCCTCAACCTCCCGCTCAACTTGGCAGTAACGAATGGATGATGATTATTATTTTCAGTATAGGATTTGGATTGACAAAGACCACTGCCTCGGCAATTATGGCTTTTGGTCATATTCTAACTGCCGGATTAATGAGTTTATGGGGTATAATTGCTTTCGCGGTTCTTGGTCCTGAACTCTTATTCACAGCTATTAAAGGAGATAAAATAAATGACTAAAGAAGAACTGATACAAGATATAACTGCAATGCAGAGCTTGAAAGAAACCCTGCTGAACGAAATACATAATGTTATAATTGGTCAGGACAGAGTTCTAACCGATGTCCTCATTGCCCTTTTTGCCAATGGACATATTCTTCTGGAAGGTGTTCCGGGATTAGCAAAAACCTTGCTTATTTCTTCTCTGGCAAAAGCACTTTCACTTTCTTTCAGTCGGATTCAATTTACCCCCGATTTAATGCCTTCCGATATAACCGGAACGGAGATTTTGGTAAATGACCCCGTTACCGAAAAAAAGCACTTTGAATACATCAAAGGTCCTATTTTTGCCAATATCATTCTGGCAGATGAAATTAACCGCACACCTCCTAAAACTCAGGCAGCTTTATTACAGGCAATGCAAGAATATGCAGTAACCAGCGGAACCGTTACCCGTCCCTTAAGTAAACCTTTTTTAGTGATGGCAACTCAAAATCCCATTGAACAGGAGGGAACTTATCCCCTTCCGGAAGCACAGTTAGACCGTTTTATGTTCTTTATAAATATTGATTACCCTACTTTAGAAGAAGAACTCCAAATTGCCGAAAGCACTACGGGACTGGAAAATCCTGTAATTACACCTCAACTGACGGGTGAACAAATAATATCTTTACAACAAGCAGTGCGTTCTCTTCCTGTAAGTGATCATGTTCTTAAGTTTGCCGTAAATTTAGTAAGAAAATCCCGTCCCAATACGGATGATGCCTTAAATGAAATTAAACAGTGGGTTGCCTGGGGAGCAGGACCACGTGCTTCTCAATATCTTATTCTTTCTGCCAAAGCAAGAGCTGCTTTAGATGGACGTTTAACTCCTGCAGAAGAAGATGTTAAGGCATCTGCCATCAATGTGTTACAGCATCGTATTTTACCCTCCTTCGCAGCTCAAGCGGAAGGAATTAACTCCAAACAAATCATTAACTGGTTACTGGAGCAAAAATGAAACGCTTTATATTCTTTTTTCTTTGCCTGCTAATGTGTATATCCCTCTTTGCCATTGATAATAAATTTCTGCATCAACTGGTTCAGGTTAAGAGTTCGCAGGCATATTCCATCCGCTTTGACGATGATTTGGTTTATACTAATAACCAGAATTACATTTGGGTTTATTCCATATTTAATGCCTGGCAGCCCAAACTGGAAGCTGCCTTTTTTTCGCCCAATCCGATTGAAGATATTGAAACTCTTGCCGGAAAACATCTTTATGTAGCTTCCAATGAACCTACCAATCAGGTTATTCTGATAGATAGCTTATATACTGGTTCCCGCATTTTCTTCCCTCAAACAATTGTAGGTGATAAACTTACCCGCGAAGGTTCTATCCTGTATGTGGCAGACCGTTATAGAGGAATTGATATTATTAATTTAAGCGGTGGAAGCACACGCGAATTATTAGCTACTTTTTCTGAAAAATGGGGCATTAAGGACTTTGTGGCAAGTTACCCTTATATTTTTGCTCTCAATGATTTTGGTTTAGTTGCTGTAGATATTACCGATCAATCCTATCCTGTTTCTTTGGGTGTAAATTACGAAATTATAGATGCCACTTGTTTGGTTAAAAACGGAAATACAATTTGGATCGGTGCCGGAAAAAATCTCTTGGCTTTCAATGTTTATGAACCCAAAAAGCCAACTCTCATCAGCCAAATTAGAATGACTAACGAAATCCTGAGTTTGGATATTAAAGATAACCGTCTTTTTATTGCCTTAGGACGCGGGGGAGTTAAAATTATTGATGTAACTAATCCCCTCAAGACAGAAGATATCAACAACATCTTTCTCACTATTCCCGTTTACGATTTGGATGTAGCCAATGATTACATTTTTTTAGGACTGGGAAAAGAGGGTTGGATGCTCTATGAATACCGGTAAAAGCAGAGGGCTGAGAGCTTAGGGCTGAGAGCAAAGAGTCAGAAGTCGTCACTGCCGAAATAGCTTTTACGCTACCCTCAAATTTGTTTGGCAGTAAGGGCTAATGACAAGAAAGTAAAAATAATTAGGAAGAAGATATTATGAAAGACCAGATATTATCTGCAGTAAACCTTAAGGAATATATGCCTACCACTCAGATGAAATTGTTTAACTTTGATGCAAAACCCTTTTTAAAATGGGCAGGTGGTAAAGGACAACTAATTCCCGAACTTGTTGATCGGCTTCCGAATAAATTCAAAAAAAGTATGCATATTCCTGTTTATATTGAACCATTTATTGGAGGTGGTGCATTTTTCTTTTATTTACAATCCTGTTTTCAGATAGATAAATCAATATTAATAGATATCAACCGTGATTTGATTATAACCTATCAAGTTATTAAATATGCTGTAGAGAATTTAATTGCTTTATTATCCGAATTGGATAATAAATATAATAATGCTTCCCAAACTGAGAGAACTACTTTGTATTATGATATCAGAAAAAGGTTTAATTATAGTAAAAAGCACCTTGATACCACTTACAACGAATTATGGATAAGACACACTGCCTATATGATTTTTCTTAATAGGACTTGTTTTAACGGTTTATATAGAGAGAATAAAAATGGAGAATTTAATGTCCCTCATGGTCGTTATGATAAACCCTCAATATGTCAGGCAGAAAATCTTTGGGATGCAAATAAAGCACTGTCTAATACAGAAATTCTACAGGGTGACTTTTCCTTGGCTGCAAATTATGTTGAAGAAAACACCTTAATTTATTATGATCCTCCCTATAGACCATTAACCAAGACCTCCAATTTCAATTCTTATGCCAAAGAAGGTTTTGCCGATAAAGACCAAATCAGATTAGCTAACTTTTTTAAGGATATGGATAGACCTGATGTATATCAGATTTTGTCAAACTCTGATCCCAGAGTTACAAATCCCGAGGATGACTTTTTTGATAACCTCTATAAAGAGTATAAGATAAGCCGAATACAAGCAAAAAGAATGATAAATTCCGATGCCGAAAAAAGAGGTAATATTACTGAAATACTTGTGACGAATTATTGAGGTGATGGAGTATGTATCAGTTCTAAACTAATAAAAATTATACTTTATATAGTATATATAATGTTTATCATAGATTGGGAGGTTTACCTTGAAACAATTACCCCTATATAAAAAAATAAAACTGAACAGCCCCGAAAAAGTATTTAACTATCTAATAAATACTATGTTACCTACAATCAATAACTGGTCTTATCTTGTTGACTGGGAAAAAGTATCCAAGCACATAAAGGATATTGAAATATGCCTAAATACAATGAACTATCTCATAGGCAAAAAGAATATCTACAATGAATTTCAATATCTTCTGAAAAAACATCCGGAAATTAAGCATATTTTACCTGTTCTTGTTGCTTGCAGAAAAGATAGTATTACCCTGTTAACTTCTAATGATGAAAACGACCTCCAAGCAAAAGAGTTCAATTTTAAAAACCTTTCTGATGAAGATGCCTTAAATTTTGCTGACAGAGCTGGTTTATTACAGTTATTAAGTTCAAACAAAATAAAGAACTTGGTTGATTATGTTTTCGGAATTGAAGTAGGATTGGATTCCAATGCCCGCAAAAATAGAGCAGGAAAAGCAATGGAACAATTAATGAATAAGCATATTAAAAAGATTTGTGAAAAAAACAACATTGAATATTTAGCATCTGCTAACAAGTCAAAAGTAGAAAAACAATGGGGAATTGACCTTCCTGTGGATAAAACAAATCGTAAAGTTGACTTCATTATAAAAAAAGACCGTCAGTTATATTTAATTGAAGTCAATTTCTACAGCGTTGGCGGTTCAAAATTAAAATCAACAGCAGGTGAATATAAAAATATCTATAACTTTTGGAAAAGTCATAACCTACAATTTATATGGATAACTGATGGTTGGGGTTGGAAAACAACGCAAAGACCCTTGAAAGAAGCATTTAATGAGCTTGATTATATCCTGAATATAAAAATGGTTTTGGATGGTGTTTTAGAATATATCCTTACTAATTGATTATGAGCTATAGTAAATATTTTTCTGCTGAAGGTTTCTGCTTATATCTGGGAAATTGTATTGAAATTTTAGAAGAACTTGAACCTAACTCAATAGATATGATTTTTGCCGATCCTCCCTACTTTTTATCGGATGGAACCATAACTTGTAAAAGCGGAAAAATGGTAAGTGTGAAAAAGGGTGACTGGGATTTGCTTGATGAATTTAATAACAAATCAGAATTCCACCATAAATGGATTTCTGTATGTAGACAAATATTAAAACCATCAGGAACTATTTGGATAAGCGGAACCTACCATTCAATTTATCAATGTGGATATGAGTTACAAAAACAAGGGTTTAGAATTATTAATGATATTTGCTGGTTCAAACCTAATGCAGCTCCAAACCTTACCAGAAAATGTTTTACTGCTTCTCACGAAACAATTCTTTGGGCAATTAAAGACCCCTTACAGAAACAAAAATATCATTATGAGCTGATGAAAAATACTGACTGGATGGGAGATATTATCAATAAGAAAGGTAAACCAATGAGAAGTGTTTGGTGTATTCCAACTACACCTGCAAGGGAAAAAATACACGGAAAACATCCAACTCAAAAGCCCATAGCATTATTGGAAAGAATCATTTTATCTTCTACCGATGAAGGAGACCTTGTTCTCGATCCTTTTAATGGAAGCGGTACTACTGGTGTTGTTGCTAAAATATATCATAGAAATTATATAGGAATAGATATCAATATTGATTATTTGAAATTGACCATTGAAAGGATAAAAGATACTCTTTAACCTTGTGGAAACTTTGAAGTTATATTTATAATTCAAGTTAAGAGTCGTCCCTGCTGAAATAGCTTTTAAGGTACCCTCAAATTTGTTTTGTAGTGAGGACTCGTGAGCGAAAGAGATATTAGATAATTTTTTTATAGATAAATCATAAATGGTTTCCTCTTAACTGATTTTTAGCTTCCGGATAATCCTTTTCGGAATCAAAATATTAGATTTAGAAGGGGGGGGTTTATTTCTCTTTTTCCGAGGGGCTTACGCCACCATCGCTATCATTGTTTCGCCCTCCGGGCTTATTAGCAGAGGGCAAAGGGAATCTAAACCCTCTAAACCTTCTAAACCCTCTAAAACCTTCTAAACCTTCTAAACCTTCTAAACCCTCTAAACCCTCTAAACCCTTTAAACCTTCTAAACCTTCTCAACCCTCTCAACCCTTTAAACCTTCTAAACCTTCTCAACCCTCTAAACCTTCTAAACCCTATAAACCCTATAAACCTTCTCAACCTTCTAAACCTTATTTTGTCCTTTTATGTATTATTAATATAGAATGTATATTATTGCTTTACGAAGGGAATAGCAGTTCCCAGGATATTAATTGTAAAATAGCGGGCAGAGGCAATTTCTCTATTGTAAAAGAGATATCCTTCTTTTTTGGCGCCGGGTAAAAGTTCTCCCGAGCTAAATGCATTATTTACCAGTTCATAATACATTTCTTGTTCTTTATTTCTGTCTGTGATACCGAATTCTGTTGTGGGAGAAAAAGGATCACTGAATTCCTTCAACATCATTCTGCGTTCCAGATCAGAGAGAATGTAATCTACGGGAACAGGATCATATTGTTTTTCATTGCAAAGAATGCTGAATGAGCTTTCCTGCAGTTTAATTTTTTGTCTGGAATTATTTTTTATACTGATAAAGACGGAGAAGAAACGGTTATTGATTTCCTGATAACTTCCAGGGTAGCTTTGGGGTTTAACAATAATCAATAATGTATCCGCACGAATGATAGCATAATTATTTTCGCTAACGACTCCTTCCCCGGGAACAAACTGGCTTACAGAACAAGCGGACAGCAGAAATAAAATTCCTGCTGTCAGCATCATTCTGCAATGTTTATTCGTTATCCTCTTCATTTTCAAGGTCTTCTTCCAATTCATCCATTTCTTCTTCAGCGAATTCTTCATCTTCTACATCTGCAAATTCTTCCAGGTTAGAAGCTGGTTTTGCCTTTAAGGTTTCCACTTCTTTATCCAGGGATTCCTCATCCGGTTCTGAATGGACAAGAGATATATCGCGCACTACATCATTGGGAGCAAGGTTTATTAAACGCACTCCCAAAGTATTTCTTCCCACCACGGAAATTTCGGAAACGCGTTGTCGGATAATCATTCCGCCTTGAGTGATAATCATTAAATCGTCATCATCCCGCACCAGCATCAAGGCAGCCAAATAACCGTTTCGTTCATTTGTCTTCAGGGTTATAACACCCATAGAACCTCTTCTGGTAACAGAATAACTGGAAATAGGGCTTCGTTTGCCATAACCCTTTTCACTGATGGCTAAAATAGTGGAGGAATTGGGTTTACCGTTTTCCAATTGATCCTGAGCAGTGGCAATAGTCATAGATATTACATAATCTCCATTGCGCAAACGAATTCCTTTCACACCTTGGGAAAAACGACGCATAGAACGGATTTCGCTTTCACTGAAACGATTGCATTTTCCCTCATGAGTAGCCAGAAGAATATCATCTCCCGCTTCACAAATTCTGGCATCAATCAATTCATCGCCTTCTCTCAGTTTGATAGCTTTAATACCGATGGAGCGAGGATGCGAAAAAGCAGTTAAAGGAGTTTTTTTAACCAAACCGTTACGCGTGCACATCACGATATTTTGTTCGGGATGGAAATCCTTCAAAGTTACAAAAGCTTTAATTCTATCTCCTTCACCAAGTTTTACCAAATTCACAATGGCTTTTCCTCTGGCTGTTCTACTTGCTTCAGGAATTTCAAAAACCTTTAGCCAGTAACACATTCCATGATCGGTAAAAAGCAAGATATAGGAATGAGTGCTGGCAACGAAGAGGTATTGAATAAAGTCCTCTTCTTTCAGATTGGAAGCGCTTAAACCCTTTCCTCCTCTGGCTTGAACTTTGTAAGTATCAACAGGTAAGCGTTTTACATAGCCATCATGAGTGATAGTAACAACCACCATTTCATCCGCAATCAGGTCTTCCATATTGAAACTTCCAGCTGGAGTAGGGATAATTGTAGTTAACCTTTTATCAGCAAATTTATCTCTAATTTCAGCTGTTTCTTCCTTAATTAAATTCATTCTAAGTTCTTTATGTTCAACAAGTTCGGTAAGACGAGCAATAATAATCAACAATTCCTGATATTCCGTTTCTATTTTATCGCGTTCCAAACCGGTTAAGCGTTGGAGACGCATATCCAGAATAGCTTTTGCCTGAATTTCGCTTAAGCCGAATTTTTCCTGTAAACCAACGCTGGCATCATTTGGTGTTTGCGAAGCACGGATTAGAGCAATAACCTCATCCAGATTATCCAGAGCTATTTTCAAGCCCTCTAAAATGTGCAATCGTTCTTTGGCATTGCGCAGTTCAAATTGGGTGCGGCGTAAAACAACTTCGTGCCGAAAATCAATGAAATTCTGCAACATTTCTTTCATATTCATAACTTGCGGAACACCATCTATCAGACAGAGATTAATTACGCCAAAAGTGGATTGCAGCTGTGTATATTTATAAAGCAAATTACGCACTACTTGAGCATCATGATTGCGTTTTACCTGAATTACAATGCGCATTCCATCGCGTCCGGATTCATCCCGAATATCGCTAATGCCTTCAATTTTTTTTTCTTTCACCAGCTCCACCATCCGTTCTATAAGCTGACTTGTAGAAAGCTGATAGGGAATGGAACGAATTATAATCTGTTCTAAATCATTGGGTAGGGTTTCAATTTCAGTTTCACCCCGCATAATAATTTTGCCTCTACCCGTTTCAAAATATTCTCTTATTCCCTCAGTTCCCAAAATAAAACCACCAGTTGGAAAATCGGGTCCCTTAATATATTCCAGCAACTCCAGCGGTTGCAAATCGGGATTATCAATCAGAGCAATAATGGCATCACAGACCTCACCTATATTATGGGGTGGCATATTGGTTGCCATTCCAACAGCGATTCCGGAAGAACCGTTTACCAGTAAATTGGGAAACCGCGCAGGAAAAACTGTAGGTTCTTGACGGGTTTCATCATAGTTGCTTCTAAATTCAACGGTATCCTTCTCCAATTCGGTAAGCATTTCCATTGTTATTTTTTGCAGGCGTGCTTCTGTATATCGCATTGCTGCAGGTGGATCACCATCTATGGAACCGAAATTTCCCTGACCTTCAATTAACGGATAACGCATTATCCAGGGCTGTGCCAAACGCACTAAAGTAGGATATACAACTTGTTCTCCGTGAGGATGATAGTTACCGCTTGTGTCCCCGGCAATTTTTGCACATTTACGAAAGTGACTTCCGGGGGTTAAATTAAGTTCATGCATCGCATATATTATTCGGCGTTGAGAGGGTTTCAAGCCATCCCTAATATCGGGTAAGGCGCGTGAAACAATCACACTCATAGAATAATCAAGGTATGCTTGTTTTAGTTGTTCTTCTATTTGAACAGGAATAATATTGGTTGTTTCAGACATCTATTTTTGCTCCTTAAACATCAAGATTTTTTACATAGCGAGCATTTTCCTGAATAAATTCCCTTCTGGGTTCTACTTCATCGCCCATTAAAATGGTAAACATTCTATCCGCCTCAATGGCATCATCCATTTTGATAGCAATCATTTTCCGGTTTTTAGGATCAAGAGTGGTTTCCCAAAGCTGTTCCGCATTCATTTCACCAAGTCCTTTATAGCGTTGAACAATTACACCTTTTTCACCAAATTCTTGAATTGCTTTATCCCGTTCTTCTTCATTATACACATAAACCTTCTGTTTTCCTTTGCGAACCTGAAAAAGAGGCGGCATTGCAATATAGAGTTTACCTTCTTCAATTACGGGACGCATATAGCGATAGAAAAAAGTCATCAGCAAAGTGGCAATATGAGAGCCGTCTACATCGGCATCAGCCATTATAATGATTTTATGATAACGCAGTTTGCTAATGTCAAATTCCTGTCCAATTCCAGCTCCCAATGCTAAAATAATCGGTTGAATTTTCTCGTTGTTCAAAACCTTATCCACTCTTGCTTTTTCCGTGTTCAGCATTTTTCCCCACAAAGGAAGTATTGCCTGAAAAGAACGATCTCTTCCTTGTTTGGCGCTTCCGCCTGCCGAGTCACCTTCTACTAAAAAGAGTTCTGTTTTTTCCGGATCGTTTAAAGTGCAATCAGCAAGTTTTCCTGGCAGGGAGCCACTTTCCAGGACAGTTTTTCTCCTGGTAAGTTCTCTTGCCTTTCTGGCTGCTTCTCTACTGCGTGCTGCTAAAATACTTTTCATTGTAATATTTTTTGCTTCAGCAGGATGCTCTTCAAAATACTCCATAAGCTTTTCGTAAACAGCACTATTAACAATTCCTTCCACTTCCGAATTTTGCAGTTTGGTTTTGGTCTGTCCCTCAAATTGGGGATTAGCAATTTTAAGTGAAATAACCGCAGTAAGCCCTTCTCTAATATCTTCACCGGAAGGACTAACCTTTTCATTTTTAAGCAGATCGGCATTTTTGATGTAGGTATTCACGGCACGCGTTAAACCGCTTTTAAATCCGCTTAAATGAGTTCCCCCTTCAGTAGTATTAATATTATTGGCAAAACTGAAGATGTTTTCCTGATAACCCTCGTTATATTGAAGAGCTACTTCAAATTCCATTCCTTCTTTCACGCTGGAAATGTATATCGGATTGGGGAAAAGCGGTTTTTTGTTCTGATTTAAGTATTCCACAAAACTTTTTATTCCCCCCTCATATTTAAAATCATGAGCCCGACCACTGCGTTCATCTTTTAGAATAATGCGTAATCCACTATTCAGGAATGCCAGTTCTCTTAAGCGGGAAGTTAAATAATCAAAACTGAATTCCGTTGTTTCAAAAATAAGCGGGTCGGGACGGAAAGTTACTACTGTTCCGGTTTTATTGGTATCCCCTAAAACCTGTAATTCGGTTACCGGAAGACCTCTTTCAAAGCGCATAAAGTATTCTTTCCCGTCCTTAAAAATATTCACTTCCAGAAATTCCGATAGAGCATTAACTACTGAAACACCAACTCCATGCAGACCTCCGGCTACTTTATAACTTTTATCGTCAAATTTCCCCCCCGCATGCAGAACCGTTAAGACAACCTGCACTGCCGGAATTCCCATATCTTTTTGGATATCAACAGGAATTCCGCGTCCGTTATCTTCCACTCTAATATTTCCTTCGCTGGTTATAGTGCAAATAATTTCATCGCAATAACCTGCTAATGCTTCATCTATAGAATTATCTATAACTTCGTAAACCAAGTGATGCAAACCGCGTTCACTGGTGCCTCCAATATACATTGAAGGCCTTTTTCGGACAGCTTCCAGACCCTTCAGCACTTTAATATTGCTGGCTGTATAAGTTGAGCTTTGCATATTCTATTGTCTCCTATAATTTTATGAATAAAGCTAAGGATTTTTTTCCAGATAAATGAATCTCACTGGAATTTGAATCCTTAATTTGTTGCCACAGTAAATGATATAGTGTTATTGTCAAGCACTTTCTTTATCTATTTTCTATTTATAATCCTTTATCTTGCAATATGTTATAAAACCCGTTTTTTTTGTTTTTTAGATGGCATTAAAATTCCCTTTTTTTCCGCCCATTTTTTCTCCCTTTCAGGTTAATTTGCTGTCATTGTGAAAGTTGCTTTTCTTCTATAATAGCACTACCTACTCATTGCTCACCCATTACGGATGGGATTAGCAATGGGTAAGCAATGGGTAAGCAATGCTCCTAAGGAAGAATATATAACTTCAATAAAGAGTGACAATTATAGGCATTCTGCTATAACCTTTAATTTTTATCCCCAATAATGCGGTTGAATAAAAATGGGTCGGCAACTTCTAATTTGCCAAAGAGTTCGTAAAAATCTAAAAAATAATAACTGCTTTTGGTTTATAGTAATTCAGAATTACGCAACTAATATACAAAATTTGACTTTTTCCCCGGGTTCAAATCTTTCCATAATATCTATCATTCTAATGTCTTTCCCGCGAAATCAAGAATCCCAATATTTTTAAACTATATAACTGAATTTTCAATAGGGAACTAATCTAATTTGCTTTCTACGAAATTTTTACTACAATATGTGCTTAACGAATGGAGAAATGATATTAACAATTATT
>ENA-UPSM01003462-UPSM01003462.1-activated-sludge-metagenome-genome-assembly--contig:-NODE-3462-length-17674-cov-6.225155_pt1 | contig 17674 bp, 9 predicted proteins | sample MGYA00238181_ERZ773283 | MGnify/ENA primary metagenome ERZ773283 (study PRJEB29023, sample SAMN05720199) | activated sludge metagenome | isolation source: Anaerobic digester | place: Japan...
CTGCTTCCTCTTTCAGCATTAGGTAATCCTTCCAAAAACTCTTACTGAGAGGCAATTGCGTTGTATCCGGACTGCATTCTATCCTGAGCAGCGCCTCCTCGATGGGGAGAGGAATCAGTTGCTTGTTTTCGTCCTTGAAGTCCTGGCTTACACTGAAAAGCTTTCCCTTGCGGATGAACATCACCAGGCAATCCGAGCTGAAGGCTTTGGCGGTTTTGATGCGGATGGGCATTTCATCCAGGGCCTTAACCCTATCGGGATACTGATGCTCCCATTGCCGCATCAATTTCTTGAGCCGGGTATAGAGGCTTTCCTGTTCCAGGTCATAGGGATTGGTTTGCACTTTGGCAAAGAGCTTGGCAGGCGTGGGTTCTTCTCCGGCATCAAAGATACGGGCATCTTCACCCAGGGTTTGGTGGATCATAAACATCTTATGAGAAGCGATTTCCCGGCTTTTAACTATGTCCGCGCCCTGCTCCGTAGGAAAGAAATTGGTGATGTGGAGAGTATCAAAGACTTTTTTGCTGATTCTGTTGATACGTCCAACCCTCTGAATAACCCGCACCGGGTTCCAGGGAATGTCATAATTGATCACCATTGCCGCCCTGTTCAGGTTGAAGCCTTCTGAGAGCTTGTCGGTGGCCAGGAGCACATCATAATTGTCTCTCTGCCTGTTTTTGGGGTAGGCTGCATCGAAATTGGTATTGATCTCGTCAAGATGCTGTTTGCCGATGGTTCCGGTAATCACCAGAACCCTATCCTTGAAACGCTCTTCCAGATAAGGCTCCAGGTATTTAACCGTATCTGCGTATTCCGAGAAAATCACAACCTTGGGAGCAGGTTCACCTTTATTGGGAACGGCATTCAGGGATGCCTCCACATTATCCAGCAGGGTAGAACGCTTGGGGTCGTTTTCCACCAGAGCCAGGCCGTCAATCTCGGCGATTATCTTGTTAAAGAGGCGGATATCGGATTCGATATCGTCATAGAACTGCTCTTTAAAGGCGAATTTGTTCACCTCGTAAATCCGGTTTTTCTTGCTGTCCTGGTCTTTGTTTTCTTCCGCGAACTGGCGCAGCAATTCGTCAATCTGGTCCGGATCATCACCGTCCACCTTGTTTATCAGCTTGCGATTAAGCACATATCTGCCATTGGAGCTCTTGATGAACCCTTTGATTTTTTCATAGGAATCCCTGATGTTGACTATGCTTTGCCGGAAGGCGCCAAAAGAACTTTCAAAGCGCTTTACCATCTGCCTGCGTAAAATATCATACAGGTTATCCTGGTTCAAACGGTCGATCTGTTCTTGCCGGCTTAGTTTATTGTTACCGGTATCATCGCCTTCATAGCGGTAGGGCTTGTAAATGGGACCCCTGAATCTGTCCTCGCTATCCGGATTGTCCGTGAAATACTGCTCGATCACATTGTCATAGAAGGTTGACTGCTCGGAAGTTAGCCGATAATACCACTCTTGGGGGTTATCTATTTTGGAGAGCTTCTTTACTTCATCCCGGTAATCAGGATCATTTATCAGATCGAGCCTGTTTCTTCTGATCGTGACAGGTTCTATCACTTCCCTGATCTGTTTGGAAAGCAGGGCGGCCCTGGCGATGACTTTGTTTATATCGATCTCTTTTTCACCAAACAGAGCCTCGTACTTCTTTCTGGTTTCCTCTCTTTTAGCAGGGTCTTTGGACTGCCAGTTCTTGTGAATATAGGCAAGATCTTTGAACAGGGCGTTATAAAACCGGAAGAGGTCCACCAGGTTGCTGCTAAGCGTGATATTGGATTTCTTGGGAACGATAAACAGGCTGAGCAAAGAAAGAATGTCCGCGGGAGAGTTGTTAAACGGAGTTGCCGTGAGGAGAATCACAATTCTCCCGCGGCAGATGGTCTTCAGCTTTTCATAGGTCTCAGTTGAGCTGTTGCGATAGCGGTGAGCCTCATCCACAATTATCACTTCAATGCCTTCAGTATTGCCAATAAAATCTATTATGCCATCCAGATCACCTCCGGAACGGACCTCCCAATCGTATAACTCAAAGTCTTCTTTATACTTTTTCCATCCCGAATTGGCGTTATCGTCCCCGATAAGTCCCGGAGGACAGATAACTATCCCCCGTTTTTCCAGCTTGCGGGCAATCAAAGAAGCAATGATGGATTTGCCCAGGCCCACAACGTCAGCCAAAATGACTCCCCCATTTTCTTCGATGATGGAAAGAGCTTGCGTAACGGCATCGATCTGATATTTGAAGGCCTTGTAGCCCTTTTTCTCCAGCAGAAGAGAGATATAGCGGGCTGACTCTTGTTTGTAGAAACTATCCAGCCAGGTTTTTACCACAAACATATAAGCATCGAAAGGATGGACGGATTTCAAAAGTGTTTTTTCGCGGATGTTATCTATTAGCCTGGTTTTCTCAATATCTGCCTCGGTTATGGGTATGGCTGAGTTCCAAAGCTCGTCAAAGTATTTTTCTGCCTCTTCAAAGCCGTAATCCGAAATCTCCACATTAAACTCATCCCGGTCAATGAGACCCGCCTTGCTGAGGTTGCTGCTTCCGGTGATGAAGAGATTGGAGCGGACTATCTGATGTTCTTTGAGTTTAAAGAGATAGAGCTTGGCATGGTTGGGCCTGGCTGTTTTGCGGATGATAATTCTACCACTGATTATTTGTTCCAGAATGTAGCCGGCTTGTTCGTAAAATAGCTCATTGTCAAAGGCATCGTTGTTGAGGGCTTTTAGTACGGATTCGTGATAGTCTTCGATGCGTTCGACTCTTTTCTTGCCTGTTTTTTCGGCATATTCAACCAAACCGTAATTCTGAGCGTCCACATTTAAGCCCACCAGTATCTTAAGGTTTAGGTCAGCATTGGCTTTTAAGCTCTCAATCAGCTCACTGATGCCGGAGAAATAAAAGAAACCCACCAGGAACTTCAACTCCAGACTTTCCTTGATGAGTGTGGCAAGCCTGGTTTTCAGCTGTGCGCTACCTTTGTTGGTGATGAAATTGCTCAATTCCTACTCTCCTCAAGTGATTTAGATGGACACACAAGGTTTTGGGATGCCCAGACCCCTAATGGTAATGAATCTACCAAACAGCAAAAAAACACTGCTACCTCTAACCTCATAATCTATTGCCATGCCTTGGATTAAGCTGATTTCCAAGGCAATGTCTTACCTCTTAATGTAGAGAAATCTTAGTCAAAATACAATTATCTGAACTGGCTACTGAAAGTCAAGGACTTAAATTGCTTATTATCAATATCGACAGGACGGCAAGTATCGGACTGAGGAGATTCGGTATCTATATAAAGACTGTTGAATAATGCACACGCTCTACAATTGATATGAATTCACCCCGTTCCACATCATTTTTTCTGACACGACAGGTCTTTTTTGGTCTGTTTTGATGGTTTTTCCTCTCTAATGCCCTCTCAAGAGGCCCATTTTTGGGTTTTTCCAAAATCCGGGCAGACCTCTCCTATCTCAGGTTCGCAAAATCTTCAGGCCACGCTTGAGGTTGAAGGCTATGGCACCCATGGGCATGAGCCGAAAATGAGGAAAAAGGGCAGATAAACCCTACAAATAGGACAAAAGGATTTCGGGAGATGCCGGGACTGACAGAATAGTTGCTTGCCTAACTCAGCCGAGCTGCTCCAGCACAAAGGTGGGCAGGCTGAAAGAGGCGTAGTGCAAATCGCGGTTGTAGTAGCGGGTTGGAATGGCGGCGGCGCTGATCCTGGCCCCCACTTCCGGCGCGAGGGGGTCGGGGGATTTGGAGGCCATCTGGAAAAGCCAAAAGCCGGCCTGATAGGTCTGGATGGCGGCGCTGTAAGCCCGAACCAGCGGGAAAAGGGAGCGGAGGTCGCGGTGGACCTCGCCGATCAACTTGCCCAGTTCCGGAATCCAGGGGCTTTCCGACTGCAGGCAGAGGATTCCGCCGGGGTTCAGGGCCCGCTCGCAATCGGTGAAAAAGGGTGCCCGGAAGAGACCTACCGCCGGTCCCACCGGGTCGGTGCTGTCGATGAGGATGACGTCAAACTTTTCTGTTGTGTCCCGCAGAAACTTGATCCCGTCAGTGAAGACAAGTTCCGCGCGGGGATCGTCCACGGCTTTGGCCAGTTCCGGGAAAAACCGGTTGGCAACACGGGTTACGCGCTCGTCCAGCTCCACCATTTTCACGCGGCGGATTGAACTGTGCCGCAAAACCCGGGTCAGGGTCCCGCAGTCGCCGCCGCCGATGATCAGAACGCTTTGGGGCTGGGGATGCGTGAAAAGGGCTGGATGGACCATCATTTCGTGGTAGGTGAATTCGTCCCTTTCCGTAAGCATCAGCGCGCCGTCCAGCAGCAGAACTATCCCGAAGGAGGGGGTTTGCACAACCTCGATTTTCTGGAAGGGGCTCTGCTCGGAATACAGCAACTTTTCCACCTCGAAAGCGAGCCCGTGATGGGGACTGTGAAAGTCGGTGTGCCAGTAATTCATGTGTGTCAATCCGGTTTGTGCTTGAGGGGTTCGCCGCCGGTGTCGAAGAGGCCTCTTCGGAGCTCTATCTTGCTGCTGTTTTTGCTCTTAAAGCACTTCTCCAGGTGGTTGAAGAGGTCCCAGGGTTCGATGGTTTCGCCGCAGGTGAAGATATCCACCGCCGCGTAGCCGTATTCCGGCCAGGTGTGGATAGCCACGTGCGATTCGGCGATCACCACCACGCCGCTGACGCCGTGGGGGCTGAAAGAGTGGAAAGTATCGGTGACGACGGTGGCTTTGCCGATCACGCAGGCGTCGATCAGAGCCGTGCGGATGGCCTGTTCGTCCTTAAGAATGTCTTTATCGCAGTCGTAAAATTCGACCAGTATCTGTCTGCCAAGTGCTTGCATTTTTTCTCCTCTGTGGTTTTATTGGAATGGTGAAGGCAAAGGAAAACCCGGGGTGGCCGGATATTGGGAAAACCTTCAATGAAAGCGTCCCGCTTTCGAGGCGGGTGCGGGTCCATCACCGCAGAGGCTTCAATGTTGCGCTAAAAACGGAAAGCTGTAGCAATACCTCCTCATCGTCCTGCCAGAGGGGGCGTAACATCCTGGCGTAGAGAGCTTCCCGATTGCTGTGGACACGGAAGAAACGGTCTCTAATCATGACGACTCCTTTTTTTAGCGAAATTTGGATGTCAATCAAAGCAGATGGCTGTTTCCTGTCAATAGAAATTGCGCCAGATAAATTCGGACCGGGTCAGATATCGGCTGGAACGTGATTTGGCCGATTCTCTCATTCCCATTCCGGAAATGCTTTTCCGGGGCAATGAGTTCACAGCGGTTAATTTCACAGGATTTTACTTGCCGGGGAACATATCTTGCGTATCTTTATTATTGGGGACCAGTATTCCGCCCGACCGCCCGGGTTGGCGGAAAAGTTCGCCAATTATCTTTTCCTGAAGGAGATACCATGGCCAGATACCTCATCGTGGGAGGTGTGGCTGGCGGCGCCACCACAGCCGCCCGACTGCGCCGGATGGATGAACACGCCGAAATCATCATGTTCGAGCGCGGCAATTACATATCCTATGCCAACTGCGGTTTGCCCTATTACATCGGCGGGGTGATATCGGAGCGGGACCGCCTCTTCGTGCAGACCCCGGAAAGCTTCAAAGCCAGGCTGAACGTTGATGTCCGCACCAACACCGAGATCATTTCCATCGACCGCGCGGCCAAAACCGTGACCGCCAAAGACCTCAAGAGCGGCAAAGAGTACGTCGAAAAGTATGACAAACTGGTGCTTTCGCCTGGAGCGGAACCGGTTCGCCCGCCGCTGCCGGGAATCGACGACCCCTCCGTTTTCACCCTGCGCAGCGTTCCGGATACAGACCGCATCAAGGAATACCTGGATGAACACCGGGTTCGCCACGCCGTGGTGGTGGGAGCGGGATTCATCGGTGTGGAAATGGCCGAAAACCTGCATCACAAGGGTATCATGGTCTCCATCGTGGAGATGGCTCCGCAGGTGATGACCTATCTGGATTTTGAGCTGGCAGCCCAGGTGCACCAGCATCTGAAAGCCAAAAACGTTGGACTTTACCTGGGCGAGGCCGTGAAAGCCTTCGAGCGCGACAGCGACGGGCTCAGGGTCCGCCTGGCCAGCGGCAAAGCCATTCCCGCGGACCTGGTGATCCTCTCCATCGGCGTGAAGCCGGACAGCCGTCTGGCTGAGGCCGCGGGCCTGGAACTTGGCCCCAGCAAGGGAATCCTGGTGAATGAATACCTCCAGACCTCCGATCCAGATATCTACGCCGTGGGCGACGCCATCGCGATGGACAATCCCATCACCGGCAAAACCTCCCTCACCTTTCTGGCCGGCCCAGCCAACAAACAGGCCCGCATCGCCGCCGACAACATCGTTCTGGGCAACCGGCGCAAATACTGCGGCTCCATCAACACCGCCATCGCCAAGATCTTCGACATCACGGTGGCCGCGGCGGGAATCTCCAAAAAGGCTCTGGAGCAGGAAGGCATCTACCATTATACCTCCATCGTCCATTCCTCCTCACACGCGGGCTACTATCCGGACGCCCTGCCCCTCACCGTCAAGATAGCTTTCTCCAGCGAGGACGGACGCCTCTACGGCGCTCAGGTGGTGGGTTTCGACGGTGTGGACAAACGCATCGAGATGCTGGCCCACATCATCAAGCACAAAGAGACCGTGCACGACCTGGTGGAGCTCGAACACGCCTACGCGCCACCATTTTCCAGTTCCAAGGATCCCGTGAACCTGGCCGGCATGGTGGCGGAAAACATCCTCACCGGAGTTTGCAAGGTAATCCACTGGGACGAATTGGAGCAACTGGACCCCGCCAACTCCGTCCTGATCGACGCGCGCACTGCCATGGAATTTGGCCTGGGCAGCATCAAAGGAGCCATCAATCTGCCTGTGGACGAGCTGCGCGGCAGATTGGCAGAGGTTCCCCGGGGAAAGAAGATCGTTGTCTTCTGCGGCACCGGCCATCGCAGCTATTTCGCCTGCCGCATCCTTACCCAGAACGGCTTTGACGAAGTTTACAACCTCTCCGGTGGCTACACCACCTACGAGCAGGCCCACAAACCCCAAACCAACGAGGACATCTTTTCCAGCGACTACATCGACAAGGACGACCAAATGTATAAAAAAGAAGATACTTCCACAGCCGGAGGACGCACCGTGGAAGCCGACGCCTGCGGGCTGCAGTGCCCCGGGCCCATTGTGCGCCTCAAGATAGAGATGGACAAATTGCTCGAAGGCGACAAACTGCGTATCTCAGCCACCGACCCGGGCTTCGTGAAAGACGTTCCCGCCTGGTGCAAAATGACCGGAAACACCCTGATCGGCATCGAGGAAATCGGCAAAAAATACGTGGCCACCGTTCTCAAGGGCGGCGGCGAGGAAGTTGGCGCCTCGGGCGGCGGCCGCAACAAGACCATCATTGTCTTCAGCGACGCTCTGGACCGCGCCCTGGCCTCCTTCGTGATCGCCAACGGCGCCGCCACCACCGGCAAAAAGGTGACCATGTTCTTCACCTTCTGGGGACTGAATGTGATCAAGAGGCACCACAAGCCCAAAATCCAGAAAGACTTGATGGGCAAGATGTTCGGCATGATGCTGGCCGGCAGCAGCCGTTCGCTGGGGCTTTCCAAGATCAATTTCGGCGGCATGGGTCCCGTCCTGATGCGCAAGCGCATGAAAGAAAAGAACGTGGACCAGCTTGAAACGATGATCCTCCAGGCCCAGAAAGCCGGCGTGGAAATGATCGCCTGCCAGATGTCCATGGATATCATGGGCGTGAGCCCGGAAGAGCTGATGGATGGCATAACCATCGGCGGAGTGGCGACTTACCTCTCCGAAGCCGAGCAGGCCAACATCAACCTCTTCATCTGAGATAGACCCCATCCGAATATAAAGCCCGGCGCGTTCCGGGCTTTTTTTGCTCTCTTTCAAACCCGACTCACAGGATCTGGGCAGAATTCCCTGTCCGGCCCGGTTTTCGTGACTTGATCCGTGCTTTACCCCATCCCATACACATCTCATTCACTTCCCGCTAAGTTCCCACTCGTCAAACGGGAAGTCAACGGGATGTAAGTTAGAAGCTAGTGGGATAGGGCAAAGGACGAATAGGTTGGCGTGTAGTGAGTTACCAGCTTTTTTTCAGAAAAACCAGCTATCTTCGCCCTGCCTTTGTAGATAAAGTCTGTGTCTCTGAGACACTTTCCCTCCGCTATGCCCTGATTTGAAAAGTTTTGGTAACCGGAGTTTAATCTCCGGAATAACGCAGCAGGGTGTCGCAGACGCTGGCCTGCCATTTTTTGGCGTTGGCGACGTTGCTCACATTGTTGCAGATGATAACGAAGGCGTAGAGTTCGCCATCCTGGGCGCGTAGGTATCCAGCCAGGTTGCTCACGTCCCTCAGATAGCCGGTTTTTCCGTAGAGGCGACCCTTGCCTTTGAGTTCGGTGAACCTGCTTCTCAAAGTTCCGTCCTCACCGGGTAAAGCCAGACTGTTGAGAAAAATGTCGAACCAATCCTGATGGTAAGCGTGGCTGAGGGTCAGGCCGAGATGCGAGGCGGAACAACTATTTTGGCGGGCCAGACCGGAGCCGTCTATGACATTGAAACCCTCGCCCGGGATGCCTTTCGCCGCGAGGAGTTCCTCAACCCGGACCGCGCCGTTTTCCACGCCTGCGCCGATGTTGCAGAGCAGGTTTTCGGCAATCATGTTGGAGCTGGTTTTAAGCATTACCCCCAGGATGTCGCTTAGCGGAAAAGAATCGAACACGAACAGAGTTTCGAGGCTGTCGTGGATGGCGGGGTCTTCTTCCAGCACGGTTTTCCCGGAAATGGATAATCCTTTCTCCGAGAGGGTGTTCCGCAGCATCCGCAGCGTGAAAAGAGGCGGATTACGCACCGCGGCGGTGAGGTATTCCGGGGTGTCCACACCCAGTTTTCCCTTCAAAGTAACTCTGCTGTTATCTTCGGAAACTTGCAGCCAGATGCCGGCGGAGCCCTTCTCCGCGACCGTGGTTATCTGGTTGTCGAGCTCAAAATAGTTGTAGCCGTGGCGGGGATATGCCTTGGCTTTTTCCCCCGCCTGGGAAGAGCCTTTGAGGACGAAGCGCACCATATTGGCGTTGAAAGAGAGGGCACCAACTCCAGGCGAAAAACCGTAAGGCAGGTTATGGGCTTCCCAGCTTGGGTTGTAAGGATATGTGGGATATAGGCTTATATCTCCGACTAAGTTGCCTCTGACCCGCCTGATGTCCCTCGCTTTCAAAGAATCAGCCCACATTTCGAACACCCGGTGCGGCCCCTCTGGATAGAAAGCCTCCATCCAGGTGGGGTCTCCGCCGCCCTTGATAACCAAATCCCCCTCCAAAACGCCGTCGCGGACTTCGCCGCGGATGCCGATCTCTGTCTGGAAGCGGTGTCCGGGGCCGTAGGTCTCCAGCGCGCCGATGCCTGTATAAAGCTTTTGCAGAGAGGCAGGCATGAGTTCCTTGCCCGCCCCGTATCCGTAAATCAGGCTGCTGTCCTCCGGAGCGTAGAAAGCCACCGCGACGCTGGCGCCATTCACCAGCGACGAATCCATAAGCCCGTCCAGAGCGGATTTCAGGCCCTGAGTATCCAGAACCTGTCCCCACAGCGGAACACCAGCCAGGCTGAAACAGGCAAAAACCAACAGCAACAGTCTGACGCTGTAACCCTTCCGCAGCCGGAAGTGCATCAACCGGGAAATCGAAAACTTAGTCATGGTCGCAATAGTGTAAATCTTTAACAGTGTGTCAAGCCAAATCCCGGTTGCCAGGTCCATACCACCGCATCGGGGCAAATTGGTTTACGAGAAATAGTAAATGGCCTTGATCGGATCGACGGAAGCAGCTTTGAGAGCCGGATACAACCCCGAAACAAAGCCCGTGACGAGAGAAAAGAACAGGCCCACCAGCACGCCCTGAACAGGCAAATAGAGGGGAAAATCTATGGCCTTGCTGATCAGGCTGAGGGCGATCCAGGCCAGCAGAATCCCCAGCAGCGCTCCCAACAGGGCCAGGGCCAGGGCTTCGAAAATGAAATAGTAAAAGATGTCCTTTTCCGTGGCGCCCACGCTTTTTCGCACCCCGATCTCGGTCATCCGCTCCTGGATCGAGATCAGCAGGGTGCTGAAAAGCCCGATGCCGCCAACGATGAGGGATATGGAGGCGATGGCGATGAGCGTGATGTTCCACTTTTCCATGTAGCCTTCGATCTCCTTTGTGATGGTGAGGATAAGCTCCCCCACATCCAGGAAGCTGAAATTGGGATACATCCGGTGCCGAGCCAGCAGCAGTTGCCGGGCCTGGGTTTTCAGCTCGCGGAACTCCTCTTCGTCATGAGCCTGAAGGTAGATCATGTGCACGCCCTTGTTGGTCCCGAAACGGTAAGCGCCATATTTAAGGGGCAGATACACCGCGCTGAGCTCGTCTTTGCGTTCCCAGGCGTTGAAGTTCATCCCGCCGCCGCTGGAAAGCTGGTCGTCCTTGAGCACGCCCACCACGCGCAGACGGTGTTCCCCCAGCTGCAGAACCTTGCCCACCGGGTTCGCGTTGCCATATTGCTCCCGGGCAAAATGGTAGCCTAAGACAGCCGCGGGCAGAACGTTGTCGTTCTCATACTGGTTGTAGTAGCGGCCGTGGAGGATGGGATAGGTCTTGTTGGTGAAGAAGCTTGGGTCGGTGGCGCGGAGCTGGACCTGTTTGTCCTTGTTGCCGAGCTTCATCACCGCCGTGCTCATGATCATGGCGTAGCTGCTCTTGTGAGGCAGGGACGATTTGAGGGCCAGGTAGTCGTCGTAGCTGATGGTTCTCACGCTCTGCTCGGCGCGGCGGAGGGCCCGGCGCCGGCTTCTGTGGCCGAAAACCTGGTCCGGTGTATCCGCCGCGATCACCACCGAAAGGTCCCAGCCCATGCCTTCCATGTTCTTGCTGATAAGGTGCTTGAGCGCGTAAACGCTGGAAAACATGGACACCACGGCCAGCACGCCGATGACAATTCCCGTGAGGGTCAGCAGCGAGCGCATTTTGTGGTTCATGATGCTCTGGAACGCGCTGCGCAAGGCGTCCCAGGCCGGAACGCGCGTTATTCCATAACGCTTTTGCACTGCGGGCATTGCTTGTAATTACCCTTGGCTTTGCTATATTTTTCCTGGATGAAGGGGTGGCCGCAGTTGGGGCAGGCGATGGGCAGCGGTTTGTCGTTCGTGATGTATTTGCAGTCGGGATAACGGGTGCAGGACCAGAATGGCTTGCCCTGCTTGTTGCGGCGCTGGTTTATCTCACCCTCATGGCATTCCGGGCAGGTGATGCCGGTGGTTTTGGGGCGGGAGAATTTGCATTTGGGATAGTTGCTGCAGGCGATGAAGAGCCCGAATCTGCCGCTCCTCTCCACCAGGGGACTGCCACACTGGGGGCATTTCTCATCCAGGGTTTTGGGCACCGCGATAACGATCCTGCCGTTCTCGTCCCGGCTGAAATTCTTGCTGTTACGGCAGGCCGGAAAGCGGTTGCAGGCCAGGAATTCACCGTTTTTTGAACGTTTTATCACCATTTTGCCCTCGCCGCAGACCTCGCAGACCAGGTCCGTTTCCTGGGTGAAGGCGCTTTTTTCCTTCTTGATATCCAGACCCTTGATCAATTTGCCCAGCTCCTCGTAATAGCTTTGCACAAGTTCATGCCAGACAGCCTTTTTCTCCTCGACCTCGTCCAGCTTGGTTTCCATTTGAGCGGTGAAACTAACGTTGAAGATGGAGTCGAAATTAGCCACCAGAAAGCGGTTGACGTCGTTGCCTAAATCCGTGGGATAAAAGCTCTTCTTTTCCATGCCCACGTATTTGCGCTTTTTGATGGTGCTGATGATGCTGGAATAGGTGGAGGGGCGGCCGATGCCTTTGGCCTCAAGTTCTTTTATCAGTGAGGCTTCGGTGAAGCGCGGAGGCGGAGTGGTGAAATGCTGGGAGCGCTTGAGGGCGTCATTATAGAGATAGTCGCCTTTTATGTAAGCGGTATGGATCTGAACGCCTTCAACAAACATCACGTGGGGATAGGCCTTCATGAAACCCTCTTCCACCACGCGGTTGCCGCTGGCGGCGAATATGGCTTCGCCCAGGCCGATCTTAGCTGAGGTGTTTTCCAGCTTCACGGGCTTCATCTGCGTGGCAACAAAGCGTTGCCAGATAAGGGTGTAAAGTTTCAACTGCTCCTTGCTGAGGCTAGCGGCCACGCTCTCCGGAGTGTGAAAGGCGTCGGTGGGCCGGATAGCCTCGTGAGCATCCTGAGCCGAGGATTTGTTCTTGTAAACCCTGGCGGTGTCATGCAGCATATCGGCGCCGAAGCGCTCTTTGACCAGGCCGCGGCAGTTTTCCACAGCCTCGGTAGCGATACGAACGCTGTCTGTGCGCATGTAGGTGATCAGGCCGGTGGTTTCGCCCTTGAGGGCTATTCCCTCATAGAGTTGCTGGGCAATGGACATCGTCCTTTCCGAAGTAAAACCCAGCAGTTTGGAAGCTTCCTGCTGCAGGGTGCTTGTGATGAAAGGCGGCTGGGGCTGCAGGTTGCGCAGGGTGCGTTTGATCTCACTAATCACAGCCAGGGAGGAACTGACTTCTTTGGCTATCTCGATGGCTTTGGCCTCGTCCGGGATCTCGAATTTCTTGCCCTGCCATTTTTCCAGACTGGCTTTGAAAGGGGGAAACTCATCCTTCCAGAAACTGGCTTCCAGCTTCCAGAATTCACGGGGCACAAATGCCCCGATTTCCTGTTCCCGTTCGCAGATCAGGCGCAGCGCCACACTCTGCACACGGCCGGCGCTGAGGTCTTTGGCGATAACTTTCCAGAGCAGGGGCGAAACGGTGTAGCCCACGATGCGGTCAAGCACTCTCCGGGCCTGCTGGGCATCCACCTTGGCCATGTCAATTTCCCCCGGCTCTTCGATCGAGGCGGTGATGGCCTTGCCAGTTATCTCATTGAAAACTATGCGGTAAACAGGCTTCCCTGCCAGTTCCTTTGCCAAAACCCTGGCCAGATGCCAGGCTATGGCCTCACCCTCGCGGTCGTGGTCGCTGGCCAGATAGACCGCCGGGGCTTCTTTGGCCGCGGCGCGCAGTTCGCCGATGGTCTTAGATTTCTTTTTGTCTATTTCGTAAGCCGGCCGGAATTGGTTGTTAACATCCACTCCCAGCTCGTGTTTGGGCAGGTCACGCACGTGGCCCATAGAGGCTTTCACGGAAAACTTGTTTTGCAGGAGCTTGGAGATTGTGCCCGCCTTGGCGGGGGATTCAACAATGATCAAACCTTTGTTCATTTCTTCCTCTCAATCATTCGGAATCGGCAAAGCGCCCGCAGCAGTTCTTGTATTTCTTGCCGCTTCCGCAGGGACAGGGATCGTTGCGTCCCACCTTCGGAGCAACGTGCACAGGCCGGGGTTTGGCTGCTTCACCGCCGTAAGGTCCTGAAAACTGAGGCGGTTCACTGGCATTTTGCGAGACCTGCAAAGTCTGGTCCTGGATAAAGGCGCTCATGTCCTCATGCTGGGTTTTGGCCTTGTTGAGCATGCTCTCCATTTGTTCCTGGGAGAGGATGTAGGTGGTGAAAACCTTCTTGGTTACGTTGTCCTGGATGCGGGAGATAAGGTTTTCAAAGAGTTCGTAGCTCTCACGCTTGTATTCGACCAGCGGGTCTTTTTGCGCGTAGGAACGCAGATGCACGCTTTCCTTCAGCAGGTCCATCTCGTGCAGGTGGTCGCGCCATTCGTCATCCACCACCTCCAGCACGCTGCGGCGCTCGATGTCGCGCATCATCTCCTCCCCCACCTGGGCTTCCTTTTTCTCGTAGGCCTGCATCACCAGTTCCCGCAGGATGTCTTCCAGCATGGACCTGGTGAGATGGTCGCTTTGAAGCTCATCAGGGTCGATGGCCACGTTGAGGTTGTTCCGGAACCAGACGCAGAGACGCTGCAAATCCCAATCCTCAGAATAACTGCTGGCAGAGGTGTGTTCATCCACCACGCGCAGCACGGCTTCGGCCACCATTTCCTGCACCTCGCGCTTCAGCGAAAAGCCTTTCAGCACGCTGCGCCGGTAGGAATAGATCACCTCGCGCTGCTGGTTCATCACCTCGTCGTATTTGATCAGGTTTTTTCGGATCTCGAAATTGTGCTCCTCCACCCGTTTCTGGGCCCGCTCCACCGTTTTGGTCATCCAGGGATGGCGGATGGCGTCGCCGGGCTTGATGCCCATCTTCATCATCATAGGCGCGATGCGGTCTCCGCCGAACAGGCGCATCAGGTCATCTTCCAGGGAAAGGTAGAACCTCGAGGTGCCGGGATCGCCCTGACGCCCTGCTCTGCCTCGCAACTGGCGGTCGATGCGGCGGCTTTCATGGCGTTCGCTGCCGATCACGTGCAAGCCATCCAAAGGCTGGCCGTAGGGAAACCCGTCAGTTACTGCTGAGTCGATCCCGCGGTAGTTTTCGGTGCTTTGGGTCACCACTCCCGGGCCCAGTTTGATGTCTGTGCCGCGGCCGGCCATGTTCGTGGCGATGGTCACCGAGCCCGGTTTTCCCGCGGAGGTGATGATCTCAGCCTCGCGCTGGTGCTGGCGGGCGTTCAAAACACTGTGGGGAATGTTGCGGCGGCGCAGCAGCCGGCTGATCGTTTCCGAAACCTCCACGCTCACGGTGCCCACCAACACAGGTTTTTGCAGTTCGTGCCAGTAGATGATCTCGTCCATCAGTGCCTGATATTTTTCGTTCTTGGTCATGTAGATCACGTCCTCGTGGTCCACGCGGGTCACGGGAACGTTGGTGGGAATGGTCATCACCGGAAGGTTGTAAATCTCTATGAATTCGGCCTCTTCAGTCACCGCGGTGCCGGTCATGCCGGAAAGCCGCTCGAACATCCTGAAGTAGTTCTGCAGGGTGATGGTGGCAAAAGTTTGGGTTCCGGCCTCGATGGTGACGTTTTCCTTGGCCTCCAAAGCCTGATGCAGCCCGTCGGAGAACCTGCGTCCCGGCATCTGGCGTCCGGTGAATTCATCCACGATGATCACCTTGTTGTCGATAACCACGTATTCCTTGTCATTTTCGAAGAGGGTGTAGGCTTTGAGCAACTGGTTGATGTTGTGCAGCTTTTCGCTCTTGTCCATGAAGCGGTTTGTTTCCAGGGTCTTGCGTTTGATCCTGTCCGCTTCGGAGAGGCTTTCGTCCTCGTCAACCCGGTTCAGCACATCATCCAGGCTTTCCACCACAAAGAGGTTCTTTTCATGGCGGGAAAGCAGTTCGCGCCCCTTTTCGCAGAGGTCAACGCTGTTCTGTCGCTCTTCCACGACATAGAAAAGCTTCTCATCCAGCTCGTGCATTCTCTTGTCACGCAGATAGATGCCTTCCATGTCATTAACCAGCTTCTTCAGCCAGCTTTCCTGCATCAGCTTGGCGAAGGCTTTGTTGCGCGGGGCGGCGCGCTGCACGATGAGCAGGTTGGTGGCCAGGCGGTCCATGTCCGCTGCGGGATAATCCTCGCGGATATCTTCACGGATTTCGCTTAACACCCTCTGCACCATGCTGTTCTGTGACTGCACCAGTTGGTTGATCTGAGGCCGCAGTTCAGGGTAGAAATTCTTGTCCTGGGCAATGGGGCCGCTGATGATCAGGGGTGTGCGCGCTTCGTCTATGAGGATGCTGTCCACCTCGTCCACGATGGCGTAGTAAAAATCCCGCTGCACCAGTTGCTGCGGCGAAACCGCCATGTTGTCACGCAGGTAGTCAAAACCGAATTCGCTGTTCATGCCGTAAGTGACGTCGCAGAGATAGGCTTCCTTGCGTTCCTCAAAACTCATGCCGGTGGTGATGCAGCCAACTTTCATCCCGTGGAAGTTGAAAACGGGCGACATCCATTCCGCGTCACGTGAGGCCAGATAGTCGTTCACCGTCACCAGATGGACCCCGCGGCCCACCAGGGCGTTCAGAAACAGCGGCAGCGTGGCCACCAGAGTCTTACCCTCGCCGGTGGCCATTTCGGCGATCTTGCCGTCGTGCAGGGCCATGCCGCCGATCAACTGCACGTCGAAGGGCACCATGTTCCACTTCAGCATGTGTCCGCGCACTTCAAATTCCTGGTCCACGAGGCGGCGGCAGGTTTCCTTCACCAGAGCGAAAACCTCCGGCAGATAGTCGTCCAGGGTAGATTTGGTGAGTGCTTTGAGCTGTTTTCTGGTCTCATCGATACGGTTGTCGATGCGGTTGCGTTCGCTTTCCTCTGCTTCTTCACGGAATCTGCGTTCCAGGTCATCCAGCGTTTCCCGCAGGTCGCGCAGTTTTTCAGCAATTTCGCCGCGGATGTCTGCCACCCGTTCCCGGAGCTGATCGTCGTCATACTGGTGCAAGCCTTCAAAGATGAGGTTGATCGCCTCAACCTGGGGCGAATACAGGTTCAAGTCGCGGGTGCTCTTGTCCCCGAAAATCTTGCGGAGTAGTTTTTCCAGCATAAATAAGTTCCTTATATCATGTGCGCCTGCCCGTGTCCAGACCGGCGAAACAATGTTGCTTGATGGTTGGGTCAGAAAATCGTTTCCCCTGATTGTGTCAATACTTTATATGCCTCGCGGAACCATAAGGCGACACCGGAAAAAAGCTTGCGGCATCTTTTTGCTTGACAGCGGAGTCCTGTTCCGTTTAGGTTAAGCGTGAGCATCCAAAATCAATGACTAACAAGGAATAAAACATGAAAACACGCTTCCTGCTTCTCGCCACCCTGCTGATTCTGCTGCTGGCAGCCTGTGGAACCAACCAGGGCGCGGCTGGCTCCGGTTCTGCGTCCGAATACGGTTATCTCAATCTGTCCGGCAGCATGAAAAACCGCGAAGCCTGGGTGGATGGGGTCCAAATGGGTATCGATCCCGAAGCCGACAACCACCGCGTTCGCCTCACAATCGGGATCCACAAGCTGGAATTCCGCTCCGCAAACCGCATTTTACGGGCCGATGAGATTCTGATCGAGGCCGGGAAGATCCTCGAAATCCCGATTCCCTGAGAGGGTTGCGCTTAAACTAAGTGGCTCGCTTTCAAATCGCGTGGGTGATCCAGTTGATCGACCCCGTAGGGCTGCATAACGATAGCGAGGGGGCGGTGGGCTGGCGTAGAGCGAGGAACGAGCATCGACGACAGCAACATTTCCTGCCGTCCATGCTCCCTGCGTTCGCTGGACGCCAGGCTCCAGGATACGTCATCCCGGACGTCACCGAGTCCGCGAGGTGACTTTGATCCAGGATCCATAACGGGATATGGACTGGATTCCGGGTCAAGCCCGGAATGACGTGGGATGGAGGCTGGGTGGTGGTTTATAGGCTATTCAGCCAGTTCTGGATTCCGGGTCGAGCCCGGAATGGCGTGGATTTGGGAGTTTCGGCGCTTCGGCGAGCGCCGCTACCTTTGTACAGGCGGTTGCTGTACAGCCATTTTCCTTTTCTCAAAGATATCGAACATACGTCATCCCGGACGTCACCGAGCTCGTGAGGTGACATTGATCCGGGATCCATGAAGGGATGTACACTGGATTCCGGGTCAAGCCCGGAATGACGCGGGTTGGGAGTTTCGGCGCTTCGGCGAGCGCCGCTACCTTTGTACAGGCGGTTGCTGT
>ENA-UPSM01003467-UPSM01003467.1-activated-sludge-metagenome-genome-assembly--contig:-NODE-3467-length-17665-cov-6.215219_pt1 | contig 17665 bp, 27 predicted proteins | sample MGYA00238181_ERZ773283 | MGnify/ENA primary metagenome ERZ773283 (study PRJEB29023, sample SAMN05720199) | activated sludge metagenome | isolation source: Anaerobic digester | place: Japan...
TAGTACCCCTCCAGTAGGTTACTCCTTCAGGCGGGTCAAAGCGAGGGTTCCAAATTACGTTCCTACCTTCTTTTGGCTTTATGATCCAAAACTTCATTCTTTCTAACTGTGGTGCGCTCATACCCAAGCCTCCATAAGTTCAAATGCCGTCTTTACATCCGAAGGGCTGTTGGACGTAGGCATGTTAAGATTGAAATTATTGATCACAGTAGACCCACCCTTCTTATTACCAAGTGCTTCCTGTAAAATATCGACCAATTTGCTATTCGGAACGATGATGCCATTATCAGAAGGTACAAACAGCTCGGGACCTCGTTCACCTACCATATAAAGTTGATTACTTCCAACGGGACCGCCCTCAGCTCTCAATTGTGGAGTATATCCAGAAGGCGGTTGCCCGCTTTGGCGAAACACTGTTGTGATGGTCGTGGTTCTATCTCTGGCTAAATCATTAATTCTGTTCCTAACTTCTTCCTCGCCTTCGAGCTCTGCCTTTATCAGGGCAATCTTTTCGTCAAGCGTCAAATCATTCAAAGCTAAGATGTCCAGAATGAACTGCTGGTCATCTAAAGTTACTTCGCCTTCTTTCGGGTCGAGTCCCAGAAGGTTCATTAGATAAACTGCATCAGACCAGTTCTGATATGCAGCATCAGCGCCCTCCTTTGTCATTAAACCCATAGCAACTGCTGTGTCCATGAACAACTTCATTTCGGCATCGGTTACACCACCGATCTGGATTTGAGCCTGCAGCATGTTGAGTACAGCCTGATTTGCTAAATGGTCAAGCTCTCCTCTTAAATCGGCAACTTCACCAGTTAGGGTATCCAGTTCTGCCTGAGCGTCTCCAGCAGCATCGGCTATATCGGCAATACCGTCACCATTAATATCAATCTCAGCCATTCGAGCTAACTTCTCGTTTATTTGCTTTTGAATATCATCATACTCATAAGCGTAGCTGATTATGTTGTCAAAGTTAGCGCTCAATGACTTGAGGTTTTCTGATTCCTCTATAAATTTCGCCATCTCTTCAGTTAGATACCCAGTTTGAGTTCTTGCTTGCGCTAAAGCGATAGATTCTTCAATCAGCCTCTCTGCAGTTTGGTCTATAGCAATTTCTACTTCACGTTGAGTTTGAAGTGCTTTATAAACAGCTTCCTCTAATTCACGAGTGGTCAAATTTCCTTGCTTAGCTTTGATATCTAATTTTGTGAACACTATTTCAGTTACATATCCTGCCTCGTTCAGTTCCTCAAGCGTTTTCCATAACTGCTTATGGTACTGAATGTTAGTCAGGATATTTTTATTTTCAAGCCGATATGCATTATCAACATCATAGATAGTTTGCGCATACTCCTCAAATGACTTGCCTGCATTAACGGCTGCCATTCTCGCATCGTTCATTACTGCAACTTGCTCTTTAGCCTTATTGTTAAGATGGACAAAGGCTGTGGCTGCTAAACCGATTACAGCTAATATTCCACCCATCGCTAAAGATGCTCCGAGTGAGGCTGTCTGGACAATTCCTAAGTGCATTGCCATACTGGATAACATTGGGATGGCTTTGCCAATTCCAGTTGTCAATTTTCCTACAACTATCAGTATCGGACCCATTGCTGCAGCGAATAAAGCTACATCGGTTGCCGTTTGAACCACAGTTGGATCAAGTCTTCCCAGCCAGTCTACAACATCACCGATAGCATCCACCATCTTACCCAACACATCGTTCACTGTTGTTATTACAGGATGTAAAGATCCACCTTCCTCAAATAACTCACCGAACTTTGCAATAACAGGATCTAACTTCCTACTGGCACTATCCAGCGCTCCAACTAATCCAGAACCGATTACATCCTTAACATTCTCCATCGCTGTCTTGATACGTTGACCAGCCGTGCCAAATTCATCGCTCATAGAAGCGGTGTTTTCTTTTAGCTTTTGCATCACCATAATGTATACAGCCGTTTGCTGCTCGGACTTTGAGAGTGCTTCGGACGATTTTCCTATTTCTCTCCCATAAGCCTCATACGCTTCGGTCAAGGATACCTGTACGCCCAAGTTGTCCAAGATAAGCGGACTCAACCTACCAACACCACGAACTAACGAGTCCAAAAGGTAATTCATGTCCGTGCCAGTTGCAGCGGATACTTTACCAAGATACTCGAACGCTTGCGGTAACTGAAGGGCAAATTGTTCATTCACTAGACTGGCAGCAAGGTTGAATGACTTCATCAGGTCGGTGTTACTGATCAACCCTTGAGAGGACTTCTGCATCGCAGCTAAGACTGCATCCCCCATTTCGCCTGCTGATGCAGTAATATCATTAAAAGCATTCCTAACTTGTATAGCTGATTGCGCTTGATTACCAAAGGAAAGTAACGCTGCTGAAGCGCCAAGAACTGGAGTTGTAACGCCGAGTGATATTTTCTTACCAAGATCAGACATCGTTTTACCAGCTTGTTCGACACCCTTGAACGACTTCTCTAACTGAGCCAACGATGACTTAGCCTTGTCCACCCCAGAAGTTAGACCTGAGGTGTCCATTCCCAGCCTGACAAATAAATCAGCTATCGTTGACATTTACTATTTCCTTACCGCCAAATAAGGCATTAATCTGACGAATCTGTGCAAGCTGTTCCTCTATGATATCCGTCTTATCCCACTTTGGCATTACCTCACGAGGCTCAATGGGTTCTGGATGCTTATCTTGATCCCTGTAGATATTTAGCAATGTTGAAACAGTCATAGCGTGCCCATACATATCCACATCTGTGCCAAACGGCTCCATCTGATAATACATCATCCACTCAGTTAGCTCCCTGCTCGATATCCTGTGCAGGAGCTCGGATACCGTCATTCCTAAGTGCAGGGCAAGCCGAAAGTAGAACTTCCGATTGCCCTGCTTTAGTTTTTTGTCAACTGCTCCGCTTCCTCTTGTGTGAGTCCGCTTAACTTTAGAGCTACATTGAATACCCGCTGTAGGGCAAGTGCCGATTTCTTAGAAAGCGCTGCTACATCCTTTTCGGTAAAGATCGGATTGCCGTTTTCATCACTGACCGAAAGGCAAACAATCTTGGCTCGGAAATTCTCCATGTTCGCCTCACGATTGCCCCTCTTTCCAGTAAACATCGAAGCCTCAAGCCAATCCCGTTGTGCTCCAGTCAAACCCCTTACAAGCACCTCACCACCCCATTCAGGAACTTTTACAACTTCCGATGGTATGTCATTGCACTCTAAAATTTGTTCACGAGTAAGCATCAATTTTCTCCTATGGTAAAGTAACTATGCCAGTTGGCTTGATAGTAACACTTGCTGTCAAAGCCCCATCAACAGGTGCAGAAGGCGTAAACCCTGTTACAAATCCTGTGAATGAGATATGGGAGACGGGTGCCGTTGGGAAAACGATATTCCAGACACTCGACAGCCTGTGCGAGAAGTCGTACAGCAAACCACCCACCGCATTCTTATGCGTTGCCTCGTTAGGATCATAGACGATGGTAAAGGTTACTGTGCCAGAGCGTAAAATCGTAGCGACAACCTCTTCCCAGCCAGTACCATCGTGTTCAGTAACATCTACAGTATCTAAGGCAAGACTTGGCCCCGATAAGGTCGTAACCTGCGCTACCTTTACATCGCTGCCGTATGTGCCCTTTGTTAATTTAGTTCCGAATGCACTTAATTTAGCCATTTTTTACTCCTAAGGTGTGTAAACCGAATAAAGGGTAGGCTCGCCCGTTATCTTGAGCGTAAGGGCTGCCGTTAATGCGCCGTCTACAGGTGCGGACGGCGTGAACCCAGTTACAAACGCATTGAACACAAACTGATTATGAGTTGGATTAGGAAATCGCAACTCAAAACTTGCGAAATCTTTATCCACCATTTGCGCTAATACCGCTATATGATCAGCTAACGCTGGATCATAGACGATGTTGAAAGTTACTGTTCCAGAACGAAGGATCGTTGGAACGTGCTCCTCCCACGCTTCCGCTTGATCGTGCGTGGTAACATCAACAGTGTCTGCTGACAGATTAGGACCCGACAACCCCGTTACTTGGGCAATAGGATCTCCATCCATCAAAAGCATTGAACCATATGCACTTAATTTAGCCATATCTCACTCCTCTGTGTGCGTAACAATGTAATCCACTGTTAGGCGATAATAATCCATATCTGGTTCATCAACGTGCTGCTCTAAAGAGGGCAACACTGATTGAACATCCACTCCACTCATTGTACCACGATAGCCCTGCAGCGCTTCCCTTAGAGCATCCGTTATCGCAAGCGCATTCGCATAAGTCTTGCTATAAATATCGAACTGAATTCTAACTGACGTAAGGGTGGTTTCTCCGAGATCATGGGTGAGCACTTTTGCAGTGCTGACACGCTGGTAAGTGATAAAGGGAAATTGAACCTGCGTCTGGGCGTGAAAAGCATACAGCCTTTTATCGATCAGTGATTTCAAACCACTATCAGCAATCAAATATGCAACCAACGCCTTTTCTATTCTCATTTCAACTCGCCCGATACTACTTTTCCAATTGCGTTCACTATGTCATCTTTATGCTCATCAAAAGCAGGACGCAAATAAGGGCGTGCTGGAATAACAGATCGCATTGCAAACACATCATTGCCGTCTTTGTCTACCCAGTGAAGCACCTTAGCCCGTTTTGGTAATATAGTTGCCCCGAACTCGTGCACAGCATTGTATATCACACCCCTCGACCCTACCATAACAGAATTTGGTGTTATATCATAAACCCCAATGGAACCAATCAAGTTACCAGTATCATGCAATCCCTGATTTTCAGCATTAATCTTTGCCTGCGCAACTGCCACTTCACCACCAGCCACCAAAGCCTTAGCTCCACTCTGACCAGCAACTTTGAGCTTTTCAAGCATGGCGTTTACTTCTCTCATGTCCCATTCCACTTTTACTGTTGCCATTAATGCCTCACCATCCGAGCACCAAATCGCTTTGCACTTACGCCTACCCGAATAGGAGTAGTAATCTCATACTCTAAACTTACTGTTTCACCTCTAAATGATGTAATAAGAAAGTGGTCTTTCTCATCTATCTCGAAATCAACAGGAACTCGAATCGTTACCTCATAGGTCGTAGTAGTATATTCAGCTTTGTTCTCACGACCTTCATGGGTTTCTATACCACAATAGGTAAAATTGTCTTCTTTCGTCCATGTTTCAAGGTCATCTCCCACGCTATCAATGCTAACAGACCAAACCATGCGATAGCCTTTATCTGCCATGTGCCATTCATGCGCATATTGCATTTTCAACTTCTCCGATTCAGTCCATATCTGAGGCGTCATTTCAAATCATTCTCATAATCATCAATATCGTCTTTGTAAAATATGTCCTCCCATCCATTTGGACCTAAATGTTCCAATGGACGCTGTTTTACTTGCAAAGATTGAGCCTTAGACCGACTCTTGTAGTATCCAGCTTGTTTCAGATACATTTGCAATTTTTGCGAACGATGGAATGATCCACCATCTGCACTAAAATCAAATTCATCAGCAACCGAGGACGCTTTTTCCATCCATATTTCAGATGCAACCTTATAAATATCATAAGTGGGGATCCAAGCATCATCATCAGGCAAATGTCCATCTTCATCGATAAGAGCAGACTTTTCAATCCGGGAAGTCAATTCAAGATCAGTGTAGGTAGCAACTGTAGGCTCAGCAATACATCGACGTAATTGACAAATATCATCAGGCGTAACTGTCATATCTCGCTCCTGTTATCCGGACGGAATTTACTCCGTCCGGATAATTACAAGCCTGATAATCTTAGATAACAGGATAAGGCTGAAGCACACTAAATGGATAGCGTGTAGCCTCTGTCGCATTCATCCGATTAATCGGGTTGGGCACTTGCCAACCCCAACGCATATAACAGCGAAGGGCAACCATGTCTTGCTGGGCAAGGTTATAGATAATTGCACCAGTATCAGGATCTTGAATCACAGCTTGGTCAAGTACCTTATAGGTCAAGTCCGTACGGAACGCATAGACAAGCTTAGTCCAATCACCACAAATCAACAAAGCTTCATCTTCGTCTAATGAACCATTGAGCGGAAAGTACGTATTCAATCCATCAATGGTATAAGGTGCTGATCCAGGGCTCATACCGGTCATGGCTGGACGGAACAAAGGCTGACCAGTTGTAACATCACGTAAACCGCGTAAACGACCGCGCATTGAGATACCCGCGACAAAACCATTAGGCATATAACCATCTACTTCTACATGACTAATGAGTCCGGGAGTAGCAGTTGCATTATCATATCCCATGATGTCATCAAACAGATCACCAATATCTCCAACTTTCACGACATTACCCGCAGTAATTGCAGCAGCAACTATATCATTCGGCCAACTAGCAGGCGCATTCGTTCCATGCAATACCGCGGCATCAATTAGTGCGCCAAAGGCTTCACCAATATATGGCCTAATTTCGCCCCAAATATCATAATCAGCATCTTCCAATGTACTGATAGAGATAGGTACGATAGTCGCAAGTTCTTCCGCATAAATGTACTTATTTGACCACTCTACAGTTGTAGTTTGCTTGAAACCTAAAGCATTACTGCCGGAAGGACTATCGGACACATCACCCGGAGTTCCATCTACAAAATATGCCAAAGGCAAAGCTGACAAAATAGGTAATCTGCGCTGTCCTCTGCTCATATTGGCAAGACGCCGTCCAAGTCGCATTACCACTGAATTTTCTATAGTTGCTTTAAAGATTTCCTGAGAAGCGTCCTCTGGAATAAGGGCCTCTGCATCTGACCGTGTAATCATTATTTACCTCCAAGTAATTAAATACCTGCAGCTCGTCTAATAGCCGCATTGATGTCGCTACTATCAGATTTTTCGGTATTCCCGGCATTAGTCTGTTTCGTAGCTCTAAATAGTTCTGGAGCAAGTTTCTGTAATTCTTTCCACTTTGGCGAATTATCTTCGTCAAATAAACCTTCAGAAACTGCTAAGGCGTAAGCCGCCTTGATATTAGAGCAATTGACACCCGGTCTAATTGCTTGTTCAGCAAATGTAGCACGGCGATTGTACTCAGTAGAACGCTGTTCTGCTTCTTCCAATAGCTTGGCTGTCTCAGCCAATTTACGTTCTAATTCACTTCCTTTTTCTACTGCGGGGCTGAGAGCTTTTACCTGTTCTGCCAATTTCCTGCGATTTTCCTTTTCGCTCTCAAGAGCATTTTTCAATCCCGATATATGGTTCGAGTAAAGTTCTTTTTTCTGCTCATCAAGCGTGTTGACGAATTCTTCAAACGACCCATAAGATTGTTCTTTTTGCTCCGATTTTTCATTATTATCTTCTGGCATTGTTCTCTGCTCCTTCTGATTATTCTAACATATTATATTGCCAATTACAACTAAACAACCTGTTCTTAACTAACTCTAATGTAATTTATTATACTCCAAATTTCAACATGTAACTCTTCCAGTCCGGAGACAATTCTTTGAGCGGAACTATACCCGGATTGCCACCCCAAATAGGGTTCTGCTTTACAGTTACCATATCCTCTAATTTAAAATCACCTCGCTTCCATGCATCATAATAATTATTTCCCATTCTGGCGCGCTGTTCTGCTTCAGGAAGTTTTTCAAAGTAATCCTTGCCTGTTTGCCACATAGGCTCTTCTGTTCCATCTACCCACGGTACCATGGTACATCCCCCATTCGGATGATCTTCTAATGCGGTCTGAGAACTATAAACTGTCCCGTCAAGTAATAAACAAGCCATACAAGAATGCCTTTTACTTGCAAGACGCTTCCACTTACTCACAACCCCGTATTCCTGAAATGTTCGTAAAGTCGCTGTCCGATGCGCCCAATTTATCTCTGTTCTTGCAATAACTAATGAGCGCTTATAAGGTAATGATGCTGCATCCGTTATCAATTTGGCAACTTCTCGCATTGGCATGCCCATTGAAAAACCTTGCATCAAAGCATTGCCAATAATATTTGTACCTCTGCCCGGAATAATAGACTGAAATAACCGATCTAATGGCGCACCCTCTTGCAGTAACGATTGTATCGCTTCAATCTGCTCCTTAGGTAATCTCCGAAAATAACCATAATCCATTCTGCCAGAAGCATTTAATAATCCTGTTGCATCATCAATTCCAATATTAACAGTCTCGAGTAAAGATTTTTGCGTATATTGCTCTGCCCAACCACTATAGTTGCGCCAAGCGTTTTCAGCTTGTTCTTGCAATTGCTTGTAATAACTAAGCTCGTTTAACCAAGCTTGCGTTATTGGCTTGCCTTGAGATTGAAGTAATCTTATTTCATCAATGACACTATCTACTTTGTTGGATAATCCAACATTGATCTGCCACCACTTGTTTGCCATCTGCTCTGTAACAGTCAGATTGAAAGCTTCTAATTCTCGTTGGTGCTTGAGAGCAAGTTCTACTATTTCTACAGGCATTATTCAGCCTCACCACGTTCTGTCTGAGTTTGGGTGTTCATCTCTGGCAAATAAGGATTATTGCTCTGCTGAAGACGAATCACGGCTGTTTCTAATGCCGCCTCTGCTAAATCAGCATTACGCTTCTTATCCTCTTTCATGTCTGCAATCATTTGATTAATATCATCCTGTCCCCAACCAAACCTCTTGAGAACAGTAACTAACGGAATTCCCATTGCAACCATCGTTTGCATTGCCGATGTTTGCATTACAATCTGTTCGGTTTCCGGTCTTTCCCAAGTACAAACCGTTTTCTCTGATTCATCTATGTACTTCGCCAATTCGAGCCAAGGTTGCTCTAATCCATCAATAATATGATTGATTTTCTTTATCAACGGTGTTTCCATAACAACTAATGCTTCACCACTCACATTTGCCCCAGTATTTGAGAAATAATGCTTCGGAATGCGTGAAATAATCGAAATATTATTAGTCAATTTATCTATTGTATCAAGATACATAGCTAAGTCTGCAGTTTGAAAAACACCTACCGAAGTTACTTCCTCATCAGAAGTCCCTTTAGGTATCTGCATGATAGATTGCGGGCTGGCTGTAAGCGATGATATATCTGCATTCGTTATCATCCACCTTTGCGGAAATGCACCAAACTCTGCAATAACCATCATATCGCTAAATATCTTATTTATTGCATCTTGCAATGGGATAACATTGGTCAATTCTGGCTGTGCCTTGAAATGAATAATCGGTATTGATCCAAATGGCTCTGGTATTTCATCAATCAAATTAAATGACTTGTAATATGTTGGCTTTCCTTGACATGCATACTTTTCAATCCGATCCGGATAATAAAGATTCAATTGCGTGGAATTGTTCTCTGCCGAATAAAATACCTTTATCGCGAGCCTCTTTACATTCGGGTCTTCATCAGAATATTCAATTGCAATTTGCGAAGGCGAATTGTAAAATACTCTCTTTTCCCCATCAATTAAATCGAGCATCAAATAGCCATTCCCAGTAATCAAACTGTCTCGATGTACATGTCTCGATAATTGAGATAAATTTTGACCATCCCAAAATGAATCAAGCTTATCATTTATAGACCTGTTAGGGTTATCATATCCATGCAATGTAATCCGATCTAAGGTCGTGTCTATTACAACAGCGCACCAATTCTGTACAAAATTAACTGTGGACCTATTAAACACTTCACGCAATCGTTCATGCGAATAAATAAGTGGATGATCGCCATAATAATAAGCTGTATATGCTTCCACCCGCCTCTCTTGTTCTTTCAACCTATTAAACATTGTTTTTAAATCGTCATTTTCCATTAATACCTCTCCTGTCTCGCAACTAACTTTGTACTTGCTTCTTTCACTAATTCCGTAAAAGCACCCGCAGCTGCATCGGCAATATCATCATGTGGTGATTCAGGTACTCCATGAAGTTCATTCAAAAAAGTGTCATTCCAATAAGCCTTGACTAATTTTACCAGTCCTTGCTCTGCCGCTGCTGCTAATGGCTTCCATGCAAGCATCTTACTCTTGTTCTTATTAACACCTCTTGCATCAATGCCAGCTAATCGAGTGGCTCTCGCAATACTATCACGCCTTGCTGCACTTCCGGGCTCTATTTCCCATCGCGCAAAATACCTTCCATCTATAACAGTTCTAACTTGGTCACCTAAAATAATACCATCTATTGTCCGATCTGTTTCAGCAGCTGACAGCCTATCATGAAACATTTGCGTTACATAATAATATTGACCATCATATACCATCTCAATTCCGCAAGTGTAATCTGGATCACCACCAGCATCTGCCGAAGTTGAGGCAGTATCAAAGTAACGACAACGTAATCCAAATGGGGGCGGATCATCCACAATCTGAAACCAATCCATGTTGAACACCTTACCAGCCGATGGCTTTATCTTCCAATTACCACCTCTTACTGGATCACCCAAAAGCCGCATTCTGTCTACGTAGTTCAATGCCTTCAATGACGCTAAATAACTCGGATCTGTTTCCAATAGAATCGGATTATCATAAATAGTGAATGGGATATAAGTAACACTCTTTGGTTCATGGTCTTTACCAAACCTATCAATCAACTCCTCTTTCGTATCAGCCCAGTATATTGTTTCTTGTACTCGTGTAAAAGCTCGCGTCTTCCCTACTCGGCTCATATCAGCAAAGCCATCATCCGCAATCCACCAGCTAATCAGCTCAGCTAACCAACCCGGCTCTGGATTTGCAGTAGCTCTAACATAAGACCTAATTCCACATGTCGTTCTATTCCTCGATAACATGTAGAAAAACTGCTTTTCAGTAAATGTTTCCAACTGGTCAAACATAAGCAACGCAAGCTGAGAACCACGCCAATTTTCGAGTGCCTTGTCATTTAATAAGTATCCATAGGCATACTTTACCTTACCATTTACAAAATCCCCACGATTTTCTCTTGCCGTAAGTCCAACAAGTGGGTAAATCTTCATGGCTTCATCCCATAAACCACCCGGACGTTTTATTTCTGGATATGTCCGCCTGAATATAGCAGAATTGAATCCATCTCTATTAAGGTGACGCAACGGCTCTATCGTCAAGGCAAATGATTTACCACCTCCTGCTGCACCACCACCAATAACTATATCAGCGGAAGCAGACAAAAACAATTCTTGCTTAGGCTGTAAACGAATCTCCAATGTCATCTTCCCTGTTATTTTCAGGTATGTAAATAGTAACGCCACCTTCTGCGTCAACCTTTACTGTTGTATCAGCCCTTCGTCCATAGCTTTCTGGAAATCTACGCTCCAACATCCATGCTGACGCCTGCCAAGTAGTCTTGGATGCTTTATTGATATTTGCGATATGGTATGCCTTAAACTTGGCATCAGCATGTTTTATAGCCTCTACTAATTCCACGCATAAGGCATTTGACTTGGTCATCTTTATCTTACCATCGAGCACAGCCTTACCAGTAGCCAACCATTTGTAATAGCCAGACTCACTAACATCCACAAGCTTACACGCGTCCATAGCAAAATTACCATTCTCGATATACGTAGCGAGTTGCTCAATTATCTGTTTTGTTAATCTCGTTGGTCTTTTCACTATTCAATTCCTTCAAAGTTGCAAGTGATCCACCCAAACACTTAGGGTTTACATCTGAAAATAGAAACTTACAATCAGGCATAAATCGAGCAATTGACAAATATCCACAACACGGATCATAAACCTTCAACCTCTTACTATTCAAATATTGCAAAGCTTCCGTCCTACTTTGCACCTCAATTTCATCATCTCGCCACACAGCTAAATATCCATCGAATTGTTCCATCGGAAAATCAACCCGAATAGGTAATATCCTGTCTGGATGAATACCCTGAATTATATTCTTTGGCCCAATAACATATACAGGCACATTATAGGTATAAATGAGTCTTTCAAGCCCCTTTATGTAATCCTTGTAATTACCTTCTGGTTTGGCTCGGGCCGAGAACTCGCCATAGCCTTCCAGAAACGAAATCTCAGAGAAAATCACGTCCATATCTAAGTTAAGGGGTAAGGGGATGCTTTTATCCGAAAGGTCAAATAAAAAGCCGAAATTTCCAAGATATTCAACCTCTGTTAATGGCTCATAATCAGACTCTTTGAGCCAAAAACTATGATATGGATATTCACCCTCTTTCTTGTAATTCCTCATATTTTCACCTTAACAACAGCTCCACAATACGGACACACAAATTCATATTCATCCTTTGGATAGCTTCCGGGAACGTAAGCAGACAATTCATCATTGTTCTCTAATATATCAAGTCTCTCTAATTCAGTCTCACTCCACTTAGTGATCTCAAAAACCCGATTATCCGCAATCCTATCGAGCTTATTAACTTCATCTGAGTTATCAGATACGATAACCGGCACTTTCTCTAAGCCAAGTCGAATTGCAGCCGCATAACGAGCATGTCCTTTAACGATTACACCCTTCTTATCAACAACAATTGGCACATTAAACCCGATAATAGGGATGTACTCAACAAGCGCCTCTACTGTATCATCATTGATTCTCGGATTACGCCAATAAGGCTTCAAGTCAAGTGGCGACCGCATTTCAATCTGATTATAGGATTTTATGCTCAAAATAACCTCCACACTCCGGACATTGGAATGACATCATAGCGCCAACATTCTCAATATTATCAAATTGCATATTCTCTTCCGCCAGTTTTATCTGACTATCCCTAACATCTGACACTTTGGATCCAACAATCATGGGCATGTCTAATTCCTTCAACTCAATTCCAACTTCATCAAGCTCATAACTCAGTTTCACCATATCCCATTTGGACAACTCAGAGATCTTGTTATCTAATATTCTGTCATCATTATTAACGGCATCATCATTCTCGGAAATAATACATGGCAATTCTTCCATCCCAAGAAGCTTCGCTGCCTTGTACCTTGCATGTCCCTTTACAATCACGCCTTCTTTATCAATAACAAGCGGAACATTAAATCCAACCTTCTGAATCAACTGCGCTAAGATCTTAGCAGTCTTATCATTATCCCGACCATTATCTTTATACTCATGAATTTGACTAATCGGTATGTTCTTTATTTCCATCGTTCTTTCTCCTCTTTGCAATCGCTTCCTCTTTTACCGCAGGTACCCAAGACTTCGAATATTCCACATTTTCATACAATTTGGCGTACCCTGAAATGTACTTCACCCGAACAAGCTCACCAGCACTCATTCCTAACTCATTACATATCTTCTCATCGGACCAACCTTCTAATAACAAATTGTAAACAACATTAACCATGCCTTCAGTGGCATGCCGACCTCTCGCCCGATTGTGCCTGATTGTACTTGCCATCCTGTCACCAAGCGGCTTATCAATAACAACAATCGGAATGAGACCACCATTCCCATCCAAAATGTCTTTATGCCTCTTAGATACCGTGTACCTGTGGAAACCATCAACAATAATGTAGATGTCATTATCTTTATCATAATATGTAACAATAGGCTGTGTATAGCCATCCTGCTTAATTGATTTGTAAAGCAAATCAAGCTCAATCGGCGGTACTACATTGGGATTGTAATCATTCGCTTGAACCTTCTCTATCGGCACCCATATTACTTTGGACACGGGATTGTGCATATTGATTAATATCTCTTGCTGCTCTGGCATGTTTACCTAACACTCCTTCATAATCATTTAAGATAATTTCCGCTACATGAGACCGCGCTATCTGTTCATCATCTGTTTCATGATAACGCTTCTTGAATTTACTTTGATGCTCTTCATCTATAAGCTTTTCAAGTAGGTAATCTCTATACTCGATCCACGACTTGAACATAACCGGCAATTTGCTCGGAATAAATAACCCGGTTCCACCAGTATGATAATCACTAACCCCATCTATACGCTCAGATAAAGCAGAATAGGTCTCTGGCTCTATCTCATGCAATTTCTGTAAGGCATAATGCCCGGTCTCATGAATAAGACTCGATACTCGCATGTTGTTCCGATGAACTCCAGCACGAAACATATTGTCATAAACTTTGTTGTATACAATATTGTTCTCGTAAATGTACTTCCAAATATCAGTCGTCTTCCAATCATAAATTGGATACATGTTGAACCCATGCTTATTATTGGACGCCCATCGAATATCCTTATAAGCAGGTATAGCCCTTGCCATCAGCCTTGACCTAATCCGACTTTCATCAGCACGAATTCCAAGTAACGAAAAATGACGTTCATTATTGAAAATCCAATCATCAACCGCCTCAATTACCTTATGGAATCGAATTTCTTTGGTCGGATTTTCGTGAATTGTATCCGACTCTTTTTCCCTCAACCATGTTTCACCATCACGCCATACATGCAGATAATTATCCTTTCCAAGTGACGTGCTGTTCGTCAATATGAATGGTATCTGAAACCAGTACAATTGAACCTCTTCTGGTCTCGTAGTGAGGTATCTCATATAGTCAATTGTTCCCTGCCACTCGGATTCTTGATCCAGAAACTTCGCCTTCAATGGCAATCTACCTAACTTACGACAAACATCAATCGCCAATTCCAATAGTACAGTTGAATCTTTACCACCGGATACGGATATACATATATTTTCTTCTTCCGAATAAAGCTTATGCAGCCGCTCATAAGCAGCATCATAAACATTAATATTAGTATATATCTTCATCAGATATTACGCCTTCTTTCAAAACCCACCGATTCCCTTCCTCTAACGTGTAGTTATTCAACAACGCCCTATTAAGTACAATCGTTTTTCCAACTTCATCACCCATGGTCCAATAATAATGTTCGCCAAATATTAAATAACGCAATGGCTTTCCTCTACCAAATCTTGCAGTAAATCCATTCACACGAATAAAATGCACCATGAAATTGAACTCTTCCGATATGTACATCTTCCGTAATACATATTCATGTGGAGCTGTTTTTACATATGTCCGCGCTGTAATCCACTCTTTGCTCTCGACCAATTCCTTGAACAATTCCAAATCATCACTCATTCTCTGTTTTCTCTTTATACTTTTCTAACTCAGCAATGTAATCAATGAGCTTTCCTCTTGCATTCTCTCTTTCGGGATTCATACCAACATTCCTAAGTGATCCATGCTTATACGAAATCCTGTCAAGTTCGTCTACCAATTCCTTTGCTTCCTTACTAATCTTTGTCATTTCACTCCTCACTCAAATTGTTTCTTCAATCCAGCATACTCAATTAAATACTGATAGGCATCTTGCCATCTATATGCTACTTGACATAAATAACCACGTGCCTTCATCACATCACCAAACTCAACCTGTTCAGGCGTAAGTTTGTTACTGCCATACTTCATTTCAATGAATAAGCCATGATATTCACCCATCGGAAGCGGATAAAATATGTCCCATACTCCTGACTTCAATCCCTCTTGCCTCATCTTGGCTTTCTGTGCCGGTGACGAGTAAAATCCATTGGGAACTGCAAATACCCACCGCATTTCCGGGTGATAAGCTAACGCCTGAAATAAGGCAACCTGTTCATGATGCTCCGAGATAATTCACCTCTCTATGCTAATTCTTTATCTACTTCCAAAAGGGACTGAATAAGTTCACCTATTTCTTTCAAGCGTGGAAAATCACTCGTTTTAAGACGATTACAGAACGCCAAGAGTTTTAGGGTCAAATCCTGTTCTGTCTCCGGATATTTAGCCTGTTTTAATCGAGTGGCATTCCACCCTTCATCAATACACAAATCCAATAAAACCCTATCCTCTGGATCATTAGGATTTGTATTACGGTAAATCGTCCAATCAAGCGACTGGTAGATCTCCCTCAACTCAGGCGTCCACAATTCAGAAACCCTCGAGTAGTCATAAAGTGTGCTGGCAGATATATTAAGCTTACCTGCTAAATAACTTATAACTTGGGACTTTTTATTATCATACAAACCAATAACCTGATTAAGTAAATCACCAATCGCAAATTGCGTTGCCCTAACATCTTCAAACATCATTATAAACTTCTCAACAACCTCTTCTGAAATTACAATTTGAGTCTCCATTTTTCTCCTTTTAATATTATACCCGTAGGTTTATGCCATACGGGTATTATACGCTTTTTCGTTCTGGAACGCAATAACTAACTTCTATCCTTACTCAATTCAGCATAGGCCTCTCTTAGAATTATGGGATAAAGACGTTCAGTTATTTTTACCGCCAACTCAATACAACCTATATTGCCCAGGGTGCGAATATCAGCTTCCAATAATTGACCATAATAATTGTCGGCAATGTTGAGCTCATCATCATCCATTTTTGCGATCATATCTCGAAGCTGAAGCGTGATCCCAGTCTCTTTCTTTGCTCGAAACCTAACGTATTCTTCCAAATCCCTAACCAGCCTATAATCATTTTCCACTATTTACTCCTCTTATTTCCTTTGCCAATATTCCTTTTTTGAAGTCGATCATAATTCACCACTTCCAATTTCTGATTTATACCATTCCGCTAACCCTTGAGATATACCTTTCGATATCTTGGGCCACGCGTAAGCGAACAGCTGCTCTAATATTTCATCCTTGCATTCTTTCAGCACATCATCGTTTACTTCCTTCATAAGCGCTGGGATGTCTCTCATTTCGCCTTGAAGCTCTCCAGCATCCCGCAAATGTTGAACTGCTTTTCGCCAGCGCGCTTCCGTCCGATATGTATCTATCAACCTTTGGATTACATCTGCCGTAGATGGTTTAGCCGCCTTCCAGTTGGTAGCATTCTGCTCTCTAAAATCATCACGTACCAACTTTGCCATTGCCACTTTCTTTTCTGCAGTGAACACATTGTAATTTTTAATCACAACGCCCTCAACCTTCGTTCCGCCAAGAATGGATTCACGCGATAACCACTCGTCTTTTAGTTCCAGAATGTCAGCCTCAGTGAATACACCTTCGGCAATCAGCGGAACCACCTCTAACCCTATGAAATCGGATTCATACTTTACTCTTGAATAAGGCAGATAACTTTCTAATCCATCACAAATGTCAAACAGGATAATGTTATTGCATGGCACACGTGAGTAAGCTAACGTGTTGTGCTTTGGCTTTTGCAGATACTCTCCCCTATATGTCCATCCAGCTTGCAAATTTGAACGATTCTTAACTACCCAATCAACAGCTAACCTGAACATATCAGCAGGGTGCTCTATGTCGATTTCCTTATTCTTCGAGCGCATTCTCAATTCCCCAAAACTATCAATGCCAAAGGAAATTTGAGAACCATCAATTTTCTCTTGCACAAGCACGTACCCGTCCAGCACATTTGACACAAGCTTATGCCCTAACTGGTAAACATTGGGATAACTATGTAACATCTTTTTTATCCTTTTCTAAAATGGTATTTCTTCATCATCATCTTCAAGCTTGCCGAAGCGCCGCCGATAGTAATCACGCGCATAGAAAACAGCTCCGCAAACTTTGCACTCAATACTTGCAAGCTCTTCATCAGTCGGGTCATCACCTACCAAAATTATCCGATTCTCCCAAAATTCAGACGAGCCACATTTTGGGCAAACTTCAACGTCTTCTGCGAAAATCAATTCTGCGTCCATTTTTACTCTTTTCATTTATTCAATCTAATTGCCACAGAAGGGTTGCCGACTTTCCTTGCCAAAT
>ENA-UPSM01003471-UPSM01003471.1-activated-sludge-metagenome-genome-assembly--contig:-NODE-3471-length-17633-cov-76.225395_pt1 | contig 17633 bp, 8 predicted proteins | sample MGYA00238181_ERZ773283 | MGnify/ENA primary metagenome ERZ773283 (study PRJEB29023, sample SAMN05720199) | activated sludge metagenome | isolation source: Anaerobic digester | place: Japan...
GTGGCTGACTTTCTTGGCGGCTTTCTTTCTCTGTGGAGATGTTTTAGGCAGCTTGTCTTTTTTACTCTGCTCTCTGGAAAGCCTCTCTTCACATTCAGCGAGATATCTCTGGTTCTCTATGAAAGTTCCATCAGAGAATACAGCAAAGTTGGATATACCAACGTCTATGCCTACCGCTTTCTCGGATTTCGGTAGAACAGCGCTTGGGGCATCTTCTACCAGAAAAGACACGTGCCATTTCTTTGTAGAAGACCGTCTGATAGTCAGGCGCTTAATGGTTCCTTCAATAGGGCGATGGAGCCAGACTTTGATATCTCCGATCTTAGAGAGATGCAGGATATTGTCATTTAGAGAGAAACCACTCTGCGGATAGGTGATGCTATCGTACCAGCCTCTGCCCTTGAAACGAGGATACCCTGGAAATTCTCCATTTTTGACCCTTCTGAAAAAGGCTTTGAGAGCTAGGTCTACCCGCTGGACAGATTCCTGGAGAACTTGAGAGTAAACTTCTTTAAGCTCTGGCTTTGCATCTTTCCAGATAGGAAGCATCCTCTTGGACTCAAAGTAACTTATTGATCGGTCTTCTTGCTCCCAAGCATTCTTTCGCAAAGCAAGTGTTTCGTTATAGACCCACCGGCATAGATCAAGATGCCTGTTCAATGTGGCAATTTGGATCTTTGTTGGCTTCAATCTATAACGAAACACTTTAGGCATCTTTGTGATGTAGACTTTATTGCCTAATAAGTCTTACGGTCGTAGATACGGGCTGTATCCCGCCAATGAATTGGCGGGGATTAGCCCTGAGTTCGGACTAAAGGCATCATCATTTCCTGAAGGTCTAACCCTGTATGTATACGATGTATCTGGCTCAAGCCCAGCAAGCCGTACATGTTGATACTGGTTCATTGCTTGAGTTGATCTCGTCTTTTCAAAGCAATGATGCAGGCCAAAATAACTGGATTTCGCATATTCTATTTGACCCAAATCATCCTCTTCTCCCCGCCAGTTGATGGTAGCGGAATCTGCTGTGGTTTCGTTACCCATGGAGCCCAATACTCATCGGATATTTCGCCGATTGCAGGGGAAATACTGAATAAACAAATTAGAATCAATATCAGTGAGTACCTGGAGATATTTTCGATCATGTTGCCTCAAAGGGTACCCATACGTTCAGCATATAAGGCTATTGGCATGTGTTTTGCGTCCACTCAGAAATATCTGATCGCCAATCAGAGCACTTCGACCGGAAGCGGAGCCGCTATTCGAACAGTCAAACGGCGGCGGCGCACCCCGCAGCAGAGCTGCGGGGTATTCAAAATAATAAAGCCAATGATCACCTCCGATAATGGACCGGGCTATTACATTAGCTAATTATTTCTTCTGCCCAAAGGTATAAGATCCACAAATGCCTCACTTAAGGATATTCCAAATATTCAAATTATCGGCAGAAGATGGTCGCATTGAGAAATAATATAGAATGCAGCATATCTGATTACCTCATTGAGCGTTTATACGAAGAGGGTGTCAGATACGTCTTTGGAATACCTGGGGATTACGTGCTGAGCTTCTATAACAAGCTCTCCAAAGGGCCAATCCAGGTTGTCAACACATGTGATGAGCAAGGTGCAGGATTCGCTGCAGATGCCTATGCGAGGATCAATGGACTGGGGGCAGTATGCGTAACCTATGGCGTAGGCGGCCTGAAACTCGTCAACTCAATCGCCCAGGCGTATGCAGAGATTGTACCGGTCCTCGTCATCAGCGGAGCGCCAGGCAAGGCTGAGCGCCTTAAAAATCCTATGCTTCACCATAAGGCCCATAGGTACGAGGACCAGCTTAAAATATTTGAAAGGATCACCGTGTCTTCTGCCGAGCTTACCGATCCTGAAACGGCTTATTCAGAGATAGATCGGGTTCTTGATACGATTCTCCAGACCAAGAGGCCGGGCTATATCGAGATACCCCGCGATATGGCCTTAGCCGTTCCGGCAAATGCAATGCCAAAAAAGATCACTATCGCCAAAGCTCCATGCCCAGACACACCTCCAGAGGCATTGGATATAGCAGTGAGTATGATCAACTCAGCGCAGAAACCCGTGATCGTTGCCGGCATCGAGGTAGAGAGATATGGTCTAGTGGAGAGGGTACTGGCGCTTGCTTGGAGGTCCAATATCCCCATAGCCAGCTCTTTATTCGGCAAGACAGCCATTCCGGAAGATGAATCCCTATATATGGGAACCTATGCGGGAGCTCTCGGAAGGGAAGACGTGAAGGATTACGTTGAGAGCAGCGATTGCATAATTATGATAGGGGTCCATCTGACGGACCTGAACCTGGGGATCTATACATCCCATCTGGATCCGAAAAGGCTGATATACATCGCAAATGGGAGACTTGCTCTTGTCGGCAATGAATATACCCTATCGGTATATGATCTGTTGGATCGGTTGGCCAGTGCTAATCTTCGACGGCACGACCCTTCTCACATACCATATTTCCAAAACGTTGGGCGGTTTTACGACAACTTCTCCTCCGATGAGAAAATCACTGTTACGAGGGTATTCCAGGCGCTCAGTGGTTTACTGGATGGGGAAAATATGTTTCTCGCAGACCCAGGAGATGCCCTTTTTGGCTCTATCGAAGCTAGCTTTAATTGCAGCTTTATCTCCCCGGCTTATTATGCTTCCCTAGGCTTTGCTGTTCCCGCCAGCATCGGCGCTCAACTGGCCCGCCCGGAGATAAGGCCTGTTGTCCTAACAGGAGATGGCTCGTTCCAGATGACGGGAATGGAACTGGCAGTTGCAGCAAGATATGGCTTGAATCCAATTGTCATCGTCCTGAATAACATGGGGTATGGAACGGAGCGTCCGATGATAGACGGTGTCTTCAACGATGTAGCTGAGTGGAGATACAGTAAAATTCCCGAGGTCTTGGGTACTGGAATGGGATTTCTGATCAAGACTGAACGAGAGTTTGGTGAAGCACTCACAGAGGCAAAATCATACGACGGACCCTGTATTCTTGAGGTGCTCCTGGAAAAGAACGATATCTCCGTCCCGCTCCAAAGGCTCTGCAAGAATCTGTCGAAATCCATAGGTAGATGAATAGGGCTTATGACAGAAGAATGAAAAGCTTGATTGGACTGCAGCTACATGATAGAAACTATCGGTCGTTTCAGGTTCGACCTATCGAACGGCAAAGCTTTTCCAAGACGTACTGGATATGGATCAGGACTGCCACCGGAATTGAAACGCATCAATAAATACTGCTTTATTGATCTTTTCCCGCAAATACTCTTCTTTCCACATGGCCTTTTTTAAATTCCTGGGCGGAGTCCTCTGGGAATGGAGATCTCTTCTTTTTGGATGGTCGTCTTCTTGAGATCCCTCCAGTCGTCTGGCCAAAAGGAAATAAGCCGGTTCGGCCTGGTCAACAGTTCGGTCTCATCGCGTTGCATAGCTTTCTTTCCTGCACCCTGTTCCATCCTCAGTATGAATGGTACTTCTCTGCCGCCGGCTGAGACCATTACAGAACAGAAGTCTTTTGCCACGACCATAGTAACTCTGTCCCCCTTAGTCAGATCAAGGTCTCGCACCTCAAGTGCCCGCCATGACCGGGCATCAGTACCCATCCGAGCCTGGCGAATGGCGATGGATCTTCCTTCACGGCTGGCAGTTATTCCAACAGACTGATGCGCAGATCCCAGGGCAGAGATGATGACCTCATCTCGGCCTGGCGATCCCGAGTCTGCCTCAACGGCAATCAGGTTATTGGCTCCGCCGTAGACTGCCCGATAGCGAGTACCATTCAGGGTGATGGCGAGGCGAGACGATACACCCGGGTTGCGTCGGTAGAAGTAAATCTCTGAACGTTGCTCGTCGGTCCTTCCTCTGCCGTACCAGGGCCAACGGCAACAGTCGGACAGACGTCTGGCTGGATCAGTCTCCAGGTCGCCTCTTGATGTATGGAAATCCGCATCCTGGTGGTAAAGGCGCCGCCCGTCCTCGTCCGAGATCTGTCCGATGGCCGCCCCAGATCCGGTAACGAAGAGGGTCATGATATCATCAACGGCATACCCCATGGATACTGGATGGCGGGCTTTTTGCAATACCAGGGACATGGGAACTGCGAAACACCATCCGTTGGCCTGCCCGCTGTAGGTGGTGTTCTTGGAGGTATATGTCCAATCTGTAGCACTATTTATCGTCATCATGCGTGAATCATCGCCGGGATGATTCGAATCCCAGATATTGAGGTACTTGGGCCAGCCAGGCCCGTCTATGTAATTATAGGGTATTACCGTGTGGGCGTTCTCGTCCATAAGCCCGGTGTTGATCCAGAGTACGGGATAATCCCCTGTTCCCAGGAGTTCTTTGACCCTCTGGTGGGCAATGGCCGCGTTGTTCAGGGTTCCCGCCTTCCACATATCCATAAAGTTGCGGATGCAGTTCACGTTGAACTGGCGGGCCTGTATAATGTTGATGGCCCGTCGCAGATCTGGCCGATAAGGCCCGTCTTTGTCTCCGGCGTAGAAATTTGCCGGCTTGCAGAAACCGAAGTATCCCCCGTACTTATGCAATGCCAGGGCAAGAATGGACATGCCGCCACAGTTCCCCAGTTTGGCGCAGATCTTGAAGATCTCGAAGAAGCTACAGTCTAAGGGCGCCTCCACGCAGTCCTCGGTAGGATTGACACCAAGGTAGGTCTCTCGGAAGAGGTCCCAGTCGAATCCTGAATCTTCGCCCCAATTTTCAAATGACCACCCATCGACCTTGGGATTGAAGCGCTCTGCTGGCATGACTAATGCACCCCCGATCCTCGTGGTTCGGATGGCTTGATGGCGGAAAGGGCCGCCGAGTAACGGCACATGACCGGCAGTGACGGCTCGGACAATCGACCCTCGGGATCGATCGACTGGACCTTATACCATATATCGCCTATCCTGGGAGCTGACCGATCCATAAACTCATTACCCTTGACAATTGGCGAGACCTGTATGTAAGTCCCAGCTTTCGATATGCTGCGATATACAAGAAATCCATCGATGCTCTTTTTATCATAAGGCGGGTCCCAACGGATAGTCAGACCACAGCCAAGGCCGGATGTTGCCGACAACCGGATCACCGGAGCAGTGGGAAGATTCCGGTTGTAGGTGAAGGTGCTTACTGCCGGGATACTGACGATGTCATTGCCCATGCTCTCGTTACCCAGCCAGTCCAGGGCTGATACCCGGTACCAGTAAACCTGGCCGGGCTTAAGATTCTGGTCTGAGAACGATCCCAGCACGGCATAAGGATCTGGGTCTGCAGGTATATCCTTGCAGCCAGGCTTAACCCCGGTCCAGCGTCCAGGCCATATTTGCCCACCGCGCAGCACGCATCCAACCAGAACTCCTGGATCATTCTCATCCTCGGACCGGTAGATGTGGAATGCTTTGAGATCCTGGATAGGGGACGCAGCCCAGGAGATCTCGACCGCCCGGTGCGAAGCTCTGAGGCCGGTGATCACTGGCACCGGCGGGGCGATTCCCTCAGCCAGCCTGCCGCAAGCATATTCTGAGTGGTCGGCAGGGCATTGGTTGCGTCCCGGGTACAGGTTTCCCGACAGGTCGAAGGCACGCACCCAGTAGGCATAGCATAGAGGTGAGTTCTTGGGGACTGACACATCCTCGAAGGATATGCGCCCGTTCTCCTTGAAGAGCTCCTCGGCCTTCTCTTTAAGCACCTCACCGATTAGGCTGAAGCTGCATCTTCTCTCCTTATCTGGCTGATAATAGTCTCCCCGGTCGCAGATGCTCCTGTAGATCTGATAGCCCGCCAAATCAGGTTCATGGTTGGGCCTCCAAAAGACGTCGATGCTTTCGGGATGACCTTTTGTCCCGGTTACAGATGTCGGGCCGGGGGGGTCGATATCCGGGACCCTAGCGGAGACTATAGCTGACGGCATGCTGCGGTTGGCTGCCATATCGATGCACACGATACGGTAGAAGATGGCCTTCTCGCCGAAGGGCGGGAAGATGCTGGGATCGGTGTCGGTCCAGGAGAGGGTCATGCTCGCCGTATCACGGGGATCGGCAGTCAGGCTATGAGCCTGATAGGACCCCAGGCCACTATGGTCGTTTAAGAATTCCGAGCTCTCGGCCCGATATATTATATAAGTCTGGAGAGGATCTAGCTCCTGATGTCCCATAACGTCGTGGATGACCTTTCTCCAGGATAGGGAAAGGCCGCGTGGATTTTTTGAGATGCTTGCTGTCAGCTCGCCAGGTGCCAGAGGCGGCGTCTTATCCAGGGGTTTGACCGGTCCGCAGACTGGGCTCCAGGGCCCCACACGCCCAAGGATATCGCATGATGCGACCCGGAAGTAGTAGGCCCCATTATTCGCAGGCCCGGCTATATCGTTGCCCCGCACCTTGTGGGTGGCGGGAAGGCCTTTATCATCCCAGCGCTGGAAGTCCAGGAACCCGGGTAGTGGCGGGGACAAGAGTTGTCCGTCCAGGTCCAAGCTCACATCATAGGAGATTGCCCCCACGTGGATCCGCTCGAAAGGCCCGTTAAACGATAGTGCCCTCTCCACAATGTATCCGAAGGCGAATAGGTTGCGATTCCAGGTTAAGAGCACCTTGCTGTCACCGGCTGCTCCGGCAATGCCTGATGGGGGGTCCGGAAGCTGGACCGAGCCGGCCACTATCCAGACGGTCGCCTCGGTCTCTACCTCGGTGCCATCGGTCAGGGTAGGGCGAAGCCGGTAGATGTATCTGGTCCCGCGAACCGCCGTCTCATCTTTATAGGCCAAACCCATGGCCAGGGCAATCTTCAGGTTGTTCTTGGCCATATACTTGAGCAGACCGATCTCCTCAGCAGCAAGCCCCCTCTCCAGAGCTTTACAGGGGTCGGTTCTCTCCTGCTCAATGAGACGAGCAAGACGCCTGCTGTCTATCTCTATGGATTCATGTGCCACTGGGGCAGGTCTGGCCGAAAAGATTGGGCCGACTTCTTTTCTGGATTTTCGTGCTGCCTCTTGTTCCTGGACGGCACCGAGGGCAGACCGGAACATCTCCCATTCCGGCGAGCCCTGGGGGATGATGGACTGCAGCTCGGCGCAGGTCTGAACCGGCCGGATGGGGCCCTGGGTGTTGACAAGAGTCCAGGATCTTTGGGCCAGGCCGACCGCCTGTCGGTAGAGGTTGTAGCCGGTGGCCTTCTCTGCCGGCGTCCAGTACAGGAGCACCACGCTCTTCCTTCCAACATCCGCCGAAGTGGCTAGGAGAGAGATCGCATCCACAGGGTCAGAAGGTATTGTCGGCATTGTCCATCACTCCAAATAGAACTCCCCACGGCTCGATATCCCTGCAGTTACTGAGACCGATGCGCAAAGAACCCAGAGCACGCAGCCACGTAGACCAAGGCTCCCCTCGAAGTTCAAGGATGGCTCGATGAGCTGCAGCGTGGCCCAGCCCTCGGCAGAGACCAGCCCGCCGAGGATCTCCCCATGAAGATAGAAGCCGCCCCTGCCCAGGAAATATGGCAGAAGATAGCCGGTTGTATCGATGTCCGATGAATATCCAGCAGGTGTATCCATGAATCCGCCCAGGCCGACAAAGATCTCTACGCCTCCTCCGAAGACGTAGAAGTTCACGCCAAACGCAATGCGCCCATATCCATAAATGCCGGTAAGCGTATCCGGGAGCAGGTAGTCGGAGATGCCGTAATGCGGGCTGGCTTTCTGCAGCACCCAGGCCTGGCTCTTGGGCACATTGTATCCCAGGAAAATGCCACCCTCCATCTCTATGCCACCGGTCCAGCAGTTGACCGCTACCATGATGCTGCCCTGGAAGGCCAGCACGGTTGGGCTGATGTACCAGGTCACCTGTCCCCGACCCTGCAGAGCCACCATGGCCGAATTGCAGTCGATCCGGCCGTCAAACTGTCCCTCTGCTGTCTTGGTTGCATGATCTATGTAGAGGAAGGCAGATCCAGAGGCGTCCACGTCCGCTCCGCCAATGCTTATCGTCATAACTCCGGAGGCGGCGTAGGTGCACGAGGTGGGGGTCACCGATATCAGGGTCTCCACAACTGCTCCCGCTTTCGGTGCCAGGATGCCTGTGCCGGTGGCCACGCAGCGCTCTAGCCATCCATGGAGGGAGATTTGTTTCAATAGGGCCCCCTCGATGCGTGCGCAGCCGCATAACTCGGAGATCCCGCCAAGTCGAGCATAGAGCCCTACGTCCACTTCATGGGTCATCTTTGTGGAGATGCGGATGTCTATGGCATCGGAATGGATTTCCACCCTGGATTCAAGGTGGGGGGAGTTGATGAAGGAGAGGCTGGCAGTTCCCGAACCGATGAATCCATGCTGAGCCGCCTGATTGTAATCCATATCCTTGTCTGGATATACGAATGTAGCCCTGCTGGCGTTCCATTCGCCGCGGATGGATAAGTTGGTAGGCTCCCAGCCGTTCTCACCTGCTTCGGGCACGGTGACCAGCCTTCCAAAATGTGGTGTGTTTGGCTGGGCATCGTTACGCGCGTCGCGTATATTGGCATAGACGGGTCCGAAGAAGTCGAAATGCACTGTGCCGGCTGCGAAAAGATAGCCGTCGGTTGCTCCTGCTCGGTATTCGGAGAGCTTGAGATGGTGGGCGGAAAACGGCATCTTATCGAACATCTGGCCGAATGAATTGAAGCTGAAGAAGATCTCCCCGATGTTTCCGGTGGGAAATATCTCCTCCCAGGTGACCCGGAAAGGTTCGGCAAAGTGCAGCTTCTCCCAGATTCCAGCAGCGGTCAGTATTATCCTCCCGGTTCGGATGGAGAGCACTCCTAAGTCAGATGTCCCCATGGGGACCAGCTCCACCTTCCAATAATCGTATGTCGTTGTTGGATTTTCAAGTCGGATGTCCCCGCCAATCAGGTCGGCGGTTGATGTGGCCATCATATTCGTAAATCTTAGGGGAAATCCGCATGGTTCGGGCAGCTCCAGACGGCCGCGCAGATCGCAGTCGCATACCGCGCTCGAAATGAAGCACCCGAGCATCATGCCCTTCTCCAGAGGGCCCAATGAAGAGGTAAAAGGAACCTGCGCCAGATAGCCGCGGCGAGAGGGATTTCCCAGGTTGTAGTCCTCTCCCAGGCGTTCAATGGCAAGGATCTGACCATCGATTCCGGATGAGACTATGCGGATCCAGCCGTCGATATAAGGAAAAGAGATCGGATTATTCCGGCCTCCTTTCCGGTCCATTGAGTGGACTTGAACGTCGCTCAGATCCAGGACAGTTATCCCGGCGATTCCTGCAGCCTTCAATTTTGGAATTATGGGATAGGATATCGAGATCGCTTTAAAGCCGCTCCCCTGATCGGGGCAATAAGAGCTGCGCGGTCCGTTTGGCAGATACAGGTACCCGATGTCCGTGAGGGTAGCTCCCCAGGCAGCGATCTGCCGGGCAGGGTCTGAGAGCTGGCCCCAGCAGATGGAACTTTTATCGAAGTGCACCTCACCGGATAGATCCATCTCGGAATCGATATTGAGCGATGAGTACCTGGCTTTCACCCGACCTGATCCGGACCCCCTGCAGACTGCTTTGGCCGGCAGCTCGACCACGCCGTCATCGATGCTGCCGCTTGAGATCCTGCATTGAGATATCTTGATCTTTGCGGCGTTAGCGGTTATCGAATATCCGCGAGGATTGGCGGCATCAAAGGACACAGGACTTGCGAGGGTGAGACTTCCGCAAAATCCCTGCGAGGTGACCGTGGCGCTCGAGAATGTATACAGTCCGGCCAGGTAGCCTGTATTGGATTCAGCTGGAATCAGATCCTTACCGGTGGCTTCCCCTGCCGCAAGCATCAGCCCTCTAAATGGATTTACCAGCGATGGGGTGCCGGAGGGCGCCGGGAACTGGGCCACAAATCCTTTCCCTGAGACCACCAGGCCAGAGACCGGCATAATCCAGGGGCCAAATGTCCCCTCCGTACTCTGAGAGGAGAATTCGCAGGTAGGGCTGAAGTCTACCTCTCCCAGAGCCAGCATGGCCGGTCCGCAAGTGTCACGGTCAGAGAGGCAGTCGGGCAACTGGAGGTCTATGGTGGCCCGGCCACCTTCGGGTGTCACCAGGAGCGCTTTGATGATCAGGGTGAAGCCTTCGTATTGAACCTTTAGCGGTTCATCCTTCTTGGATAGATCCGGGTACCAGGCTTTCCCCTCGACAATCCTGACCGTATCCCTGCTGCGGCCGGCTGGTTCAGCTCTGCTATACTCAAATGCGACCAGTACGCCCTCCTCTTTAGCTGGGGCTGGAAGGATTTCCGCCGGAATATCCAGGCTCTGCCCGATGGCTGCATCCGGCCTGTACTTCAGAGCCTCCTGCAATGAGACCTGGGTCTGCGGGTGGGCCACCGCCAGAACAATTTCACGTCTGTTCCTGATCAGAACCGTCCTGGTAGCGAGGCTGCAGTCCCTGATGTCCAGGATCCTCATGTTTCCGCGAATGCAGCCCAGGCGAAGCCAGGCAGTACCTGATAGTCCTGAAGGCAGCCTTGCAGTCCGCTCTCTACTCAGGTCATTGTATGATACGGCGTCCAGGACGAAATCCCCGATCAACAGTCGCTTGGGGAGGATCGTCCTCTCATCGGTGTCGCCCAGCCTTCCCAAGTCCTCCGCTGGCGCCGCTCGCTCTGGCCGGGTCTTCCTTGGACTCTTCCGCTTGACCGTGCGCTTCTTGTCTGACATTGCTGCTCCAGTATGCTCCCAATTCCTGCCGCTTAGCTTACGCTTGCATGAAAAAAACTGCAAACCAGGCTCCGGTAAACACGAACAAATTATTCATGTTTATACGTTTTAGATATAAAAGAGTTGCTCAAATGATTGGAGATGTAGAGTATCATAAGCTTGGCATAAAATTGAAGGCGATATCGATGTGGAGAAATTGATAGGTCAATGGACTCAATCAAACGGCGAATGGGGGAGTAGTCAATTGCTCTCGTATACCAAAAGAATTGAACTTATCACCACAATGCATCGACGACTTTGGTCAAATGTATCTATATAAGTAATTAGGCTCTTGACCGTAATTCTCCATAGGCAGTCTGTCGGGCGTAAGCGTGCAAGGTCTCGATCTCATATGCATATCCTGGCACGGCTGCCGCCTGCAAGTCTCCCGTGACTACACAATACAAAGGGCTGGGCCGAGCTCCTTATTCGACGTCACGCTTTTGAATTCTGGCTGCCCGCCCATTTTGCCTGCTACACTTTCAATATCCCCAACTTTTCCAACAGCGTCAGCAATGGTATGAGAAATGAGCTGATGAAGAGACTTATGGAGGTAATGTCATATGCCCTTCTGTTGATCTGCAACAGGCTCTCCCTCTCCTTCTGAATAATGTTCAATAAATTGGAGATGTAATCGATCTCCGCAGTCTTTCCAAGGGAATCATTGCCTGAGGTGATACCGATCAATAGCTGATATTGCTCTTCTCTTCTGAAGTTCAGGATTTCCAGCTCCTTTTCCACCCGGCAGCTGATTATGCGCTGAACAGCCTCCAGTCCGGCGATAAATAATGCCACTCCTACAGCCAGCAACACTGCGAAATATATTGGCTCATAAGATATCTCCCCAGTGGGGGATGTATAATCCCCTATGATCAGCGCGATAGCGATAAAGTAATATGATATAAATATTAAAAAGAAATTTTTTATGGGATTCAGCTTCATATCCAGGCTGAATACATCGCAGTTCGATGACAATTGATTCGAAGCGCATCCCAATTCGTTGACCGACCAGACTATATTTGCCATGAGCCATATCAATTCCGTCAATAATGCCAGGATCAAAAATGAAAGGGAATAACCGAATATATCAAGACCCAGAGCCCAATTGCTTGGCTCCCATTGATAGTACGGCAATTGCCCCCAGCTCAATATTACGAATGGAGCTATTACCGATAGCAGAAGAATCAGGTGATGACCTTTGGCACCGGTGACCCTCTTCTCAATTTTAGCTGAGAAATCCATGCTTCGGTTATCGTATATAATATCAATGTGGCCGAAAACCTCTCTGGTTCTTGCTGACAGGTAGATCAGCCCTGCCATCAAGTAGCCGACCAGAATGGATTGGCCCAACGATTGAAGGGCATGGTATATATGCCACTGGAATAAAATAACCCTCCAGCTAAATAGATAATATATAGAGAAAATAACTAAAGATGAAAAATAAGATGCCAGAAAATAGTTTACTGGTATCGGTTCAATCAATTGTTCCAGCCAGTTCCATCTAGGGCGCTCATTCCTCATCCGCAGTACCACCTGTAGAGTTATCTTCTGGAACTAATTTTACCACATATTCCCTCATTTCCTCTGTAAATGTCTCAATAGTGATCTTATCTGGAATTTTGATGATCAATTTGTTGTCTTTGTAACCCTCTTTCTTGAGCACAATGACATAATCTCCGGGATCCGTGAAGTATACGGTGTCGGGCGTCTCTCCCTCCAACTTGCCCCCTTTTAGTATAGCAGCTCCCCTGGGTTTAGAATCGATATCGACGGAAACGCTGGGTTTAATTGCAGAGGCGTTCTTAGGTGGTGTCGACTTCGACTGAATTGGCATTAAGTCATTATCATTATCCAGGTACTGATTATAGACGTCCAGCGTGTTATTGTCCAGCGGATCGTAGAGCACGCCTATTGTATTGTTCTGTATCCTGTTTGCCGAGAGATTGTTCTTGGTGCTCGACTCCAGCAAGATACCCTGATCGTTATCGGCAACATAATTGTCGAATATCCTGTTGAGCCAGGAAAGATCAAGTATGGCTCCTATTGTGTTATAAGTCATTATATTGCCGGAAATCAGATTGAGGCCAGACAATATGACCCATGCTCCTGTATCGCTCTGGCTCAGCTCATTGCCTATGATGCGGTTGTAGTCTGAGCCGGTCATCTTAAGGGCTGCCTGGCTCTGAAATGCCTTATTTCCCTCCAGGGTATTGTATCTGGACAGGTCCAGGACGATGCCATAGGAGTTTTTAGAGACTTGGTTGTCGATAATGAAGTTGCCGGAGCTGTTGATCAGGAGAATGCCGAAGCTGTTATCTCTGATCCTATTGCCCTTTAGCGTCGAATGTGACGTGTTGCAGAGATAGATGCCATAGAGATTATTCGCAAGATCAAGGCCTTCGATGATCAGACTGTGGCAATCGATGCAGTAGACAGCTCCGGCATTCGACGACGAGTCCAATGTTACGTTTGCTGCTTTTACCAGGTAATAGATGGGTTTTCCATCAGCCATGTTGGTAGTGTCCACGGAGTTGTTGCCGCCGCCCCCAAAGTTGTATGTGTTCCTGGCCATCTCATTTTGTTGCAGGACGTTTCCGGTGGATTGATTCAGCTGTATTCCAAAGTCATTATTCGTGGCTTTATTTCTCTTTACGCTGTTCCCTTGCGAGGAAAGAATAAGCAGACCATAATTGTTATCACGCAATATATTTGCCTCTATGGTGCCATTGGTGGATTCCTCTAACTTCATTCCATATATATTATTAAATGCATCGTTACCCTGAATGATATTACCAAAGCCGGTTATCGATATTCCATTATCGTTGTTGGAAAGCTCGTTATTGGTGATCGTGCAATTGTCTGAGATTACATCAATTCCCGCCCATGCATCGCTGCCCAGGGAGTTGGTCAAATTGAATCCATCCACAATTGCCCCATCCCCTGAGATGGTGATAGCGCTTCCAATTCCTCCTGCATCGATAACAGGCTTTCCAGATCCGGTCTGCTTGCCACGAAGGATCAGCGCTTTTCCGAGATGTATGTTCTCCACGTAAGTGCCGCTATGGACTTCTATAACATCGCCAGGAGCGGCGGAATCGATTGACTCGGTTATGCGGCCGAAATCGCAACCCTGGTCGCAGACGCTGACATTTGCACTGTGAGCCGTTCCCTGTATTAATAAATAAATTATAATAAAAAACGGCTTTGGAGCCGGATATGCTCCCTTAACCCAACAATAATTCATGCATATTAGTTATCAATTTTGGATTTTAAGCTTTCTGCATAAGATCGCAGCTTGAGGGATCATTTGATATCGCATTAAAATATCCATATTGTCCCAAAAAAATTATGGCTCTTCGCTATTTCCTGTGGGTTATTTCAGAATAGCAACTAGCGGATTCATGAGTTAGAGTCATCTGAAGTCGGACCAATAAGGTGAATGATATCGAGTAGTTGCCCATGAACAAGCACATCCAGGAATCACTTCGCAGATACGAATCCATTGATCTCTGGATTTACCCACACAAAACCGCGAGGAGCCAAAATTATCAATACTTAAAGCTGATGTAGGCAATTCCGGCGGATGGATTGCCCAGCTCTCTGGATCTCTTAAAAGCATCATCCGCTTCTGAGCTGCGACCCAGGCTCATGAGGGCAATGCCTCTCTGATTCCATGCCTCTCGATCGGAAGGATCTAACCTGATGGCTTCATCGAGGCACTCGACTGCCTCTTCGTATCTGGCCAGGAGATTTAAGGCCATTCCTTTATTGTACCAGGCAGTTGCATATGAGGGATTCATTGATATGGCCGTATCGAATGCCTCAATTGCCTGGCCATACTCATTTGACGATGCCAGCTCCATCCCTCGGGTGTTATAGGTCTGAGCGTTGGACGGAGAAGCGCTGATGGTCGCATTTCCTACAAACAGCCCTTCCTCGCTTGCGTTCGTGGCGCCGAAGACGTAAGTGGTTGCGGGTACAGAGTAAGCAGGCATCGCTGTTGATTCATTCTCGCTGACAGACGCATTAGCGGAAATAGATCCAGATGTCGCTTCTGCTTGCCATGGCCAGGCATCATAGATGATCATATCTCCCGAACTCGGTATTGCATCTTGCGCCAGCGATCCGGAGGACTGCTGCGGATATGGCGATCCCATAGATATCGGCGATTCTGTCTCGACAGGAATCTCTGGCATCACTTGAGCCGGCGCCACCTCCTGCGCTGCAGCAGGCTGATTTCTTGGCCTCACTGAAACAACAATCATTGATGCATTCTTCATCCCCTTATCATTCTCCACGGTGAGCTTTACATTGTACGTTCCGCTCTCCAGGAACTGGTGCTTTATTGATGCTCTGTTTGCTTTGTAGCCATCGTCGAAGTCCCATTCATAAGAGACTATTCGACCATTTTTATCCAAGCTTCGGGAGCCATCGAAAGTGACTATATCGCTCACCGTCGGCTCGGCAGGATAGCAGATCGGTATAGCCACCGGAAGCGACTCGATTACATCGATATATACGGTCTTTGTCCTCTTTGATCCCTGGTCGTCGGTTACGGTGAGGTTTACCCGGAATTTCCCGCTGCTTGTGTATATGTGTGGGCTCACAGACCTCGACCCATGAGCAGTATTGCCGTCTCCGAAATCCCACTCATAATCCACGATATTGCCATCCTGATCTCCGCTGGCTGAGGCATCGAAGCTAATTACGTCGCCCACTTTCGGCTGAGCGGGCGTATAGATGAAAGCGGCAGACGGAAATGTTGACGCAAGTGGTGTCTTTGATGCATCGCTCTCCACTTCATGGGTTTCGCTCTTGGATTTGACTACAACAATGATTGTTGACGTATTCCGCTTGCCCTTCTCGTTTTCCACTGTGAGCTTTACATTGTACGTTCCGCTCTCCAGGAACTGATGCTTTATGGAGGCTCTATTGCCGGTGTAGCCGTCATCGAAATCCCATTGGTATGAGATTATCCTGCCGTATCTGTCTCTGCTTTTCGAGCCGTCAAAAGTTATTATCTCGCTCACCGCCGGCTCAGCAGGCGAAAAGGTTCCCATCGCGTCAGGAAGCGGTTCGGTGACATTTACATAAGCAGTGCTGGTGCAGCTATCTCCGTCATTATCTGTAATGGTCAGGTTGACCGGAAATAGCCCGCTATACGAGTAAATATGCGGGCTCTTTGACTTGAGCATTCCGTGGGCAGTATCTCCATCTCCGAAATCCCACTGGTAATCAACTATCCTTCCGTCCAAATCGTGGCTTGCGGAGGCGTTGAAGCTGACCACATCTCCTACAGCAGGTTCTTGTGGGCTGTGGATAAACGCAGGGATGGGAAGCTGATTCGCTATGGATGTGAGCGGAGTCTTTGGCAGGTCTTCCTGGATATATATGGGTATGTGGTCTGTAGCCTGATAGAACGGCCCGCCTGGGTGATTTGCCCCTCCGGGGTCCTTCCACCAGTCCATGTTCAGCCATACGTCCTCGTTCTTTGAGTCGACATGATAATTGATATCTGCATCGTATTCCGATCGGAGCCAGGCCAGCATCCTGTTCACATCGCTATCATTGCGGCGGCCCAGATACACCTCGGCGTAGGCGTGACCACCTCCCTGGCCGTAGGCAAAGACCACTCTTGGCGTCCCTCCAATGGCCTCGATCAGAGATGCCAGCAATATCGAGAAATCGTCGCAATCCCCTTTGCCTGATGTGCCGAACTCCATGCCCTTTCTGAGTGTATAGTTGGAATACTGGAACTGCTCCAGACCCCTCCAGTCGCTGGCGAACGTCCAGTTATCCACCATATAATCATAGATCGAGCATATCTGGTCTATCCTCTGGGGACCGGACCTATCTCTGATTAGCCTGAGCCCCTGGTCCCTGACCAGATCATTGCCTCTATCGACCTTCTGGTTGATCTCCTCCATTATCGAATCTAGCCTTCTTACCGCCTTGTAACTCGTTGATGGTCCTCTTGGAGAATCGGAGACTGTGAAAGAGACTATATCGTCGCTGCTATAATCAGTCAGATTCGCCTGACCGCTGGCCTTTTCACCATCGGCGCCAAAGATATAGGCTATCTCGGTGCAGAGGGAAGGATATATCGAGATCAATAGCGCAATGCCTATTATGAAATATAGTCTCATAGAGGCTGGCCCAATTTATGAGCTCTTTATATTTAGTAGTTATGCCTGGCGAGAGTCCTCCTATGCCAAGGGGGCAACGGATTCCTATTTTATGGAGACGGCCATAGGGTCTTCTAGAATTTACGCAGACATTAGGGGACCTTGAAATAATAGTGGCTCAATTCACCCTGGGGTGAAACGTGTGAATGGAATTGTGATCAAAAGCACTATTTTTCAATCTATGGCAAGATTATATACTATGTGGTATCCGTTGATCCACCATAAAATTTTTTTGCCATTGATCTGCTCTTATGCTCTTTGGTAATCTCCAGCAGGATACATTTCTTCGCCGCCCTCTTTAAAAAAATCACGCAATATACGCAAGATGGGCGCAGCGAGCTTGTTTTCGGTACATAAGATCGGAGAAAGCGGATGAGTACTTGCTGAATTCACAAGAGCATGCACTGGTCTTTTTGAGAGCGCCCGTGAGGTGGAAAGGACGAAGACCCTGGCAGCCGAGCGGCCCTCACTTGTGACGTGGCCGATTGGAGGAGAGGTTGAAGTCCGACCCGAGCACATCTTTAGGAACTTTTTAATATGTGGCCCTTGCGATGAAAAATGGGTGTGCGCGGGTGATGATGTCATAGTCTTATATGCAGGATCAAATCAACGTCCGTTGAGTCTGACAGGCAGCGTGCCGAAAGTTCTGTAATTTGGGTTAGCCCTGCAGTCCCACATTTC
>ENA-UPSM01003473-UPSM01003473.1-activated-sludge-metagenome-genome-assembly--contig:-NODE-3473-length-17630-cov-6.419687_pt1 | contig 17630 bp, 16 predicted proteins | sample MGYA00238181_ERZ773283 | MGnify/ENA primary metagenome ERZ773283 (study PRJEB29023, sample SAMN05720199) | activated sludge metagenome | isolation source: Anaerobic digester | place: Japan...
CTCGCGACACCGCGCGCCGCGCGCCTCTCGTGCTTCCGGCACCGCGCGGCGCACGCGCTCCCTGCCGCTCAGCCGCTTCGAGGCACCGTGGTACGATGGGTTCTCGGTCGCTCCCATGGAGGTGTCGCGCGTGACGGTCAAGTGGCAGGGCCCCGGCAAGATGCAGTTCTCGAAGTGGCAGGGCCTCGGGAACAACTACATCCTCCTCCATCGCGACCAGGTCCCCTTCGCCTTGACGCCGGAGCGCGTACGCCTGCTCTGCGACCGTAACCTCGGCATCGGCAGCGACGGCATCCTCGTCGTCGGACCACGGACCGGCGAGGACCGCTTCCGCCTGCAGATCTTCAACCCCGATGGCAGCGAGGCCGAGATGTGCGGCAACGGGGTGCGCATGGTCGCCCGCAAGCTCAAGATGGAGGGGTCGCTCCACGGCGACGTCGTCACTCTCGAGACGGCGGCCGGCGAGATCAAGCCGACGCTCCTCGACGGCGACCTCGTCCGCGTCGACATGGGCGCCGCCCGGTTCGGCGGCGAGAAGCTCGCCGGCTTCGACGACGAGGCCGTCAACGCCTCGCTGCACGCCGCCGGCCGCAACTTCACCTTCACCTTCGTCGACGTCGGCAACCCGCACGCCGTCATCCAGTCGCCCTGGCCCCTCGAGCTCGTCCCTCTGCACGAGGTCGGACCGATGATCGAGGAGCACAAGCACTTCCCGCGCAAGGCCAACGTCGAGTTCGTGAGGGTCGTGGACGAGCACACGGCCAAGGTCCGCGTCTGGGAGCGGGGCGTGGGGGAGACCCGCGCCTGCGGCACCGGGGCGACGGCGACGGCCGTCGCCCTCGTCAAGACCGGCCAGTGCACAAGCCCCGTCACCGTCGAACTGCCCGGCGGCACGTTGGAGGTCGAGGTCGGCGACGACTGGCGCGTGTTCATGACCGGGCCGGCCGAGGAGATCTACCACGGCGACCTCTCGCAGGAGTTCCTCCGTCACCTGGAATAGGGCAGCGGACGCCGAGGCCCCCTCTACGACTATGTTCGGAGAGCCATGACACCCTCACGGCGCGTACAGGACCTCCCTCCGTACCTGTTCGCTGAGATCGAGCGCAAGGTGGCGGCGCGCCGCGCCGCCGGCGTCGACGTCATCAGTCTCGGCATCGGCGACCCCGACATGCCGACGCCCGGCCACATCGTCGAGGCGCTGATCGCCGGCGCGCGCGACCCGGCGACGCACCAGTATCCGAGCAACCGCGGGGAGCCGGCCTTCAGGGAGGCGGTCGCCGGGTACTACGCGCGCCGGTTCGGCGTGACCCTCGACGTCGAGACCGAGATCGTCCCCCTCCTGGGCGCCAAGGAGGGGGTCGCCCACATCTGCACGACGCTGCTCGACCCCGACGACGTCTGCCTGGCGGCCGATCCCGGGTACCCCGTCTACACCGCCGGGCCACTGCTCGCCGACGCCGAGGCGGTCCCTCTGCCGCTGGTGCCTGAGCTGGGCTTCCAGCCGGACCTCGAGGCCGTCCCGGCCGACGTCCTCGAGCGGGCGAAGATGCTCTTCGTCTGCTACCCGAACAACCCGACCGGCGCCGTCGTCGAAGACGACTTCTTCGCCCGCCTCGTCGCCTTCGCCAAGACCAACGACCTCGTCGTGGTGCACGACAACGCCTACGCCGACATCACCTTCGACGGCTACGTGGCCCCGAGCTTCCTCGCGACGCCGGGGGCGAAAGAGGTCGGCGTCGAGCTGTTCTCGCTCTCGAAGAGCTACAACATGACGGGTTGGCGCGCCGGCGCGATCGTCGGCGACGCGGAGGTCGTCGAGGCGTACTGGCGCCTCAAGACGAACGTCGACTCGGGCATGTTCGGCGCCGTGCAGCGCGCCGCCGCCGCCGCCCTCGACGGCCCGCAGGACTGCGTGCGCGAGATGTGCGACGTGTACGCCCACCGCCGCGACCTCCTCGTCGAGGCGCTGCGCGCCATCGGCTTGTCGGCGACGCCGCCCAAGGGCACCATCTACCTGTGGGCGCCGGTCCCCGAGGGGCACACTTCGGCGAGCTTCACCGAGCTCGTGCTGGAGCAGGCGGACGTGATCGTCTCGCCGGGGGCCGCCTACGGCCCCTCCGGCGAGGGCTTCGTCCGCTTCTCGCTCACGGTGCCCGACGCTCGCCTGCACGAGGCCGTCCAGCGCATCGCCGAGCGCGTGCGCCTGTAGGGGGTGCGGCACGAAGGACTGGGGGTCCGACGGGGGTGCGGCACGAAGGACTGGGGGTCCGACACGCACGAGATCATGACCGACGGATCCACCGCCGTCAGTCCGCCGCGCGCCGTCGTGTTCGCCGTGTTGCCCGGCGGCGAGGCGCACGCGGCCGCGGACGACGAGCATCTGGCCGAGATCAAGGAGCTTCTGCGCTCGGCGGACATCGAGTGGCTCGCCGATGTCGTCCAGCATCGCGATCGGCCCGACCCGCATGCATACCTGGGCCGCGGCAAGATGGCCGAGCTCAAGGCGGCGGTGAAGGCGTCGGGCGCGACGGTCGCGGTCTGCGAGGACGACCTCACGCCGGGTCAGGTCGCTGCAGTGCTCGACGCCGTCGACGCCGACGTCCTCGACCGGACCGAGCTCATCCTCAGCGTCTTCGCGAAGCACGCCCACTCGCTCGAGGGGACCTTGCAGGTCCATCTGGCGCAGCTCGAGTACGAGCTCACGCGCATGCGCGGCAAAGGCCTTGTGCTCTCGCGCCTCGGCGCCGGCGTCGACATGCGCGGTCCCGGCGAGACGAAGCTCGAAGTCGACCGCCGCGTCATCCGCCGGCGCATCCAGGTGCTCCGACAGCGCATCGAGCGCATGGCCAGGACGCGGCGCACGCAGCGCGCTCGTCGCCTGCGCAGTTCCGTCCCGCTCATCGCCCTCGCCGGGTACACGAACGCGGGCAAGTCCACGCTCCTGAACGCGCTCACCGACGCGCACGTCCCCGTCGCCGACCGCCTGTTCGAGACCCTCGACCCGACGACGCGCTCCTTCCGCTACCGCGACCGCGATTACGTCATCACCGACACGGTCGGGTTCATCCGCAAGCTGCCGCACCAGCTCGTCGATGCGTTCGCCTCGACGCTGGAAGAGACGACGATCGCCGACGTCGTCCTCGTCGTGGCCGACGCAAGCCTCGAGATGGACGAGATCGCGGCGCGCGAGAAGACGGTCGCCGACGTGCTCGACATGATCGGCTCGCACGCGCCGCGGATCCTCGTCTTCAACAAGACCGACCTGCTGGACGACGCGGCGCGGCGCGCCCGCCTCGAAGCGACGTACCCGGACGCCGCTTACATCTCGGCGGCGACGGGGGAGGGGCTCGACGAGCTCCGCGCCCGGATCGCCGCCTTCTTCGACCGCGCCCTGCGACCCGTGCGCCTGCTGTTCCCGTACACCGAGGGCGCGGCGATGAACCGCCTGCGCGGCGTCGCCAGCGACCTGCGCGAGGAGCACACCCCCGAGGGCGTCGTCGTCGAGGCGCGGCTGCCGGCGGCGGAGGCGGCGCGCTACGCGCGCTTCGACGCCGCCCTCTGCGACCGCGACCGGCGCGGCGCCGGGACGGGCCGCGACGAGGAAGGCGGACGAACGCACCGCGAAGACCACCGCGAAGACGATGGCCGCGAAGGCGATGGCCGCGAAGGCGATGGCCGCGCCGCGGGCGGCGACGCGGCGGGTGCACAGTGACGTCCGCTCGCCTGTCGGGCACGTCCGCTCGCCTGTCGGGCGCGCCGGTCGCCGTCCCTGTGAAGCTGCTTTCGCCGGCGGCCCGTCTGCCGCAGCGGGCCTATGAGCACGACGCCGCCTGGGACCTGTTCGCTGCCGAGGCCGCCGTCCTTCCGCCCCTCGGACGCGCAGTGATCGGCACGGGCGTCGCCTTGGGACTCCCGCCGGGGCTTGCGGCCCTCACGCTGCCGCGTTCGGGCCTCGCCGCCCGGCACGGCATCGCCATCGTCAACGCCCCAGGCCTCATCGACCCGGGCTATCGCGGCGAAGTGAAGGTCATCCTGCTCAACACCGACGCCGGCGTGTCTTTCGGCGTGGCAATCGGCGACCGCATCGCCCAGCTCCTGCTGGTCGACCTGCCCGACGTCGACCTTGTCGAGACGGACAGACTGGACGATACCGACCGCGGCAGCCAAGGCTTCGGCTCGAGTGGACGTCAGGGCGAACCAGGCAGGGGAGAGGGGGTACGGTCGTGACCGAAAGACAGGAAGGCTCGCCCGCTCCAGAGCAGGCGCCATCGGCCGGCGAGCGACGCTCGTCCATCTTTGACCACAGGCCGCCCGGTCTCGGCGGAGCCGACCAGAGGCAGGAAGGCAGCGAGAGCTTGCCTACTATTAGAGTCGGTGGATATCTCGCCGTCGCCGGCAAGTTGCTCATGGTCCAGCAGCGACGCGCTGACGCGCGGTATTGGCTCTTGCCCGGCGGAGGCGTCCGCTTCGGAGAACCGCTGGCGCAGGCCCTCGTGCGCGAGGTCCGCGAGGAGCTCGATCTGCGCGTCGCGGTCGGGCCGTTGCTTGCCATCGTCGAATCGATCTCACCGGAGCCTGCCTACCGCAAGCACGTCGTCCACCTCATCTTCGACCTCTCGGCCGCGCCCGAGGCGGACCCGCGCCCGCGCGACCCCGACGTGCTCGACGCGCGCTTCCTCGACGAGACCGAGATCGCCGCCGCCGACGTGCGACCGCCGATCGGCGACTTCCTCGCCGCGTGCCTGCGGGAGCGGCCGTCCTCGCCCCAGTATCTGGGCCGGCGCTGGTAGACGGCTAAGCCGCACCGAAAGACGCGACACGCGACACCGCCGCGCCGACAGGCCGCCACCACACCGCCGCGTCGACAGGCCGCCATCACACCGCCGCGCCGACAGGCCGCCCACCGGCCCGCCGACAAACACATCGCCAAGGTTCCCCGGACTCGGCGGTAACGTCGACTTCGAACGTGAACGTAACGCACGATAATCGCCGTTATGTAAAGTAGACGCCGGACCGCGCAACTTCCCCGTGCCTCGACGTGCGGCACCCCCCCGCCGTCGTCTCCCTCCTTTCCTGCCGTTCCCTCTTCGTAGGGGATCGTCGGAGATCGTCGTGACGACTGTCACCACCTCGCCGAAGTTTCAGGTCGTGATCGCCCAAGCGCATCCGCGAGGCGCTTGACCTGCGCCCGGGCCAGAACGTCGACGGACTGGTGGTACCCACGAGCAGCGTGCACGAGGTGTACGAGGTCTCGACGCGCCAGGTAGACGTCGGCGTGGACCGCTCGCAGACGAACGCCTGTTCGTCCCCTCCTGACGGGCCGCGTCCGGGGGCGGCCCTCAGTAGGCGATCAGACTGAAGACGTCGTAGCCGCGGAGCTTGTCGCGCCCCTTGAGGGCGCTGAGCTCGATCAGGAACGCCAGCCCGGCGACGTTGCCGCCGAGCTTCTCGACGAGCTCGATCTTGGCTTTCGCCGTCCCGCCGGTCGCGAGAAGGTCGTCGTGGATGAGCACGTTCTGCCCCGGCTTGATGGCGTCGGCGTGGATCTCGAGCTTGTCGGTGCCGTACTCGAGGTCGTATTCGGCCGACACCGTCTCGTACGGCAACTTCCCGGACTTCCGCGCGCAGACGAACCCGGCGCCGAGGCCGTAGGCGACTGCGGCGCCGAGGATGAACCCGCGCGCCTCCGCCCCGAGGACCACGTCGATATGCCTGCCGGTGCCGTACTCGACGATGCGGTCGACGGCCTCACGCAGGGCGGCCGGATCCTGCAACAAGGGCATGATGTCGCGGAAGAGGACGCCCTCCTTGGGAAAGTCCGGGATCGCGCGCACTTTGGCGGCGAGGTCGATCAGCCCGTCAGTCATCGTGACTCCTCGTTCGGCATGGCACTGGTTCGCGGTACACGAGCTCGAGGTCGACGCGTCCCGTGCGGAAGGCTCACGGTGCCAGGCATGACAGTGAGCGACCGCCGAGCCCGGGCTCAGCCTTCCCCCGGTCCGCCGGCGGTCAGGCGACGGATGCCGCGCGTCAGCAGGAGCTGACGCAGTTGCGTCGTCGCCTGGACGATCTCTTCAAGCTGGTCCAGGCCCTCGCGGCGGCGCTCCGGGCGTCGCGACCTGAGCGCCGGCAGGAGCACCTGCTCGACCAACCCGAGCTCGCGGTCGACGGCGCTCTTGATCAGACGCAGGTTCTTGGGCCGCAGCCCCGTGACGGCCAACTGCGCCGCGGCGCCGATGATGCCGCAGTCGTTCTCGCTGTAGCAGCGCACGCCGCTGACTTGGCGCCCCTTGACCAGTTCGTACTCCTCGAGCTCGTCGAGCAGCGCCCTGTCCGCCCCGGTGAGCTGCATGACCTCCTCGGCGGTGTAAGTACGCTCCTCCCCCGGGACGACGAAGTCGGCCTTGCGCAGCCCCTGCCGCGCTGTCGGCGCGGCCGCGGCCGGGCTGCGCTCGAGCTCGCGGCGGATGACCTTGAGCGGCAGGTACTCGTCGCGCTGCATGGTGAGCACGCGTACGAGACGGTTGAAGTCGTCCTGCGAGTAGAGACGATAGCCCGCCTTGGTCCGCCGCGGCATGATCAGGCCCTGCTCCTCGAGGTAGCGCAGCTTGCTGACGCTGATGTCGGGGAACTCGCCCTTGAGGCGGTCGACCACCGAGCCGATGGTGAGGAGCTTCTCGTCCTCGATGTCGAACAGCAGCTCGACGCTCTCGGGAGTCACGGCACTCGCAGAGGTCACGGCACGATGAAGGTCAGCTTGTACTTGCCGATCTGTATCTCGTCGCCGTCGGTGAGTACCGTCTCGTCCGTACGCCGGCGGTTGACGAAAGTGCCGTTGAGGCTACCCTGGTCGGTCAGCGTGAACCGCTCACCCCCGCGGACGACGACGGCGTGGTTGCGTGACACCGTCACGTCGTCGAGGAAGATGTCGGCGTCCGGGTGGCGGCCGATGCTCGTGCGCTCGCCCTCGAGCGGGTAGACCTCACCGGCTCTGCCGCCGCCGCTGCGGATCACAAGGGCAGGCTTGTCGCGCGGCGCGCCCGCGACGGGGCCAAGCTCCTCCTCTTCCCCGGGCTGAAAGCTGATCGTCGTCTGGTCGTCGGGCTGGTCGCCGACGAGGCTGGCGCCGCAGCGCGTGCAGAAGGCGGCGCCGTCGGAGTTCCTGAACCCGCAGTTGGGACAGAACACCCTACTCCTCCGTGACGTCTCCGGAGACCTCACCGCGGCGACCCGGACCCTCGCCGGCGAGGATACGCTTGAGGCCTTCGACGTCGTCGGCGCTGATGACCGGCTGGCCTTCGGTGCGCTTCTTCTGGAGGCGCATGACGAGCTCGGCGCGCAGGATGTCGAGCTTGCCCTGCAAGATGCGCCGCCGGCGGGAGATCTCGCGCTCTTCGGTCTCGAGTCGGGCGATCAGCGCCCGAAGCTCGTCGTCAGATCGCGAGACCAGGTCGACGATGTCGTCCATCGCGCTCACCCTCCGTAGATTGGGGGAGTGTCTACGTTAGCCGAGGCGCGCTCAACGTTCAAGCTCAGGTTGAGGCGGTTCCCCGTGCCCGACCGTCCCGCCGTCCAGATCCCTCGGGATCTGGACGGCGACGATGCCACTGTCGGCGAGACGGCCGATCGCCTTGAGCGCATCGTACTCGTCGAACTCGCCGTCGACGAGGATGCCTTCGACGACGTCGCCGACGGTGCGGGCGCCGGGACCGACGTGCGCGAGCACGCGTGCCTCGCTCGCGTCGTCGGTCCCGGCGCCCGCACGCTGCAGCCGGACCACGGCCGGAGCCGGGTAGCGGGCGCGCATCTGTTGGATCTCGTCGAGCCGACGCATGCCTTCGACAAGCAGTGATGCCGCCTGGATCCCTGCGCGAAGGTTACAACTCTCATCGTCAACGTAGGCGTCGCCGTCGAAATCGAAAGTGCCCTCGCGCATGTCGAGAAGCGCGTAGAAGGCCTTTTCGCCCCTCAGCGAGCCGCGGGACGCTGCGACAAGGAGACCGTCGCGGAACGCCAGCTCGCCGGCGACCCGCCCACCGCCGTCGCTCAGCACCAGACGGCCTGTCTTGTCGCCCATCGACATCATCTCGACGAGGTCGCTGAGCGCCAGCTCCCCAAGATCGCCCTTCAAGCCCACGTGCGCGTCACCCAGCCTGCGCCCTGTTCCGGGCGTCGGGCCCGTGGGACCCTCGCCCCGCTTCGGGTCCCGTGCGGCCCACGCCCCATTCCAGTCTTGCCGACGACGCGGCCGCCGCGCGCCGTCGCCGGGACTCATGCTCATGCGGCCTCCTGACGATACACGAAGGGCGGGCGTCGCGTGAGCTTGGGCAGGGCACGCCGAGCCCGCGCCAGGTGTCGGCAGCGCCGACAACGCACCGTTGTATACTGCGCACACCGCGACGAGGCCACGAAGGGAGCGTGCATGGCCAGGCGCAAGGGGCTGGTCATCAACGACCGCCAGCTCGACCGCTGTGACGACCTGCTGCGGAAGCTCAAGGAGGTGTCGGGGTCGAGCTTCCTCGCGCTGATCTCGGCCTCGGGCCAGCCCATCACCACCGCCTCGGACGAGTACCATCCGGAGACCCTGTCGCTGGCTTCGCTCGCGGCGAGCTCGTTCGCCGCGACCCGGCAACTCGCCAAGATCCTCGACGAGAACGAGTTCACGCTGCTGTTCCACGAGGGCAAGGCGCTGAACCTGCACGTCTCGCAGGTCACCGACCAGGTGCTGCTGATCGTCACGTTCGGGCGCCAGACTCAGGTGGGCAAGGTCCGCCTGTACACCCAGCGCGCGATGGAGGTCCTTCGCCAGGTCTTCGAGGGGCCGGACGACGAAGAGGGTCCGGCCATGGACTCGGGGTTCGAGGCCGACGCCGGGCTCGCGATCGACGACCTGTTCAAGGACCTGTGAGGCCAGGTCGATGCCGCTGATCAACTTCGCCGCGCGCGAGATCAACTACAAGATCGTCTACTACGGCTGCGGGCTCTGCGGCAAGACCACGAACATCCAGTACATCCACCGCACCATCAACCCTGAGGCGCGCGGCAAGCTGGTCTCGATCGCCACCGAAGAGGAGCGCACCCTGTACTTCGACTTCCTCCCCCTCACACTGGGGACGGTCAAGGGCATGCAGACACGCTTCCACCTCTACACGGTCCCGGGCCAGAGCTATTACAACGCCAGCCGTAAGCTGGTGCTGCAGGGCGTCGACGGCGTGATCTTCGTCGCCGACTCGCAGATCACGCGCCTCGACGAGAACGTCGAGAGCTACCTCAACCTCTGGGACAACCTCCTCGCCCAGGGCGACGATCTCGCCAAGCTTGGGTTCGTCATCCAGATGAACAAGCGCGACCTGACCGACGTGTTCAGCGTCGAAGACCTCAACGAGCTCCTCAACCACACGAACTCGCCGGTCGTCGAGGCGAGCGCCATCACCGGCAAGGGCGTCTTCGACACGCTGAAGAGCGTCTGCAAGCAGGTCATCTCGAAGACGGGCTGAGCCCACGCTCGCGCGGGCTCAGCCGCGCGTATCTCGGATATCGACCGTGCTGCGAGCATCGACAGCACGCGCAACCGAAGCTCAGCCGCACGTATCTCGGATCGACCCTGGGCCGACGCGTTCGGTCGGATCACCCGCCGACGCCGACGCGCTTGATCCAGTCGCTCGGTGCGTACACCGAGACGTACGTCTCACGGAAGAGCTTCTCCCCCGCCGCGCCCCTCACCGTGCGGACGACCTTGACGCTCTTGCCGTCCATCCCAGGCTCCCAGCGCACGACGCCTTCGGGCAGGTCGGGGTCGTAGACGACGCGGGGATGGACGCGCGTCGAGGAAGGCTTCCGTATGTCATAGTACGGGCTCGTCGTGTACGAGACCTTGCGCCCGGTCTTCCCCACGATGGCGACGGTGAGGGCGTTGCCGTCGACCCAGCTCCGGATCATCACCGCCCTGGCGGTGTCGTTGCGGAACCTGAAGTCGGGGCCGCCCCAGCTCACCGTCGCATCGCGGCCCACCGGGTAGTGCGTGATGAGCAGGCCGTGGGCGTGACGCTCGACCACCGGCAGGCCGGCGAAGAACACGGCGTTGAAGAGCGTCGTCGCGTACTGGCAAATACCGCCGCCGACGCCCTGGCGCAAGACGCCGTCGCCGGCGATCACGGGGGCGTAGTCGAAGCCGCGGTTCACGCTACGTGGGCCGACCGTCTCGTTGAGCGAGAAGACCTCGCCTGGCTCCACGATGGTCCCGTCAACCAGCTTGGCCGCCAGGGCGATGTTCGTCGCGCGCCCGGGGTTGGAGGTGTCGAAGTAGGTCGTGAACTGGGAGCCCAGTGAGGCGAGACCCATGCTCTCGACGTCGGCGCTCGTGAGCCGCGGCGACTGCGGCCGCAAGGCGACGATGACGGTGCGCAGGCCGGCGCCCGCCGCGGCCGCGTCCATGTCGGCGGTGAGCTGCGCCATGTCGAGCACGATGCCGTCACGGCTGGGCAGCACGGTGATGCCGCCCTCCTCGTGGACGACGATCTGCGCGTCGCGGGCCGGCGTCTCGGCCCAGGCGAGGAGCTCGTGCAGGCGCGCCCGGGCGCGCGGGTTGTCGAAGGTGAGCGGGCAGAGATCGGCGTCATCGCCGGTGTTGACCGTGAGCATGCCGGCGAGCTGCGCCGGCGGGAGGACGATCGCCGTGTCCCGCAGGCGCAGAGTGAGCGGCATCGAGAGGTAGGTCGCGGCCGCGCCGGCGCGGGCCCGCGCCGTGGCCGTGTCCACCTTCGGCGGCACGGCCGCCAGCGGGGCCTCGCCGGCGTAGGCGCGACCCTCGGCGACCGCGGTGAGGACGGCGTCGCGGAACGCGACTGCGTCGACCGCGACGCCGTCCTCACCCGGCACGACCGTGACGGAGCGGCCGTCCAGCTTGAGGGTCGCGTCCCTGGCGGGGACGTCGAGCTCGGCGCGCACCGCCTCGAGGCCCTTCTCGAGAGCCGCTTCGTCGACGCGGACCACGGGCTCGGGGTCGTCGCCGCCGAAGGGAAGCCAGACGGACAGGCCCACTGGACCCATCTTGAGGTCGTGCCGGCCGTGCGCGTGCGCGGCACGCGCAGTCGCCGGCACGTCCACCGCGATCCCCAGCGCCTCGAGGGTGAGGCTGAGCGGTTCGCCGTCCGTCCTGACCGTGACGTTGCGCACGGCCGGCAAGACCTCATCCCGGAGACGCTCCTCGGCCTGCGCGACCGTGAGGTCGCCCAAGGCGACGCCGGCGACCTCGACCCCAGGGCCGACGCGCGCGGAGATGGCGACCTGGACGGCGACGAAGGCGACGGCCACGAGCACCACGGCGAGGATGACGAGCGTCCCCCACGGATGGCGGTACCACCAGCGCCGCGGTGCGGCGTCACGCGGTACCGGCGCCGCGGCGCCGGCGTCACCCGGCACGGGTGCCGCGGGAACGGCGTCGCACGGCACGGGCGCCGCGGCGCCGCCGTCGCGCGACGGCCGGTCGTTCATGCCTGTCGACACGTGGCGCGGCCCAACGGCCCGGGCCTAGCGCGACGCCTCGTCGAGGACGGCGCGCACCTCGGCGACGACGCGCTCCGCGAGCTCGAGCGATTCGCCGTCGTCGGCGCCCTCGGCGTACACGTGGAACACGGGCTCGTCCGCGTCGGGCAGCAGTTGCGCCCACGACCGCGCGCGTTCGATCGTGATGCCGTCGATGAGGCTGATCGAGGCGGGGTCGCGCTCGCCTCCGGTGCCGCCTTCAGCGAGCTCGGAGAGATCGTCGTTGTCGCTCCCCCCGGCGCCGCCCGAGGCCGCGAGGACGGCGCCCTCCGCCTCGACCATCCGCTGCAGGCGCTCGGTCGACATGCGCATGACCGTCGGCTTGAGCGACCACGGGCAGGGCACCGTGCGATGCACGAGCGTGCTGGCGGGGATCTCGGCGACGAGCTCGCTGAGGCTCTGCCCCTGCGGCGCGAGCAGCTCGAGCAGCTTGCCGAGGCTCATCACAGCGTCGAAGGCGGGCAGGAACTGGGGGAAGATGTAACCGCCGCCGAGGGCGCCGGCGAACACCACGCCCTCCTCCGTCGCGGCGCGCGTGAACGCCGGCATCGAGACCTTGCTGCGCACGATCTCGACGTCGAACGGCTCCGCCAGGGCTTCGGCGACGCGCGTCACGGTGAGCGGCAGGACGATCTTCGCCCCTTTCTCCGCGCGCTCGGCGACGAGGCGCACGAAGAGAAGGAGCGCCTTCTCGACCGGGACCTCCTCGCCCTGCTCGTCGACCACGAAGAGACGCTCGGCGCCCGGAGCGATGACGAACCCCGCGTCGGCGCCCATCACGGTGACGAGGCGCCGCACCTCGTTGATGTTCGCGGCGAGCTCCTCGGCCGCGATGCTCGTGGTGCGCTGGTCGGTGAAGGCGCGCACCGAGAGCACCTCGGCGTTGAGCTCGCCGAGGATGTTCGGCAGGACCAGCGAGGCGGCCGAGCCAGAGTAGTCGATGACGAGACGAAAGCCGCGGTCGCGGATCGCCTCCATGTCGAGGTTGCGCGTCAGGCCGCGCACGTACGTCTCCATGGCGCGGTCCGGGAACTGGATCTCGCCGAACTCGCTGTAGAAGGCGCGGCGGAAGTCCTGACGGGCGTAGTACTTCTCGATGTCCTTCTGGCGCTTCTCGCTGATCGTCACGCCCGGGGGTTCGAAGACCTGGATCTGGGCCATCTCGGGGTCCCAGGGCGAGATGCGTACGTGCATGCCGCCCTGCGTGTTGCCGTTCTTGACCTCGAAGCGGTTGATCGCGCTGCTCGCCACGCGCAGGTCACGAACGACGACGCCCGTCGAGTTGAGACCACAGATCAGCGCCCGCTTGAAGACCCGCGACGCAGGGTGCGCGTCGCGGCTCGTCGTCACGCGGGCGCCCTTCGGCAGCGTCGTCCCGTACGCCATCGCCAGCTTGAGCGCGAGCTCCGCCGTCACGTCGATGTTGATGAGCCCGACGACGCCCTCCTTGCCGAACACGCGCGAGGCGCCGCGCGACTCCCAGATGATGCTCGAATTGACCTGCGCCCCCGTCTCGACCCGCTTGAACGGGTAGATCTTGACGTCGGGGGCGACGCTCGCTCCCTCGCCGATGACGCACTCGTCGCCGACGGCGACGCCCTCGTTGAGGGTCACCCCGGCCTTGATGTCGCAGTTCTTGCCGATGATCGTGCCCAGCACCTTGCTCGAGGCTCCAAGGTACGTGTTCGCGTCGATCACGCTGCGCCGCGTCACGGCATGCTCCTTGACGACCACGTTGCTGCCGAGCACGGAGTAGGCGCCGACATGCGCCTGCCGCGAGATCTTGGCGTAGTTCCCGATGTAGGCGGGGCCGGTGACGTTCTCCAGCGACTCCAGGTTGATGTTCTCGCCGATGAAGACCCGGTGCTCGAGCTCGATGCCGGGGATGGCGACGTCGACCTTGCCGTCGAGCACGTCGCAGTTCGCGACGAGGTACTGCTCGAGGCTGCCGATGTCCTGCCAGTACCCGTCGGCGACGTACCCGTAGAGCGGGGCGTCGATCTCGAGGAGCTTCGGGAAGAGGTCCTGGCTGAAGTCGAAGGGCGTCCCCGACGGGATGTGGTCGAAGACCTCGGGGTCGAGCACGTAGATGCCGGTGTTGACGGTGTCCGAGAACACCTCGCCCCACGTCGGCTTCTCGAGGAAGCGTTCGATGCGGCCCTCGTCGTCGACGACGACGATGCCGAAGTCGAGCGGGTTCTCGACGTGCTTCAGGGCGATGGTCACCATGGCGCCGCGGCGCTTGTGGAAGGCGACGATGTCCTCAAGGTCGAAGTCGGTGAGCGCGTCGCCCGAGATGACGATGAAGACGTCGTCGCGCAGGTGGTCCTCGGCGAGCTTCACGCTGCCCGCTGTGCCGGCGGGCACATGCTCGACCGAGTACTGCATGCGCACCCCGATCGTCGACCCGTCGCCGAAGTAATCGCGGATGCTCTTCGGGAGGTAGGCCAGCGTGGCGACGGCGTCCTTCACGCCATGGCGTTTGAGCAGCTCGAGGATGTACTCCATGCAGGGCTTGCCCACAACGGGCACCATGGGTTTGGGCTGGTTGCTCGTCAGCGGTCGCAGGCGCGTCCCTTCACCGCCCGCCATGACGACTGCGCGCATCGGCTTCACCTCCCAGCGGTCGACGGGCCGGCGGCGAAGCCGCGGCCCCGCGACTCCTGCGGCAAGCGTACCCGAAAGGCGCGAAGCGATACAGTGCCGGCGGCGTGGGGGCGGGCGAGCCGGGGGCGGGCGGCGTAGGCGGCGCGACCGCCCGCCCCCTACGCCGCCCGCCCCCTCCGCCGCCCGCCCCCTACGCCGCCCGCCCCTCGCGCAACATGCGTACGCCGCGCACGAGGTAGAGCAGGGCCGAACCGACATACAGCGTCCCGCCCACGGCAAGCAGGACCCAGCCGATCGTCCGCAGGTCGATCAGAAAGCAGAAGATCGAGCAGATGAGGGTCGTGGTCGCCGCTCTTCCCCATCGGCTCACGTTCGGGCCAAAGCGCGTGAACATGCGCACCGGCAGCGCCATGACCAGCATGATGCCGTCGCGAAGAAGCAGTGGCAGGACCGCCCACAGCGGAAGCGTGCCCAGATACCAGAGCATGCTGAACGTCGTGAAGTAGAAGGCGCGGTCGACGACCGGGTCGACCCAGCGGCCGAACTCGGTCTGGGCGTTCAGCCGACGTGCGATGATGCCGTCGAAGAAGTCGGTGAGCGCGGCGGCGACGAAGAGCGCCGCCGCGCTCACCGAGGGCCCAGGCGCATCTTGCGCATAGGCGTAGACGATCGCCGGGATGAGCAGGGCGCGCACGACGGTCAGCGCGTTCGGGATGTTCCTTACGACCGGGTTCATCGGCAGGCGACCAGTCTATCTCACGGCCGCCGTGACCCGCCCCTGTGCTACAATCCGGGCTCCGGTCGGCGTGTGGCGCAGCCTGGTTAGCGCACTAGTCTGGGGGACTAGGGGTCGCCAGTTCGAATCTGGCCACGCCGACCATTCTTCGGCCTGCGAACCAGGACCTGCTGTCAGTTCGCCCTATCCGGTCTCGAGGTGCTGGTGGAGCGTTGGGCCGCTCTCGCCCAGGGGACGGGCTGCTTGAAGACGTCGCCCGCAGGCGAGGTCACGGTCGGGGGAAGCTGCGCCTGTTCGAAGTGCCAGCGCCGGAGCGGACGGACGAAGTCCACGTCGCGTCCGAACACGCACTTCTTCCCGCCACCGGACACCCACATGATCCCGACAGGATGCCCCAGCTCCTCTCGAACCATACGGATGGGCTCGCGGAGGTCGGCGTCGTTGGAGAGCACGACCGCCACATCGTAAGCTCTGGTGAAGGCGTCGAGCAGCAGGTACGAGGCGAGGTTCACATCTGAACCCTTCTCCTCCGGGACCCACACCCACACGCGTTTCTCGCCGGGTTTCGGACGGATGAGCTTTAGATACTTCTTGCGTTCGACGAAGTTGCCATAATGCACTGACAGGCTTGGGAGGGTTTCGAGCGCTCCCAGGTACTGATCCTGTCTCCTTCTAGCACGGACACGCCCGCCGTTCGCCAGCACCCGCGCCGTGAAGTAGCGCACAAGGACGACGTCGTTCTTCGGCAAGGCAAGTCGACAGAACGCCGGCATGTCGAGCCACTTGAAGCCCCCGTGCTTACCCCGCACGAACGCCGAGTGGTAGAAGTTGAAGCCATCGACGTAGACGATCGTGCGCGGCAGCCCCATGTTCCCCCCAGAAAAAGCAGAAGCCGCCGAAGCGGCTTCGCAGCCCGGCCCGAAGCCGGGGTCAAGTACAGCACCTACGGTATACCCTCTGCTCAGCCCGTCAAGCTCCGACCGTGAGCCGCGCCGCCGCAGCTCCGCACGGCGTCCGTCGGTTGGCGCACATCGCCGCGATACAGATGGTCAAGGCGCCCTCCCTCTCGGCGGTCGTGGTTTCGCACGACAGTAGCAGCCGACCGGCGCCGTGGCCAGTTCGGGCGGGTGGACATTAGGCGAGGCGACCGGCGGAGCCGGTCGCCTCAGGGACGTGCACCGCCGTCCAGGGGGATCGTGTCGCCGCGCCTGCCGGCCTCACGGCGTCTGGCGCGGCCGTTCTCAGCAGCCGCTGAGGGCTTCGAGTTCGTCGACGCCCGGGGCCGCGAACCGATCGCCGGAAGACGCGTCGGCCAGCAAGTCCAGGATGTCGTCGCTCACGGGTTCGTCACGGAGCAGCACGCCAAAGAGCCGGTCAGCGAGCTCGGGCGTGCGCGCCAGCGCGCGCGCGACCTGACGCAGGCGGAACTCGAGGAAGTAGTCTGGGGCCACGCACAGAGAGCGCGCGATGATCTTGATGACCGGGTCGGACGGCACCGGGCGCGTGCCCTTGGTCAGGTGGTTCAGGTACCCGGCCGAGAGCTGCGTCTTGTAGGCCAACTGGCGATAGCTCAGGTGACGCTCCTCCATAAGTGACTTGAGGGCCTCCGGGAAGCGCCGCTGCGTGATTCTGTCGTGTGCTATCGGTGCCATGATCGCCATGTTCATCGGTTCATCCCCGTACAGGTATCGCCCATCACACGGGGTTCCTTGAGTGTCAACACCCGGTTTCTTGCCCGCGGTGTAGCCCGTTCAGACAACGCGCGCCGCGCGGCGGGAGGGGCCAGGGGGCGCCAAGGAGGACGACGAGCCTGCGGCGCGGCGGGGGATCAGGCGGGCGCGAGCAAGGCACGCAGAGCGTGCCCCAACTCGCGCACCGGCACGTCCTGCCGCGCACCCGTCGCGCGCTCCTTGAGCTCGACGACGCCCTCGGCGGCGCGCTTGCCGACCACGACCTGGGCGGGGCAGCCGAGCAGGTCCGCGTCGGCGAACTTGATGCCGGCCGAGACGTCGCGGTCGTCGTAGAGGACGTCGAAGCCGGCGGCGGGGAGCTCGTCGTGGAGGCGCTCGGCGAGGGCGCGCTGGGTCTCGTCGCCGGCGCGCACCTGGACGATGTGCACGCGGAAGGGCGCGATGGAGGCGGGCCAGATGATGCCGCGTTCGTCGTGGTGCTGCTCTACCGCGGCGGCGGCGATGCGGGCGACGCCGATGCCGTAGCTTCCCATGACGATGGGCTGTTCCTTGCCGTTCTCGTCGAGGTAGGTGGCGCCCATCGGGGCCGAATACTTCGTGCCAAGCTGGAAGATGTTGCCGACCTCGATGACGCGTTCGCTATGCAGGGCGGCCCCGCACTGAGGGCACGGGTCGCCGGCGCGGGCTTCGCGGAGGTCCGCGAAGCGCACGCCGGCGGGAGCGCCCTTCTCGATGTCGGCGGCGCTCACGCCGCTCAGGTGGTAGTCCGGCCTGTTGGCGCCGGCGACGTAGACGCCCCGGCGCAGGACCTCGTCGGCGATCACGGGCAGCGGCGTGGGCACGGGCCCGACGAAGCCGGCCTCCGTGCCCTGCGCCGCGACGACCTCCTCGGCGGTGGCGAGGCGGAAGTCGCCGATGAGGCGGCGCAGCTTGGGCTCGCAGAGCTCATGGTCGCCGCGCACGCAGACCATGACGGCGTGGGCGTCCTCCCCCTCCGTCATGACGACGAGCGACTTGACGAAGGCGCGCGCCGGCAGGCCGAGGAAGGCGCC
>ENA-UPSM01003477-UPSM01003477.1-activated-sludge-metagenome-genome-assembly--contig:-NODE-3477-length-17596-cov-4.614047_pt1 | contig 17596 bp, 13 predicted proteins | sample MGYA00238181_ERZ773283 | MGnify/ENA primary metagenome ERZ773283 (study PRJEB29023, sample SAMN05720199) | activated sludge metagenome | isolation source: Anaerobic digester | place: Japan...
CGATAAAGCCAAAACATTGGTACATGCCTTCGATACTGTGTCGCACGTGATGTTTAAAGTTACCAATTACGTGATGCTATTTGCACCGTTTGGGGTATTCGGAGCGATAGCTGCGGTAGTGGCGAAGCAAGGAATAGGCATCATCAGCGGGTATATTTATCTGATAGCCTGTTTTTACTTCGGATTAATATTCTTCGGAATTGTGATCTTGGGAAGTATCTGCTTCGCACTGAAAATTCCTTTCTTTAAACTATTGAATCATGTTAAAGAACCTATTCTCTTAGCCTTCAGTACGGCATCGAGTGAATCGGCTTTTCCGAAGACAGTAGAAGCCCTTGAAAAATACGGATGCAGTAATAGAATTATCAGTTTTGTATTGCCTTTGGGATATTCTTTTAACCTCGACGGATCAATTATGTATATGACCTTCGCAACGGTATTTATTGCGCAAGCCTACGGAATCAATTTATCGATTCAGCAAGAAATTACGATGATGCTGATGTTATTGGTGACGAGCAAGGGAATGGCGGGAGTGCCGAGAGCATCGCTGGTAGTGATTGCGGGAATGCTTAGTGCATTTCATATTCCTGAAGGCGGACTATTACTACTCTTAGGAATTGATCAATTACTCGACATGGGACGCTCGGCAACGAATGTTATAGGAAATGCAGTTGCTACGGCAGTCGTGAGTAAGTGGGAAGGAGAATTGAATGTATCCGAATAAAAAGCAAATCATAAAAAACAAAAAAGCCCTTCTAATAAGAAAGGGCTTTTTTTATGGTTTGAGTAATCTTTTATTGACGACGTAAAATGGTATTTGCATCGGTAGCCATATCTTTCATATTGGCATCGAGCAACTGAACTGCAGTGTCGCCTAAACTTTTGAAATATTTAATGTCGCCGGTAGTTGAAGTCAGTTTGTACACAACAGGAGTTCCCGTGATGTATTCTACTTTTCCGCCCGATTGTATGATGCTATCGGATTTGCTAGTGCCCATTAAAGTTTCAGAAAGCGCATAAGAGCTATCGCTGTTTATAGTAAGCAAGGTGTTTATACCATTACATCCGGAGCAGGGGAGTACTCCACTGAAAATTTGTCCCGGAGTCGGTACCGTTGCCATAAGGGTAGTATCGGTATCGATAGTATCGTACACCACTTCAACATTTTTGCTGTTTTGGTCGCACGACGATAAGAAGCCTGCTAATAATAAGGGCAGGATAATTTTTTTCATAAATCTTGAATGATTAGCCGACCAAGTTAAGGCGATTTTCAATACGATAAAAGAAAAAAATGCGGTTGGCCGAAAAATTAATTGGTATAATAAACGCTAAAGGAGCCAGTGACATGTTTATTTCCGGTCACGCCTGTAGGGTCCTTTAGGGTGACATCGAAATTTCCTTTTATCTGGTGGTTTGCATTATCGAGGGAGCTAATAGTGAGCGTTCCGGGGTTGGCATCTGTCGACTGATAAGCTAGTCCCAGTTGGCTAGTGTAGAGAACGGTATTCACCGAATCGGCCAAAATATGAGTTCCCAAAGAATAATGATCAAGTTGCATGGTCAAAGTTGGACCATTTAATGAAACGGCATTGATTGTCATTTCGATTGCTTCGTCGGCAAATAATGTTGTTCCGCAATAAGAAGTCCCTGCATCACTCCATTTTAAATAGCCGTTAGGCAGGGCGCAAACATCGATAGGAAGAACAGGCGCAATCACATCTTCAGGCTTACAACCTGAAAACAATATAGTGCCGGCAATAGCTGAGAAAGAGATAAATTTCTTGAATGACATAACGGGTAATTAGAAAGTGAATTTAGTGAAAGGAGATGAAAGAACAAAAAAATTATTTTTTCTCCTCTGTAGGTTCTCCGAATTTTTTGATGTTCACCTTTCTTTTCTTCTCGATGATATAGAAGTTGAAATTATAACTTTCAACACCTTGAAGCGATAACTCTGAATTATTTTTAAGTACCACGAAAGATTTTCCTAAGATACTTTCATCCATGCTTAAGCTGAAATCACCGGGAGGTAAATAAAGCACATATTCTCCGTTTTTATCGGTGATACATTGACGAACTTTTCCTGTTGAATCAGTAGCAGTGACTAAGATACGCGAGAGGTCAACAGAAGATTGTAATCCGCTGAAGCGATCTTTTTGTAAAACGATACTTCCTGTAAGTTTAATTCCTTTGACAAAAGGTAACATGATTTCATCTTTCGGTCCAACCATAATTGAATCATCCACTAAAGGATACCAACCGTTCAACTCGAACAGCGACCAAACTTTAATAGGGTAGATGCCCGCACCGATATTTAGTAATTTACATTGTCCTGCTTCGTTGCTGATTACCTCGTAGCTTCCAACTTTAACAACAATGTTTTTTAAGATGACCTCATTTTTATCTTTTACTTTATTTCCGTTAGCATCGAGGAAAGAAGTGAAAGTAATTGTGCGGAACGATTTTTTCGACCAGCTTTTTGGAACGGGAATTCCGAATTCTTTTCTTACTCCGCAATTCATAAAGAAATTTTGAGTGACAACTTTTTTCTCTGTGAAGTTAGCTGTACTCTCACCTTGATAAGATTGAATTGTTTTATCAGTTTTGCTTACCGACATAGAATAACCTAATCCGATTTTGAATCGCCATTTCGTTGCAGTGAAATAGTAAGCTTCGGGATAGATTCCTGCAGTGTGACGGTTAAATTGATTCATGTAAGAATAATTTCCCGATGTCTGAACAACGAAGCGACGGTTACGCGGAAGAATCTGTTTGTTTACTGATAAGAAAATCGACTGCGGATATTTGAAATAGCTATAGATCTGAGAAGGATCAGTTACATATTGTGGACCGTAGTTATAACGACCATTGAAACTGAGTGTATTTTTTTGCGCCGTTGCTGATACTTGCATTGTGAAATAATCTTTGATGTCGCGGTAATCAGGTAAGCGATTGTATCCACCGCGAATCGAAATAGCCACACGAGAATTCGACTGATCAGCATTGTAGCTATAGTCGAAGCCCGCACCACGATAAAGAATTTTCAAACTATTAAACTCTGATTTATTATAGAAAACACTCGGCATATAGCGCGAATTTTTCTTGCTGAAATTGAAGAATAATTGATTGTAGTTAGCTGAATTAGTAATAGTGTCTTCTGCTGATAAAATATAAATTCTTTGTTGATAGATGTTCCAAGTGTTTTGCAAAAGGATGCTCCAGTTTTTGCCACCTCTAAATCCTGAGCGATGCGAAAGGTTAGTAGCAGGTAATCCGTTGTTGCCGTAATTGCCTGAAAATAAAGTTCCTCGTAAAGTGGTATAAAGTTTGCTCTTCATATAGGTTCCGGCATATCCTGCTGAAATTGAATTTCCGGTTTTTACTTCATTGGAAATTGAATTAGTATTTCTGCTGATAGAGTATCCTAAACTTACTTGTTGTGTTTTTAAGAAGTGAAGTGAATTAGTCATATTCACAAACGTATTCTCGTTACTCTGCGGATGAATAGTATGTCCTGATTGGATGGTAGTAGTTAAAAGCTTGTTCAACTTATAACGAACAAATCCTCCGAAAGCTGTTGAATTATCATTGCTGCTAAAATTACTCTTAACAAAGAAAGCGCCCACTCTTAAGTTTGGCTTAATAAAATAACTTGAGCTGATACCTCTTCCTGTGATGGGAATCATATTGATACCGCCTGAAATATTTCCGACTTGCACATCACCTCTTTTAGTAGCGTACGATAATCGGTAGAATAAATTATTGGTAAGCGAATTATCGTATTGATAGCTCGTGAAATTGGTTTGAGTTTGATAAGAAACAATAGCTTCATTTGAAAGCATAGTGCTACCACGTAAATCGAGACGAGTTACTGGCTGTATTCCTAAGATGTTATAAGTGTTAACATCAGCGATTAGTGGAATCGTTGCCGAACCGTAAGGGTTAATAGTAGATTCATCCGACAAACGAATAAAATCGAGACGCTTTGATCCTGAGAAGTTTTTCGCGTCGGTATTATTCGACAAAGAAGATTGAAAGAAGAGGGTATTACGAGCTTCATCGTTTAATGCACCGGGATTATAATTCTCAATATCGATTCTTTTTGAACTATTGAAATCATCGTTAAGAGTTGCCGTGAAATTTAGAGTAGTGTCGGCAGTAGGATCGAGTTGAAGTTCGTTGTATTCACGATGTTGAGGATCTTCTATTGTCTCGTCGATTTTTATTTTATTTCCGAGCTGTTTTTTAGAAACGAGTAAGTCGATTTTTTCATTTCCTTCATTCATTACGCGAATGTTGAAAGGAACGATAGAATCTTGGATCGGGAAATAAATTTTATCGCCGTTATCGCTATCGAGTTTCCATTTAAGTTCTTTCTTTCTGTAAACTTTGAAAGAAGCGTCAGATAAAAGCATTAAATCTTGGTCAACAATTAATGCTTGAATATTAACCGTAGTACCGTCTTTAGTATTATTGTTCGGAATAATGCGAATAGGAATGATAATAGAATCACCGCTATTTAATTCGTATATAGTTTCGGGAATACCGATTTTTTTCCATGTAGAAGGGAAAACCACTTCCACAGAAAATTTGATAGTTTCTTTTTTATTATTCTTAACAGACAGTGCGTTAGTGATAAAGCGTTCAGTAGCTTTTAAGTTAATACTATCTGTTCTGAATTTAGCGACAACAATTGCACCGAAATCGGTGTTTGCTGTTTGCGCTGAAGCAATAGAAGATAAAGCTGTAAACAATACTGTAAACAGAGAAAATGACGTGTAAAAATTACACATCTTATTTTTTAATGATGATATATGATTGCTTAGGAAAATCATGATTGTTCAACTAAGCAAAAATGTAAGACCACTTGATAATATCCCGGTGTAAAATTCAATCCCGGTACAATGCGATAGTCCACCATAAAAGTGTACTCGCTCGGTTCAGTCAAATAACTTCCTGCTGAGTTAACGTTAGTAGTGCAAGATCCTGCAGGGATAAGAGTTGCATCATTAATAATATCAATGTATGATCCATTGATAGCTGCAAAGTTTTGGTAGATACCGCTGTTTATCGGAGTGCCGCAGCCGTTATATACTTTTAATGCTAATAAATCGAGGGTAGGAGTGTTTGTTCCTGTGCCGTAGTTGCTGAGAGTTTCCCAGTCGTTAACGTCAGATCCCGAAGAAGGATTATTTTCAATATAAACTCTCAATGTCCATTTGCATGAAGCATTGTTAGGTAAAACTTTTAAGCGTAAAGTAGTAGTCCCACTCTGAGTGATTCCTCCGCTGTATTTCGAAAAACTATCGAAAACGAAGTCAACGTTCCCATTGCCTGACTGAATCAGTTCACTGGAAGGAACAGCCTGACAATTCGCCGTTGTTGGCGAACCGCATTGGGCTTTAACTTCTAAACAATTTAAGAGGGTAAATAATAAGGTAAATTGTAATAGAAGAAAGGAAAAGGTTTGGTTGGGGGTTGGTTTCATTTTGGTTTTAGGTAAAAAGGGGAGAGTTGTGGTTGAGACAACTCCCCCCTTTTTTAATTCTTATTGGTTCTCAATAAGTACATACTTCACATTCATAGTGTAAACACCAGGCTGTGCATATGATCCTACTGCGTTAGCAGTTTCCAAGTCTAATTGGTTTGGAACTAAAGCATTATCGGCAGCTGTTGGGAATGTAGCAGGTAAACCCGGTACAATTCTGTAGTCGATAGCATAGTAGTAGATAGAGTTTGTAGCACTACCTTGCGTTAAATAACTACCACCCGCTGCGAAATCAGCAGTACCGTTGTGACCTTGAATATATTTTTCGGTTAATGCCGGTAATACATAAGGAGTAGCTGATGCATAGATGTTATTTTCACCCGGAGTATAAGGAGCTGCTGCTAATGCTGATGAATAGTCACCACGGAATCCTGTTCCGGATGCTGCATTTGCATTTGCTTCGCTTTGGTGAAGTTCCAATAACTCTAAAGGTAATTGGTCAATAGCGTTAGGATCGGTACCTGTACCATATTCCATTTGCTTATCCCAATAAGTTCCGTCGTTAGAAGTTCCTACTGCATATAAATCCCACGCTACCGTTGAATTTACTTTAAGGATAGTAGCACCATATTTAGTGATACCACCATAGTAGTCTCCAAGTTTGTCGAACACGAAATCCACTTGATCAGGTGTGTTCATTTCTAATTGTAAAATTGGTTGTAAATCCATTGTCATCGTTACATTTTTTTCGTCTTGTAACTGTCCAAAAGAGGTTCCGCTAATAGCTAGAAACCCTAATGCCAATGCTAATTTTGTTTTCTTAATCATTTTTTTAAATTTTTACTGTTGTTGGTTTGAATAATTAATTTACTGTTGGTATAAAGAACGTTTACTAATCGACAACGAATTGTAATTCTGCTGCCGTTACTTGATCGGGATTGTTAGTGTCAACCACACCAACTGCCGAGTATTTTCCTTTTTCTAAATCTTTTGGTATTTCATAGCTGAATTCTCTGTTGAATCCCGGTAGAATTGTGAACTTTTGTCCTTTTAATTTTTCTTGTTTTCCTGTAGCTAGGTTCGTGATCTCTACATATGATGTGCAGAATCCGATTCCGTCACCCATATTAGTAGCGCTCATTTTTAATTGACGCTTACTTAATGAATCACGGTAAGCAAATTGCTCGATTTCGATTTTATCGAGAGCAATGCTCGTTGGGTTTTGATAGATGTAAACTCCGAATCCAATACTTGGGCTAATACCCAATGCAATTGTGTTTGTTGATCCTGCTACGTTTAATGGAGCTCTTTTTGTTACTTCATCTAACATTAAAACTGTCCATGCAGCATGTTTTGATTCATCACCTGCAGGTACATTTACATTAATGACAACTTTTTGTGTTTGTCCGGGTTCGATTTCAAAGTAGCTTGGAGTAATAGTAGCCCATTGCGATAAGCCGTATTTATTAGATCCATTTTTTTGCCCGATAGGCTTTCCATTAGTCCCCATTACGAAGTCGCTGAAGTTTGCTTGGAAAGTGTACTTCTCTTTCGTGTCGTTTTTCATTTTTACTTCCATGCTTTTACTTGTTCCCGGTTCTAGGTTGAAGTGCAGCGTTGAAGGCGATACTGATAGTCCGGTAAATTGTTTTAGGCTTACCGTTTTTTCATCTTTTTTGGGCTCTTCTTTAACCGCATCTGTTGAAGTATTTTCTTTTACTTCCGATTGGCTGGTTTGAGCATTTAATGAAACCGTACTAAATAAGCTGACAATGGCGGCCAGACAAACTGATTTTGGGGCGATTAGGTATTTCATGATTATTGTGGTTTTGATAGAGGTTTATACTTATTCTAAAACCAAACAGTTTCAAAAAATGATTTGGCTTAGGGTATAACCTTTAAAAAATATGTAATTGATTGAAAAACAGTAATATAAAAGCACTTATTGAACCTAAAAATCACCCATTTGGGCATAAAAAAAGGGAGTGAAAGCTTCTTTTATGAATGCTCTCACTCCCTGAAAATCACTTATTTATTACTTTTTGAAGAATCCTTTTAAAGCATCTTTTGCTTTTTGTTCGGCTTCTTTTTTGAGTTTATCGGCTTCCGCTTTGGCTTTTGCTTCTGCTTCTTTTTTAAGCTTATCGGCTTCGGCTTTAGCCTTGGTTTCCGCTTCTTGCTTTAATTTATCGGCTTCGGCTTTAGCTTTGGCTTCCAGTTCTTGTTTCTTTTTATCAAGCTCTTCTTTGGCTTTATCTTTAATAGAGTTTACTATTCCGCCTGTTGTGCTCTTTAGATCTGTTTTGATAGTTGGCTTGTCAACTGTTCCTCCCATCAAAAGATTCATCTTCACATTTTCACTCATACTGAAATTAGCTCCTTTGCTATTCGCTTGTGAAATCAATCCGCTAATAGCTCCCGATGCTTGCGATGGAAGCTTTGAAGTTGGGAGGTTCATCGCTAACGTATAATCCATCGTTTGATCGAAGCCTGTACTTCCTGCTACATTTGTCTGGATTCCAGCTAGCGTTACGTCGAAAGGTTCAACTTTTACTCTTCCATTTTCAAATTTGAAGCTCAAGTTTACATTACTTACTGGGAGCGATTTGAATTGATCCATTTTTAATACATCCGCTACTTTAACTAAAGGTGTGAAGTTATTTATTGTGACGTTTGTAGTGCTTAATTTTCCTCCGCCGGTCAATGTATTCATGAAAGGTTGCATATGTTCATCCAATTGCCCTTTCATAGTGAAGTTAGTAGAGAATCTTCCATTAGCTTTCTCTGCAATAGCTGCCATCTTCTTCACTGTATTAAATGTTTTTACCGTTTGCTGAATATCGAATCCGTTGATGTCCATATTTAAATTGATATCGGCTTTCTTGCGTTCGCGTGTAGCATAAATTCCCGATAATTTCATAGATCCGCTAAGCGTATTAAAAGATAAGTTACTCATATCGATCGCTTGATCATGAATTGATAATTTACCCGATAAACTCTCTAATACTACATTGTCGTATTTAAGTGTTCCGATGCTGGTGTTCATGGTGAAGTTTACATTTCCCGGGACTTCAATTAAGTCCATTGGAGTAGTATCGGCAGGAGCAGCTGTTGTTGTAGTTGGTTCTCCTGTTATATCTGCTAAATCAATTCTATACGATAATAAATTCAATGTCCCTGTTAATGTTTCTTTCTTGAACATATATGCTAACAGGTTATCGAGTGTTCCGTTTGCACGGATGTCACTTCCACCCATTTTCGCATCGAAGTTGTTCAAGGAAATATTTTGCGGGTTAAATGTTAAACTACATTGATTTAAATCGAATCCTTGTTTGTAATCATTAGAGGTGTATTTAAAATTGCTCAACGCTAAATTTCCGCTTGCATTAAAGTCGCTGTAATTTTTCTTTTCTATTGCCGACATTCTTCCTTTAAGCACTAAGTCGGCTACCATTTTACCTGCGATAGTAGTACCTGCTTCAAGAGGAACTATTTTCGAAAGATTAGCAAAGTTAATATTGCAATTCAACAATCCATCGAGATTAGCATCGCTCACAGGAGTAGATACATTTAATCGCGCATCGATTTTTTCTGTTCCTAATTCAGCATGCAATTTGTTTAGATTGATGATGGTGTGATCAGGAATTCCGTCGCGGTTGCTGACTTTCAAATCTACTTGCACATTATTAACTCCAACAGGTAACGAAGGATATTGGAATTGTCCGTTTTGAACTTTTACTTCTACTCCGAAGGCCGGCATTTGTTTGTCGTTGAAGATACCTTTTACATAAGCGCTCATCGCTAAGCTTCCCGATGATTTCATATCTTTAAATCCGTCTTTGTAAACTCCCGGTATCATGGATAAGAAATTGCGGAATTCATTCTTACGAATGGCAAATTTTAAATCCATGTCGATATCCTCTTTCGGCATCGCAACCCAGCCCGTCATACCTAAAACAAGTTCGTTTAATGTTAGCTCGTTGTCTTTAAAAGTGAATTTCATATTCGGCATATCCATGTCGATATCAGCCGTCAATAACGTATTTACCTTGTGTAAGTATTTTACACCTCCATACCATAAATTAGTGTTAGCTGCTTCTGTTCTTGTTGACAATACAAACAGGTCTTGTGTGAAATCTCCTTTTCCTGTATGGTTCAATTGATCTAAGGTCATTTTGAATCCCATCGATTGATCGTCGTAGCTGAGCCTGCTATTTACGATTTCATATTTCCTTAATGCTACTTTGAATTTCGATGGCTCGCTTGCTGCTTCCGGTTTCGATGAGTCGGCTTTAGCGATGTCCCAGTTTGCTTTACCATCTTTAAGTATGATTAAGTTGATAAAAGATTCTTTCAATGAAATCGATCTAACGTCGATTTGATCGCCTTTAATCACACTCATTAAATCGATTGTTAACGACAACTCCTTCGCCGATGTTAAGGTGTCACCTTGAAAAGGTGCGACTCCCACAACGCTTAAATTCTGTAGCGATAAGCTGAAATTAGGGAAGCTTCGGATAAGTGATAAATCGAAATCGCCAAAATCGACTTTAGCGTTTACATTTTTATTGACTTCGTCTTTTACCATTGCAACAATCTTGTCTTTGTAAACAATAGGTAAAATGATTGCAGCTCCTAAAACTACTACAATCAGAACAGTGAGAATCAACAGTATTTTTTTCATGATGGTTAAATTGACCGTAATTGGTATTTGAATATTCTTATTAAACGTAAGTTTTAATTTATTAGTATGCTTAGCGAACTCTTATAGTTTAGTGGCTTTGTCTCTCAGTAAATGATCAGCCAGCACAATTGCCGCCATCGCCTCAACTATTGGGACTGCTCGTGGTAAAACACAAGGATCGTGTCGCCCTTTTCCTTCTAATGTTATCACTTGTCCTTGGTCGTTAATGCTCTTTTGCTTTTGCAGCAATGTAGCAATTGGCTTAAAGGCTACTCTGAAGTAAATATCTTCTCCGTTGCTGATACCGCCTTGTATTCCCCCTGAATTATTGGTGAGTGTGGTTACTTTATTTCCTTCTTTCGCAAACACATCATTATGTTCGGAACCTTTCATGCCAACGCTATCAAATCCTTTGCCAAGATCAAATCCTTTGGCTGCATTGATACTTAACATTGCTTTGCCTAAATCAGCATGCAGTTTATCAAAAACAGGTTCTCCTAATCCGACAGGCGCACCTGAAATTACGCAGCTGATAATGCCCCCAATCGTATCTCCCGATGCTTTCAGTTCTTTGATGTAGTTTTCCATTTGAAGCGCAACGCTTTCATCCGGGCAACGTACTGCATTGGAGTCTGTTTTAGAAAGGTCGAGGGATAAATAGTCTTTTTCTGTTTTAATATTTCCAACGGCACTAACGTAAGCGGATATCCGAATTCCGTAATGCTGTAAAATTAGTTGAGCAACGCTGCCTGCTATTACTCTTGCAGCTGTTTCTCTTGCCGAAGATCTGCCGCCGCCTCTGTAATCTCGATGTCCGTATTTGATATCATAGGTGTAGTCGGCGTGACTTGGACGGTATTCATGTTGAAGGTGGCTATAGTCCTGCGACTTCACATCCTTATTCTTTATGAAAAAGCTCAATGGCGCTCCAGTAGTTTTTCCTTCGAAGACACCCGATAATATTTCGTAATTATCGTCTTCGTTACGAGCGGTAGTGATAGCGCTTTGACCGGGGCGACGTCTCGATAATTGCTTGCCGATAAAATCGTTGTCGATTGTTAATCCCGCCGGACAACCATCAATCACCACCCCAATTCCCGGTCCGTGCGATTCGCCAAATGTTGTAACTCTGAATATAGATCCGATAGTATTGCCTGCCATAATTAATTTCTTTTATACAACATGATGAAATCATTCATCTCGTAATTGTTGCCGATGTCGAAGTCTTTCACTTCTTCAATAATAAATCCTTGTTTGAAGTAGAAATTGATAGCTTTATAATTCTTGCGATTTACTGTTAAGCGAATAGTTTTTAAATCTTCAAATCCGCTGAACACTTGATTGAAGAAAACACTTCCGATTCCGTTTCTATGTCTTTCGGTATCGACATAAAATTTATGCAAAAAATAATCGCCGGTATCTTTAATGCTGTACGAAATATATCCTACCGGTAATTCACCATTGAAAGCGAGTAAAAAATGTTGCCCTTCATCCATTTGCTTTTTTAATGCCTCTTTCGAGTACATCATTTGCAACATATATTCGATTTGCTCCATTGTAATGATTGAAGGGTAGTGAGCTCGCCAAATTTTATCGGCCAGCGAATAGATTAAATCAATATCGCCGCTATCGGCCTCTTTTATAGTCAGATTTATCACCTTGCAAAGATACATAACCTCCGACATAGAAGAATAGCCAAGAATGGGTTACTTTTGCACTATGAACATCTTTACGGCTGAGGGACTGACTAAGTCATATAATGAAAAACCGCTATTTACAGGAATTGATATTTCGTTGAGTGAGGGGCAGAAAATGGCACTTATTGCGGCCAATGGTAGTGGAAAAACGACGTTACTTCGAATTTTAGCGGGTCGCGATACCGCGGATGCCGGTAAAGTATCATATCGTTCTGACCTCAGAATCGGTTATTTAGAGCAAGATCCTTATTTCACGCCGGGGGCTTCTATCCTTGATTGTATTTTCGAACCGGGACATCCCATTTTACATGCTATTGGTGAATATGAGCGACTTTTAGAGATGGGAGAAGATGTTGACCATGTTGCTTTGCAAGATGTGATGAATACCCTTGATTCTTTGAATGGTTGGGACTATGAGGCTCGCGCTGCCGAGGTATTAGGCAGATTGGGGATCCATGATATGGACAAAAAGGTGAGTGAAATGTCGGGGGGACAAAAGAAACGTATAGCACTTGCCAGACTGTTGATTGAAGATCACGAGTTATTATTGCTCGATGAGCCTACCAACCACCTCGATTTGGATATGATTGAATGGCTCGAGAACTTTTTGCGCCGCCAGAATAAATCTATTTTGTTGATTTCCCATGATCGATATTTTCTTGATGGTGTTTGTAATACCATTACTGAATTAGAAGACGGTAAAATCTTTACCTACAACGGAGGGTATGCTTACTATCTTGAAAGAAAAGAAGAGAGAGAAGCGCAAGAAAGATCAACCATCGATAAAGCGAGAAATACATATCGTAAAGAATTAGAATGGATGCGTCGCCAGCCTAAAGCCCGTACTACTAAATCGAAATCGCGACAAGAATCTTTTTATGATGTTGAAGAAGTAGCGAAAGGCAAGAAGAGTGAAGCGAAGATGCAAATCACGATGCAGATGAATCGCCTGGGAAGTAAAATTCTCGAGCTCGAAAATGTTTGCAAATCGTTCGATAATAAATTGCTGATGGAAAACTTCTCTTATACTTTTAAAAGAGGAGAGAAGATTGGATTAATAGGAAGAAACGGAGCGGGGAAATCGACATTGTTGAATATCATCATGGAGTTAGTGAAGCCTGATAAGGGAAGGGTGAAGTCTGGAGAAACTGTTGTTTACGGATATTACTCTCAGCAAGGCATGAATCTTCCTGAAGATAAGCGCGTGATTGATGTAGTAAAAGATATCGCTGAATACGTTGAAACGGGAAGCGGTAACTGGATTGGCGTATCACAATTTTTAAATCACTTCAGATTCACGGGGGCAAAGCAACATGTGTATGTATCGAAGTTAAGCGGGGGAGAAAAGAAAAGATTATATCTGTTAACTATACTTTTAAAGAATCCGAATTTCTTGATTCTAGATGAGCCTACCAATGATTTGGATATTGTGACACTGAATATTCTCGAAGAATTTTTAGAAGGATACCAAGGTTGTATGTTAATGGTAACCCACGACCGTTATTTCATGGATAGATTGGTTGATCACGTTTTTGTACTCGATGGAACAGGTGTTGTGAAGGATATTCACGGTAACTATACCGACTATAGATCAATCTTTGATCAAAGCGGTAAGAAGCAAGAAATACCTAAGCAGATTGAAGAGAAAGTAGTGGTAAAGCAAGAAGCTCCTGCGAAGAAAAAGACGAAGTTGAGTTTTAAAGAACAACATGAGCTCGATACTATCGAAAAAGAATTAGTGAAATTAGAAGAAGAGAAAAAGAAATTGGTAGAACGAATGAACGACACATCATTGTCGCATGACGAATTAGCAAAAGCTGCTATCGACTACCAAAAGACAGAAGAAAAGATCGACGAAAAAACGATGCGTTGGCTCGAATTACAAGAATAGTTACTAGTACAACTTAACAATATTTTTAGCAACGGCATTTGTATAAGTGCCGTTGTTTAATTTTTCGACCCATCGTATTGCTCGAACGGCGTTACAAAACCAAATTTCGTCGGCTTCAATAATCATTTTACGTGTAAGCGGGATTTCTTCGAAACGAATTTGCTGTTTATTGATTTTATCGATGAGTTGTCGCCTGAAAACGCCGTCGACAGCTCCCTCACTTAATGGCGATGTTTGAATGATGTTGTTTTTTACGATAAACAGATTGCTCGTATTTCCTTCAATGCCATTCGATAAATGATTGCAAACAATCACTTCGTCGAGTTGATGTTGTTGAGCATACATCGATGCCATTACATACAACTGACTGCTTAATGATTTTATCTCGGAATATTTTCCCGGCATCTTAAATTGATCATCGTAAAATGCAATTGTTAATCCTTTTTCATTCAATTGATAATCGCTTTCGAGTGGAGAACCCGTCATTACATAACCGAAGTTATGCTCAGCAGGAGCGTAGAGTCCTGATGATTTACGGTAAATGCTTGCTCGTATTCTTCCGTTATCGCTGATGTTTAGATGATCGATGAGTTTGTATACATCATCAAACATTTTAGGTAAGTCTTCAGTATTTGTAAATCCTAATAATGCCAATGATTTCAAAAAGCGTTGACGGTGATAATCTTCAAATTCGATTTTTCTTTTTCTGATGCGCATTGATTCAAAGAATCCATCGCCATATAAGAATCCTCTGTTTCCGCTGATCGCGGCAGTGTCGTTTGATAGAAATTGTCCGTCGATACAAATCATGCAGCAGGGTTTAATAGCATTTGAACGAATACAACCAAGATGGTTGGTTTCAATATAATTGTGAATAATAATCCGAAGATCGCTCCCCAGAAATGAGCATCGTGATTGATTCCTGTGCCACCTCGTTTACCCATTTTATACTCGAAGAAGAGATAAAGTGGGCCAAGTAAAATTCCGGGCACCGGAATAATCGCGAATAAATAAATTTTTTGCCAAGGAGCAAAAAGAATCGAAGCAAATAAGATTGCTGAAACAGCTCCCGATGCACCTAGTGAATTGTAATAGTGATTGTCTTTGTTTTTCGCAACAGAAGGCGCATTCGCAACTAATATTCCTCCTAAGTATAAAACCGTAAAATAAAAAGTTCCTTTCTCGGGAAAAACTTGTCCATAATAAAATTCGACTGCTTGTCCGAAGCCATACAATACAAACATGTTCACAATTAAATGCATTGCATCGGCATGAATAAATCCCGATGTTATCAATCGCCAATACTGATGACGATGATGTACCATATAAGGGTTTAATATACAGGTGCTCATCAACTGTTGGTTGTTGAAGGCGAGGAGTGATATAATTACGGTAATACCGACGAGGAGCATTGTCATACTTCAAAAATAGGGAACTTGCCAATATCCGCCTGTTTAATCTTGAATTTCTTTTAAACGGATGTAAGTATTTGTAAACGACTATTATGTGTTAGGATTAATAGTTTCGCGACATGAGAAACCAACAAGCACATACATGGCCTGTTTTCCGTTATGTGCCTGTTTTCCGACTGTTGATTCCTTTTCTTTGCGGACTACTTTTGAATATTTTCTACAATAAAATTTATCTAGTATCCCTTTTGCTGTTGTTATTGCTTACAGCGATAATTGCTGCTATTTTATTGCCCAAGCGACAATGGATTTCAGGAATGAAGTACCAATTGCTTTTTTTGTTATCGGGATTTTACATCACTGATTTGAATAGAGAAATAAAGTGGAAGTATCACTTTTCAAAGTACAAAGGTGAATCAATTGTAGCTGTTGTTGATGATATCCCCGATGAAAAGCCAAAGACCATTAAGGTTGCTGTCAATGTAATTGAAGTGGATAGTGGTAATAGAGGTTGTAAAGTAGAAGGTAAGTTGTTGTTGTATTTGAAGAAAGATAGTGTGTCCTTAAAACTTAGATATGGTGATAAACTTTTGTTGCCTTATACGATTGAAGAAATTCCTGATACTGTCTTTGGCGGTCGATTTAATTACAAAGTTTATCTCGAGCGGAAACAGATTTATCATCGTGCGTATGTCCGCTCTAATCACTGGAGATTGCTTGCTAGGAAAACAATAAACCCGGTCGTTGATTTTGCTTATACCTGCAGAGCTAATGTAGTGGATGTTTTGAGAAGCAGTTTGAAAGATACCAATGATTTTGCTGTGGCTTCTGCATTATTGGTTGGCGACGATTCCTTGATCAGCAGCGATTTGATGAAAGCCTATTCTGCTTCGGGAACATTACATGTGCTTTCAGTTTCCGGTATGCATGTCGGAGTGATTTACCTGTTGATTGCATTTTTATTCGGAAAAGCGGAACGGAATAAATGGTTAAAGCATATCTACTATCCAGCAGTAATCATTTTAATATGGTTATATGCAATTTTAAGTGGCAGTTCTGCATCTGTGATTCGATCGGCAACAATGCTATCAATAGTACTATTAGGAAAGTGGATTAATTCGAGGAGTCATATTTATAATTCCTTAGCGTTGTCGATGTTTATCATTCTATGTTACGATCCTTTTTTAATAACTGACAACGGATTTATCCTATCTTATTTAGCTGTTTACGGAATCGTGTATATGCAGCCATTGGTTTTGCAGTTGTATAATCCCGAAAATAAATGGATGTTCAAAATTTGGGAGCTGACAGCAGTTTCTATTGCGGCGCAAGCATTAACGGCACCGGTAAGTTTGTTATTCTTCGGACAATTTCCGAATTATTTTATTCTTGCGAATATGATCGTAATTCCGATTAGTACGATTGCAATTTACCTCACCATATTACAAGTAGTAGTTGCGCCATGGCATCAAATTGAATTGTGGGTTGCTTATGTAAATGGAAAAGCCATCTCATTCGTAAATGAATTCGTGATTCAATTGACAAAAATTCCCGGAGCTGTTACGCAAGATGTTTACATTGATGTGTTTCAATGTCTCGTAGCCTACATCATGATATTTTCTTTAACCGATTGGATAGAAAAAAGGAGATATTCATCGTTGTTATCGACGTTAATATGCTTGGCAGTATTGTTAGCGAAATCGGTTGTGGTTAATTGGGGATTTCGAATTTGAAATTTTGAATTGGCTGACACATTCATTCACTCAGTCATTCATTCATTTCTTCCCTTAGATTTCTTCCAATCTAAATGTTTCTTTCAATCGAACGCCTTTTTCGGTTTGTTGTAGTGTGCAACATTGATTGATAGGATCGTGTTCGAAGAAGAGGATGTATTCTTTTTCTGCTGCTTCATTCAAGAACGCAGCTTTTTCGGATAAGGTCAACAATGGACGAGTGTCATATGCCATTACATAAGGCAATGGAATATGTCCTACCGATGGTAATAAGTCAGCCATAAAAACCACTGTTTTGCCTTTGTAATTGATATGTGGAAGCATCATACCATCTGTATGTCCGTTCATGTATTTCACTTTCACTCCGGCGAACGGTTCGGCGCCGTCTTCGGTTAATTTTAATTGTCCGCTTTCTTGAATAGGTAAAATATTCTCTTTTAAGAAAGAAGCTTTTTCACGAGCATTTGGTTTGGTTGCCCATTCCCAATGGTTAGCATTGCTCCAGAAATGAGCATTTTTAAATGCGGGAATAAATCCTGTTTTATCTTTATTCCATTCGATACTTCCTCCGCAATGATCAAAGTGCAAATGCGTTAAAAATACGTCGGTGATATCGTCTTTGCTGAACCCTACAGCTTTTAATGATTGGTCCAAATTAGTATCTCCGTGCAAGAAATAATGTCCGAAGAACTTA
>ENA-UPSM01003492-UPSM01003492.1-activated-sludge-metagenome-genome-assembly--contig:-NODE-3492-length-17548-cov-4.816098_pt1 | contig 17548 bp, 9 predicted proteins | sample MGYA00238181_ERZ773283 | MGnify/ENA primary metagenome ERZ773283 (study PRJEB29023, sample SAMN05720199) | activated sludge metagenome | isolation source: Anaerobic digester | place: Japan...
CACGGCTCAGCAGGACGTCCGAGACCGTCTGGACCTGTTCGAGCCCCCGGAGGAGGTCACCCAGAATCCGGTGATTCTACGCTACGACCCGACGCTGGACCCGGTCATGCGGGTGGCGATCGTGGATACGTCGCAAGATCTGGCGAGACAACAGGAGCGTCTCACTCAGATTCGCGAATCCGCTGAACGCCATATCAAGAGCGACCTCGAAGGGGAACTTGGGATCGCCCAGGTGCTGGTAAAAGGAGGCCGCGAGGAAGAGATCCAGGTTCTGGTAGATGCCCAGAAGCTCAAGAACCTGGGCCTGAACCTTGACACCGTCAGCAGCGGCCTTGCGCAGCAAAACATCAATCTCTCCGGCGGCAGACTCAAAGAGGGCAAAACAGAGTACCTGGTCCGCACGGTCAACGAGTACAAATCGGTATCCGAGATCCGCGAAACGCTGATCGTGACGCCCGCCGGCGTCCCCATCCAGTTGTGGCAGGTAGCCGACGTTGTTCAGGGGCAGAAAGACCGTGATACGGTCGTGCGTCTGAACGGCGGGGAGGCCGTGGAACTCGAGATCTACAAGTGGGGCGACGCCAACACCGTCCAAGTGTGCAATAAGCTCAAAGACCTTTTCGGATTTGAGCGCAAACTCAGCTTCTGGGAGATGGCCGCCGACCGGGTTCAGAAGCTGCGGAACGCCGGCGTCGAAGATGAGGAAAAGCGGCGCAGCCAGGATCTTCGCAAGACGCTGCTATCGCGGCTTCCAGACCCGGGGCAGAGCGAATTCGTGATGGTGAGCGATCAATCGCGGTTCATCGTGGCCTCGATTGAGGAAGTCCAGGACACGGCCATCATGGGCGGTATCCTGGCACTTATCATCCTTGCCTTTTTCCTCAAAGAGCTGAAGAGCACCCTCATCATAGGCATTTCGATCCCGATTTCGATTATCGCCACGTTCGTACCCATGTACATGCGGGAAGTATCGCTCAACATTATGTCGCTGGGCGGCCTGGCCCTCGGCGTGGGCATGCTGGTCGACAACTCGATCGTGGTGTTGGAGAGCATCTTCCGTTGCACGGAAGAAGGCGACGGCGCGACCGAAGCGGCGAACCGGGGCACCAATGAGGTGGCCGGCGCCGTCACGTCTTCCACGCTGACGACGGTCGCCGTGTTCTTTCCGCTCGCTTTCGTCGAGGGGATCGCCGGCCAGCTCTTTGGAGACTTGGCATTGACGGTGACATTCTCGCTGTTGGCATCGTTGGCAGTGGCGTTGTATCTCAATCCCATGATCGCCGCACGGCCGCCACTTTCCCTCCTTGCCGACCGCGATGTCGTATGGCTGCTGAGGGCGTATCACGAAGGCAGAGGGTCCGGGCGCGGGGTCGTAGGCTCTTTTCTCGGGGCCGTTCCGCGAAGTGGCCGCTACATGAGAACATGGCTCACGGGAGCTTTTCGCCAGGATTTCAAGCCGCTGGCAACTTTGTTGAACAAGGGCTTCCGCAAGGGCGTTTTACAGGGTCTGGCGTCGGCCGTCGGGACGGTATTGTTTGCGCCTTTTCTGGCGGTGCTGTTTGCCGTGCGCGTGTTGCTCAAGGGCATTTCTATCGCCCTTATCGCCGTGCTCTTCCCGATCTCCGTGCTGCTTGTTGCTGTCTACTGGATAGTGAGCCGGATTGTTCGCATTGTTGTGTGGGTCCCGTTTTGGCTTTTTGAAATCGCCTTCAACGCGTTCAGAGACACATACAGAGTGATGTTGCGGTCAAGCCTGCGTTTCAGCGCGCTGGTGCTTATCCTGGCCCTCGTATTGTCCGTGCATGCGGGGTGGCTGATACCGAAGCTGGGCACGGAGTTGATCCCGCCGCTGAAACAGGGGGAGTTCGGCATCCGCATGGAGGCCCCCCCAGGAACCCGGCTCGAACAGACCGAGCGGCAGGCAATCGAGCTGGAAAAGATCGTTCGGAGCTTTCCAATCGTTGACACGGTAGGCGTGGAAGTCGGCTCGGAAAAAACAAAGGCGGAAAGCGAACGCGGCGAGAACGTTGCCGAGTTCACGGTAACCCTCAAAGACCCCGAAGAAAACGCGCAGTACCAGGACGCGATCATCGAGCAGATACGGCGCGAGCTCGTCGCGCGGACGGGCGCCAATATCACGTTCACATTGCCGGCGCTGTTCAGTTTCAAGTATGCCGTCGAGCTTCAGATTCAGGGGGATGACATAGACAAGTTGCGCGAGGTGGGACAGACCATCCTTGCCAGTATCGAGGACGTACCAGGACTGAAGGATGCGGAACTGAACATGAAACGGGGTTACCCGGAAGTGATCATCGGGTTGGACCGTGAGCTATTGGCGGCAAAGGGTCTTACGCCGGACATGGTGGCGTTGCGTCTGCGCAACGAGGTGCAGGGCGAGGCCCCCACCGAGTTCAACCGCGCGGGCGAAAAAGTCGACATCCGGGTACGCACAAACCGGGAACGCCTCAACAGCCTGCGCGACCTGCGGCAGGTATCGGTGATCGAAGGTACGCCGCCGATTCCGCTCGAAACCGTCGCCAACATCGAAGTCAAAGAAGGGCCAAGCGAGATTCGGCGAATCGATCAACGGCGCGTTGCCCTGGTCACGGCGAATGTTGAGGGCCGCGATCTGGGCGCCGTGTCGCGGGATATCGAGGCCCGGGTTGCGCAAATCCGGATGCCGGAGGATTTTGATTGGACCCTCGGCGGGCAGAATCGCGAGCTAACGACATCGTACAAGAGTTTATATTTCGCGCTGCTGCTGGCAATCTTCCTCGTATACGTGGTGATGGCCTGCCAGTTTGAGTCCATCTTGCACCCGTTCCTGGTCCTGTTCTCGGTGCCGCTGGCCTTCATAGGCGTCGTATACGTGCTCGTCCTTATGAACATCAATATCAGCATCATGGTGTTCATCGGCGGGATTATTCTGGCGGGCATCGTGGTCAACAACGCCATTGTGCTCGTCGATTACATCAACCAATTGCGCGCGCGGGGAATGGCGAAGCGCGAGGCTGTTGTGCAGGCCGGCCTGGTCCGGCTGCGTCCGATCCTGATGACAACCTTGACGACCGTGCTGGGCTTGATCCCCATGGCATTGTCTACCGGCGAAGGCGCCGAGATGCGGCGGCCCCTGGCCATTACGGTGATGGCGGGGCTGTCCTCCGCGACGCTGCTCACGCTCGTAATCATTCCGATGGCGTATTACTTGTTTGGCGGCCGGGACAAAACATGAAGTCCGACCTGACCGGCATAGCTCTCCAGAAGCCGATTACGGCAACGATGATTCTGATTACGGTGCTGGGACTCGGCGTGATTGCATGGACGAAGATCCCGCTCGAATTCATCCATCGGATGGATTTCCCCATGATGAGCTGCAGCATTCCCTACCCCAACTCGACGCCGGAACAGGTCGAGGCGGAAATCGCCATTCCCGCGGAAGGGGAATTCCGCACGGTCTCAAACCTTAAACGCATCGCCAGCACGTCGGACAGCGAAGGATGCAATATCCGTCTGTTGTTCGAATCGGACACCCAGATGTCGCTGGCAACAGCGGAGGTGCGGGACCGCATGGAGCGTCTTCGCCTCAAGCTCCCCTCCGGCGTCGATGACATGTATCTTTTCCGGTTCAGCTCTCAATCCCTGCCAATTCTGCTGATAGGGTTGGGAAGGGCGAAGAACGATGAAGAATTGGCTCACCGCGTTCGGACAGTCCTCCAGCCGCGGCTTCTTCGAGTAAACGGGGTCGCCGAAGTCCAGGTGTTCACCAAACCCGAGCAGGAAGTGCTCATAGAATTTGACCAGGAGGCGCTTCGGGCGCACCGCATGGCGCTCTACGAGGTCGTAGCCCATCTTCAACGAAGCAGCCTGAATCTTGCGGTCGGCGAAATGAAAGAGGGGCCGACAAAGTATTACGTGCGGGCTTTGGGAGAATTCACCCATCCGGACGAAATCGCGGATGTGATGATCAACCCGGAGGGGCTGCGCGTCAAAGACGTTGCAGACGTGGGGTTCGAAGCGCGGGAGTTCCAGCGAGAGTTCACAATCGATGGCCAGGGCGGGGCGTTCCTGATGATTCGCAAGGAAGCCGAGGCAAATGCCATCGCGACATGCAAGCGCGTGCACGAGGCCCTCGAAAAAGCACGAATGGAACCGGATTTCAAGGATCTCGACATTTATGTGTTCTTCGACCAGGGGGAACTGATCCAGCAATCGCTGGATAACCTTGTCGGCGCGGGGAAATCGGGCGGTCTTCTGGCGGTTGTCGTGCTGTTTTTGTTTCTCCTGCGTATCCGGCCCACCTTGGTCGTTGCGCTGGCTATCCCGTCGTCGGTCGTGGTGAGCCTCGTGGTTATGTATTTCATTGGCATGACTCTGAATATCGTCACGATGTGCTCGCTGGTCATCGCCTTGGGCATGCTGGTCGACAACGCGATCGTGGTGATCGAGAACATTTACCGGCACCGGCAGTTGGGACTGGGGGCGGTTGAGAGCGCGCGGCGCGGAGCATCGGAGGTGGGGATGGCCATCACGGCGTCCACGCTGACCACCATCGTCGTCTTTGTGTCGCTCCTGTTCATGGAAAGCGGCGAGATGGGACAGCACATGCGCCAGTTCTCATTACCCATCACGGTGTCGCTGGTGGCAAGTCTCGTGATTGCCTTGACGATAATACCGCTGGCGGCCAGCCATATGAATGAGCTGTCGAATCTGTCGGAACATCCCCTTCTCCACCGGATTACTGCGCTGGCCGAACGCTTTTTCGGGAAGTGGTTCATCCGGCTGGTTCGACGCGTGGCACGTTTGCACCCCCTGCAAAGCACAATCAACGGATACATAAGCACCCTTCACTGGGTGATGCGCTGCCGGCTGGCGTCGGTATTGCTGATACTGGCGTTCAGCGCCATAACGATTGCGATTCCGTTCAGGTATGTGGGCATGCGGGGCATGCCGGAGATTGACACGCGCGAGGTGCGTATTGACATAGAGTTCGATCAGAACTTCGACATGGAAATGGCCAAGGGGGTCATGGACCAGCTGCTGGCATCCATCAACCAGCAGCGCGACGAGTTGGGCATCGAAAACGTGTTTGTGAACTACGGCCCCGAAGGCGGTGAGATAAGCTGTTTTCTCTACGACGCAGGCCAATACCCGGGCGGCAAGGAGCCCCCCTATACCACGGAACAGGTCCTGGACATTTTGTGGCAACGGTTCTCGTCGCCGGACACCGGCACCCGTTTGCCCGGAACCGAATTGGGATTCTCGATTGCGCAATCCGAGGGGGCTACGCGCATGGTCAGGGTCCGCATGCGGGGCGACAACGCCGCAACCCTGGCCGAGAAGGCAAAGCATTTCAGCACGCTCATGGCGATGATTCCCAACGTGAGTGAAGTGCAGACCGATGCGGAAATCGACCGCCAGGAAGTGCAGATAAGCATCGACGAGACCCTGGCAAAACGCTTTGGCATCAATCCGCTGATTGTGGCGCGAACCGTGGACTTCGCGCTCCGGGGCACGCGGCTGCCGTACATGAAACGCGAGGGACGCGAGATCGCCGTCTGGGCACAGTTCCGCGAGGAAGATCGGAAGCGAAAGACCAGTCTCGACAACGTCGCCCTGCTGACGGTCAGCGGCGAACTTGTGCCGCTCAACCGGATCGTGCGGTTCGAGAAGGCGCACAGCCCCAAACAGATTCAGCGCATCAATGCGAAGAACGTCACTACGATCACCGCCAACGTGAGTGGGGAAAACTTAGCCGAGATCAAAAAGAATCTGGAGGAGTTGGTGGGGAGGTTTCCGTTGCCTCGCGGATATTCGATCGAACTGGGCGACGAGCTGGTCGAGCTGGCGCAGGACCGGGCAAATTTTATCACCGGGATTATGCTCGCAATCGTCATGATCTACATTGTCATGGGGGCGTTGTTCGAATCGTTTGTTCTGCCCCTGTCAATATTGACTACGATACCGGTGGCCTTTCTCGGGGTATGGTGGACGATGTTCCTCACCCGGACCTCGATGGACACGATAGCCTATATCGGCATGTTCCTGATGGTCGGCGTAATTGTAAACAACGGCATTGTGATCGTTGATCATATCAACCAGATGCGCGGGCAAGGAACCGAACGAATGCAAGCGATCCTTCAGGGAGGACGGGATCGGTTTCGTCCGGTCATGATGACCGCGCTGACTACCATACTTGGATGCGTGCCGCTGGCCATGGGCGGCAGCATGGGGAGTGAAGTGGCCTTCCACAGCCTTGGCAAAGCCCTCATCGGCGGACTGACCATGGGCACGTTCCTGACCCTCTTTGTGGTTCCATTGTTTTACTCGCTGATCGATGATTTTCGTTATTGGTTCATGAGTTATTTCGCCAGTCTGGTCGCCATGGGAGCGCGCGACAAACGGGCTATGCGCTCCACAAATCTCGGCGTCGCGAAATAGTCACCCGGAACCTGGACAGGCACGCCGGAAATCCAGAAGATACGGAGCCCGTTCAGTGATCCCCAGTTCACGTTGAGGGGCAGGTGCCGCCACTATACCGGGCTGGGCCCTCGCTGACGGCCATGCACTGATTCTGGTCTCCGAAGAGAATAGGCCTCAACGACACGGTTCACGAACCGTCCAGCCTGTCTGACCCGTGTGAGGCGTCTGACTCTTCCCTTGGGCAGAGGTCAGGGTGAGGCGGTGTTTGCTTCGCGGCAAGGCATTATGCTAGGCTGTTTTACCGGCTTTGGGATTTGTGGGACAAGCCGGCCGACTTGACGGATAAAGGAAGGGTGAGCTGTGAGAAAACCACTTGTCGCGGGCAACTGGAAAATGAACAAGCTGGTAGGCGAATCGCTGGAACTGGTAAACGCGCTGAAACCGCTTGTGGAAGGCATCGAAGCTGCGGACATCGTTGTATGCCCAGTATTCACAGCCCTTTACCCCGTTGCGCAGGCGTTGAAAGGCAGCAACATTCAGCTCGGCGCGCAGAACTGCTATCTGAAAGAAAGCGGCGCGTATACGGGCGAGATTTCGCCGCAGATGCTGAAGGATGCCGGCTGCACCTGGACTATTATCGGTCACAGCGAACGGCGGCAGCTTTTTAACGAATCCGACGAGTTTCTCAACGAAAAGCTGCGTTTCGCGCTGGCAACCGGGTTGAAGGTCATGTTCTGCATTGGCGAGACCCTCGAGGAGCGCGAAGGCGGCAAGATGAACGATGTGCTGGTACGGCAGGTCACCAACGGTCTGATGGGGTTGTCGCAGGCCGATCTCGACAACACGTCCATTGCCTACGAACCGGTGTGGGCCATCGGCACCGGCGTTACCGCCACGCCGGAACAGGCTGAGGAGGCCCATGCATTCGTGCGTGGCCTCGTCCAGGACCAGTTTGGCGAAGCGGTTGCCGACAACGTACGAATACAATACGGCGGCAGCGTGAAGCCGGACAATGTGGCTTCGTTGATGGCGAAACCGAATGTCGACGGTTCGCTGGTCGGCGGGGCATCGTTAAAAGCGGACGTTTTTGCGGAGATCGTGAAGAAATCCCTGTAGCAGGGCAAGGCATCATCATGGGACGACCCGCAATCCGGCCCGGCGCGGCCGAAACGAAAACGGGCGGCCCGATAGGACATCGAGGCGGATGTTAGGTTCACTCTTTGATTGGTTGTGGTGGGTTTGCGTGATTCTGTACGTTCCCGCATGCCTGGGATTGATCTTCGTCGTTCTGGTTCAGAAGGGCAAAGGCGTGGGCTTCGCGGGTGCGTTTGGCCTCGGCGGCGGCGGGGCGGACACGGTGTTCGGGCCCCGCATGAGCAAGAGCCTGCCCGTAAAGCTGACCTACGTCATGGCAGGCATGTTCCTCCTGCTCGCCATGGGAATGTCGCTTCTTTCGGGGCGAATCTCGAAGGGTCAGGCCCCAGAATTGGTCGAAACAGAGACCGTCGACATGAGCGGTTACGACGAGGGTGGTATCGGCGCGGCCCCGGCAGCTACTGAGGGCGAAGCAGCCGGCGTGGTCCCGGTGGCTCCGGCGAACGAAGGAGCTGGAGCGGTTCCCTCGGTTACCGTCGAGGAAGCGGCGCCCGAGCAGCCCGCGCCACAGACCGTGACCGTGGAACCTCCGGCGCCCGTTGCGGATCAATCTACCGCAGAGACGCCCGCAGGCGACGCCGGGGAGGCATCGCCCCCGGCCGCCAATCAGTAGAGACCTTCAGAAGACTGGTGTTGCGGCCCAGAGCCTCCCGGGGCTTTGGGCCTGTTTTTTTCGAGGCAGGGTTCCCCTCCCCCGGGTAACGGAGCAGAGCCACCGGTATGGACAAGATCTTGATTCGGGGCGGCCGCCCGCTTCACGGCACCGTGTATGTGCGCGGCGCGAAAAACGCGGCGCTGCCGCTAATGGCGGCGGCACTGCTTTCCGAGGAACCGTGCCTCCTCCATAACGTCCCCTGCCTTCATGACATTTTCACCATGGACAAGATTCTGTCAGGCATGGGCATGCGGATTGATTTCACGGGCCGCTCGATGAACCTGGATGCCTCTGTGGTGGGGACCCAGGAGGCGCCGTATGACCTCGTGCGGAAGATGCGGGCTTCGTTCTTCGTGCTGGGACCTCTGTTGGGCCGCTTCGGGAAGGCGCGGGTATCGCTGCCGGGCGGATGTGCAATCGGGACACGGCCCGTCGATATCCATCTCGCCGGCCTCGAGGCTCTCGGGGCCTCCATAACGATCGAAGAAGGCTATGTCGTCGCGCAAGGACGCTTGAAAGGAGCCGACTTCGCGCTGGACTACCCGAGCGTCGGAGCCACCGAAAACCTTCTCATGGCCGCTTGCCGCGCCCAGGGCGTGACCAGGCTCAGCAACGTTGCGCGCGAACCTGAAATTGTGGATTTGGCGGCGTTTCTCAATAACATGGGGGCACGGATCTCCGGTGCGGGCACCGACCTTATCACTATAGTGGGCGTGGACGCCCTGGCGGGAACGGAGCACGCGGTCATCCCGGACCGGATCGAAACAGGGACGTTCCTCCTGGCGGGAGTCGCCACCCACGGCGACGTGACGGTGCAGAATGCCTGCGCGGACCATCTCGCGAGTTTCCTCAAGAAACTGCGTGAGACCGGCGCGGAGGTCGAGATCCTCGGCGAACGCATCCGTGCCCGGGCGACCAACGGATTCAAGAGCACCGACATCACAACCCAGCCATTCCCCGGCTTTCCCACCGACTTGCAGGCGCAGACGATGGCCATGCTGTGCGTGGCCGAAGGCGTAAGCGTCATCCGAGAGACGGTGTTCGAGAATCGTTTCATGCAGGTAGCCGAACTCGCCCGCATGGGTGCGGACATCGATCTCGACGGCAACGCGGCGATCGTGCGCGGCGTGAAAAGCTTGAGCGGAGCGCCGGTGATGGCGTCGGACTTGCGCGCAAGCGCCGCCTTGGTCATTGCCGGCCTGGTCGCGGAGAAAGGGGAAACCGCCGTCGCGCGCGTGTATCATATCGACCGGGGCTATGAGCGTATCGAGGAACGTCTGAGCGCACTCGGGGCGGACATCCAGCGCGTGCGGTAGGAAGGCCCCGGTCTTTTCCGGAAAAACCATCTCGCGGGCGGCCTGCGGTCCCCGCTGTATGCATAGCGCGCGGTTCCTACGGGCCGACTAGAGGGAGAGGTATATGCGAACCGTAACGATTACGAACGAGAGCGAGCTGGAAAAAGTCATCCGGGCGATCGAGCGGGGCGAGGAAGCGTCCGCGGGGGGAGAAGAACATCTCGCCCAACAACTCGATTCCACGCGGGCGATTGTTGAGGAAGTCCGCGCGCGGGGTGATGAGGCCGTTGCGGAATTCACCAGGAGATTCGACAACGTGACCCTGGCCCCCTCGGAATTCGAAGTTTCGCCTGAGGAGATCGGCGCGGCTTTCGACGAAGTTGACCGTGACCTGGTGGGCGCGTTGGAACGCGCTCTCGACAATATACGGGCATTTCATTCGCGGGAATTGCGCCAGTCGTGGGAAGTGACCTCCAAGGACGGAACGGTCTTGGGCCGCCGCATTACGCCCTTCGAGCGTGTGGGGGTCTATGTGCCGGGCGCGACGGCGTTTTACCCCTCGTCGGTACTGATGAATATTGTGCCGGCATCGGTGGCCGGGGTTAATGAGATCATCATGGTCTCTCCCCCATCTTACAATGGGACGATCCATCCGCTGGTGCTCGCCGCGGCAAGAATCGCCGGCGCGACCCGCGTGTTCCGAGTCGGCGGCGCGCAGTCCATTGCGGCGCTGGCATACGGCACCCGCATGGTTCCCGCGGTGCCCAAAATCACCGGGCCGGGGAACATCTACGTGACCCTGGCAAAGCGGCTCGTGTCGTCGGTATGTGCAATCGACATGGAAGCGGGCCCTTCCGAAGTTGTGGTGCTGGCCGATGCGAAGGCGAACCCCAGAGAGGTTGCCGCGGAGATGCTCGCCCAAGCGGAACACAACCCCGACTCGGTGGCGATCCTGGTTACGCCGTCCGCGGATCTGCCGCCAAAGGTCGCTGCGGTTGTCGAGGAAGAGTTGGAGCTCCTGTCGCGGGCGGCGACGATTCGCGCCTCTCTCGATGCGTTCGGCCTGGCCTATGTGGTGCCCGATCTGCAGGGCGCCATCCGCCTGACCAACGTGCTGGCCCCGGAACACTTGTCGATCCAAGCCGAGGAACCGATTGCGGTCTTCGAGAGAATTGAAAACGCGGGCGCCGTGATGTTAGGAGGCGGGACACCCGTGGCCGTGACCGATTACTACGCCGGCCCTAACCACATTCTGCCGACTGGCAGGCGGGCACGGTTTTCTTCGCCGTTGTCGGCGGAGGATTTCCGCAAAGTCACCAACTACGTCTCCTATTCGAAGACGCGGCTGCAAAAGGACGCCGAAGACATCATAAAGCTGGCAACGGCGGAGGGCCTGACAGCTCACGCCCGCGCCGTGGAGATCAGAAAGTGAAGCACGCGCGCGCATTGCTTAAAGACGTCGAGGGATACGTTCCAGGCGAACAGCCCAAAGATCCCAACATTATCAAACTGAACACCAACGAGAACCCCTATCCCCCCTCCCCCATGGCGCTCGAAGCGTTGAAGGCGATAGGAGCCGACGCCCTGCGGAAGTATCCTGACCCGCTGGCAACTGCTCTCCGCGCCAAATGGGCGGAGATTCAGCATTACTCAGGAGCCGAGTGGGTGGTGGCGGGCAACGGCATGGATGAATTGCTGGCCATGGCGGTCCGCACCTTCGCGGACCCCGGGGACACCATACTAACCACCTACCCGACCTATACGCTCTACGAAACCCTGGCCAAACTGCACGGCGCGCGGGTGGAGGCGATAGAACTGGACGACGCGTATCAACTGCCGGAATCGTTTTTCAGGTGCAAGGGGCGCATGTGCTTCCTGCCAAGGCCGAACGCGCCAACGGGCGTATGCGTGCCGCGGGAGGACGTCGAACGGCTCTGCGCCGAATTCAACGGGCTCGTTGTGATCGACGAGGCGTACGTGGATTTTGCAGACGACAATTGCATGGACTTTCCGGCGCGCCACGAAAACGCCATTGTGATGCGGACATTCTCTAAGTCATACAGCCTGGCGGGATTGCGCCTCGGACTGGCAGTCGCGAATCCCGCGATTATCGAGGAGTTTCTGAAAACCAAGGATTCCTACAACCTCAACGCAGTGACACAAGCCGTAGGGCTTGCTGCCCTGAACGACTGTGAACACATGAAGCGGAACGCTTCGCGCGTGGCGGCAACTCGAAAACGCGCCACCGGCGCCCTCCAGGAGCTTGGTTTTGAGGTGACGCCGTCTCAATCGAATTTCGTCCTTGCCCGCTGGGACAAAAAGCCCGGCGCCCGAACCATCTTCGAAAAGCTCCGAAATCACAAGATATTTGTCCGCTATTTTGACGCCCCCCGGCTGCGAGATGCCTTGCGCATCACTATCGGCACGGACGGCGAGATGGATGCCCTTATAGCGGCGTTGCGCCATATCGTGAAGTAGCGTACCATAAGCTGCGCGCTGAATAATCGGCCCAAACGAAAGGCACCGTCATGCGTAAGACTCTTCTCATGCTTGTGCCGTGCGCCTTCCTCGCGGCAGGCTGCATGACCCTTGAAGGGGAACCTTTTAACATAAACATTCTGTCCACCCAGCAGGAGATCGAACTCGGCAACGAACTCTCCACCGAAATCGAGAAACAGGAAAAGGTTTCCACGGACGCGGAACTGCAGGCCTACGTCTCGGAAATTGGCGCACGGATAGCGAGCGTGGCCACGCGCCAGGATGTAACGTACAACTTCACGGTGATTGACAATCCCGGCACGGTAAACGCCTTCGCGTTGCCGGGGGGACACATGTACGTATATACCGGCTTGATGAAGATTTCCGAAAACGAGGCGGAGCTGGCCAGCGTGATGGCCCACGAGGTCGCCCATGTCGCCGCCCACCACCACGGCGAAGCATTGACAAAGCAATACGGCTATAGCCTGGTGACGCAACTTCTGCTCGGCGAAGACCCTAGTACGCTGGCCAAGATCGCGTCCGGCGTTTTTGGACAAGGCATTCTCAGCTACTACAGCCGTGAGAACGAGCGGGAAGCAGACGCGCTCGGCATGGAATTCCTGTATCGCGCGGGCTATCAGCCGGCAGCCATGGTCTCGTTCATGGAGAAACTGATGGCCGAGGAACAGCGTGCCGGCGGCGGCAACCCTCTTCCCATCTTTGCCTCCCACCCCCCAACCCAGGAGCGGCACATGCGGCTGCAAACGCTCCTGCAGAGGTACCCCCTGGCCGAGCAGCAGGATAGTCCCCTCTACGTGGAGCGGTACAATCAGAAGGCCCTCGCACGCTTGAAGTAGCTGCCCCAGACCGCGCCCACGCCGGAAGGACGTCTCCACGGCAGGAAACGGTCTCACACGGATACTTAGAGAACGCCAGGAAGAGGAGTTGTTATACGTGTGCGTCCTCCCAGGCGTTTCGTCCCTTTTCCTGTGTTCCCCGCGCCTCGGCATGAAATAGACCCTGCGCTGCACGTCGACCGAGACCGGCAGACGCGTCGGTCGCCGTAGACTCATGGTACAATGGCGCCCACAAGAAGGAGCGCGTCATGATCCTTGATCAGGTCAAGCTCGGCCCTGTATCGGTCAGCCGGATGATAATCGGGGGCAATCCATTCAGCGGGTTCTCCCATCAGACCACCGAAAAAGACAAGGAAATGTGCCGCTATTTCACAACACGCCGGATCAAAGAGACCTTGCGGCAGGCGGAATCCCTCGGCGTCAATACCCACCTGGGCCGCGCCGATCATCACATCATGCGGATGTTGCTCGAGTATTGGGATGAGGGCGGAGGCATTCAATGGATCGCGCAGACATGTCCCGAGGTGGGCGACATTCCAAGGGGCATCCAGAACGGCATCAACGGCGGCGCGAGGGCGTGCTTTATACACGGCGGCGTGATGGACTTCCGGTTCAGCCAGAATGACCTCGACGACATCCCCGCCGCCATCGCCATGATCAAGGACGCCGGTCTCGCCGCGGGCATCGCCGGCCATAACCCCCAGGTGTTCGAGTGGGCGGAGGACCGCCTTGATGTGGATTTCTACATGTGCTCGTACTACAACTCGGCCAACCGCGACAAGAGCGCCGAGCTAAAGACCGGTATGGCCGAGTGGTTTCGCGCCGAAGACCGCGAACGCATGGGGGCGCTGATTCAGAAGCTCAACAAACCGGTGATTCATTACAAGGTGATGGGGGCGGGGCGTAACGCTCCCGAGGAAGCCCTGTGGTTTGTGGCACAACACCTGCGGCCCCAGGATGCGGTCTGTATCGGCATCTATCCACACCACAAACCGAACATGCTCCAGGAAAACATCACCCTCTTGCAGGCCTGCCTGGCCAAAGCAGGAAAACTGCCCGGCGCAGCCGCAGAATAGTCACGGAGATTGCGTTACCTGAATATGAATCCGTTGAGACTCCCCCAATAACCCAGGAGAACTTCTCATGCGTATGTGCTTGTTTGCCTTCACAACCGCCCTTGCGGCCAGCCGCTTGTGCGGCGCCGAGGAAATCGCGTGTCCGGGCGTGTACGGAGGCCATCTGCAAGGCATCGCCACCGATGAAGAACAGAACATCTACTGGTCATTCACGGTGGCCATTGTCAAGACCGATAAGACCGGCGCGATTCTCAAGGCTGTCGCCGCGCCCACTCATCAGGGCGATTTGACGTACGTTGACGGCAAGGTATACGTCGCGGTGAACCTTGGACAATTCAACCAGGAACCCGGGCAAGCCGATTCCTGGATATATGTATACGACGCCCGTGACCTGTCGCTGTTGTCGAAAAAAGCGGCGCCCGAAGTAGTGCATGGCGCGGGAGGCATGGCGTTTCATGACGGCAAGTTCATTGTCGTTGGGGGATTGCCGGAAGGGTACAGCGAGAATTATGCGTACGAGTACGACAAAGACCTGAACTTCGTCAAGCAGCACGTGATTCAGAGCGGATACACGAAAAAGGGTGTCCAAACCGTGTGCTGGTTTGATGGCGCCTGGTGGTTCGGGTGTTATGAAGATCAAAAGGGATTGTTGAAGACGGACGAGGCGTTCAACCTGCTCGGCCGTTACGAACCCAACTATTCGAAAGGGATCGCGCCCTGGATCAACGGGAAATGTCTGCGGGGAGAGTCCAAACCCATCGAAGACAAGCAGCACATCGGATGGGCAGTCGTGGACATGCCCGGAAAAGTCCCTGCGGAACCCCCCGGCGAGACCGGGAAGATTGCCGCGCCACCTGGCTGAGGTGTTTCAAATACGGCGGCCCGGCCGCCCGCGATTTCCTCTCCCAGGCAAACAGCATACCCCCGCGAAACACTGGGCTTCGCGGGGGTGTCTGGCACAAATAGCGGCTTTGCGCAGAAGCAGCTTACTTGGCGCGAGCCTTCTTTTTCGCAACCTTCTTTTTCGCGGCTGCTTTTTTCGCGGCGGTCTTCTTTCCAACCGTCTTCCTGGCGGCTTTCCGCGGCCATTCGATGGCGGCCTGTGCCGCCGCGAACCGCGCGATGGGCACGCGGAACGGGCTGCAGCTCACGTAGTTCATACCGACCCGGTGGCAGAACTTGACGGATTCGGGTTCGCCGCCGTGCTCGCCGCAGATACCGATTTTGAGGTCGGCACGCGTGGAGCGGCCCTTCTTAACACCTATCTCGACCAGCTGCCCGATGCCTTCCTGATCCAACACCTGGAACGGGTCTTCAGGCAGAATCTTGTTCTCGATGTAAAGCGGCAGGAAACCGCCTACATCGTCGCGGGAGTATCCAAAGCCCATCTGCGTGAGGTCGTTGGTGCCGAAGCTGAAGAACTCGGCAACCTCCGCGACCTTGTCCGCCGTGAGAGCGGCGCGCGGGATCTCGATCATCGTACCGACCATGTATTTCAGCGTGATCTTGTACGCTTTCTGGACCTCGTTTGCGACCTGCCGGATGATCGCAGCCTGGTGGGCAAGCTCCTTCACCGTTCCAACCAGCGGCACCATGATCTCGGGAAGAACCTTGACCTTGTTTTTCTGAAGCTCCGCCGCCGCTTCAAGGATCGCGCGGGCCTGCATCTCGGTGATTTCAGGATAGGCAATCCCGAGGCGGCATCCGCGGTGCCCAAGCATCGGGTTCAGCTCGTGCAGCTCCTCGATGCGAGCTTTGATCCGCGCCGGAGGGACGTTGATCTTCTGCGAGAGGTCTTGGATCTGATTGTTGTCGAGCGTAACGAACTCGTGCAACGGCGGATCGAGCAGGCGCACCGTGACGGGTTTGCCGGCCATGGCTTTGAATATGCCGAGGAAATCCTCTTTCTGGTAGGGCAACAGCTTCATCACGGCGTTGCGCCGCGTCGCTTCGTCTTCGGCCAGGATCATCTCGCGCATATGAATGATGCGGGCGGGATCAAAGAACATGTGCTCTGTGCGGGCCAAGCCGATACCCTCGGCGCCGAACTTAACGGCCTGTTCGGCATCGGCCGGGCTTTCGGCGTTGGTGCGCACGCCGATCTGGCGCACCTTGTCGGCCCACGCCATAAGCGTCGCGTAGTTCTTGTCGCGCTCGGGATCGGCAGGTAATACAGGCACCCGGCCTTCGTATACCTTGCCCGCGGTCCCGTTCATCGAGATCCAGTCGCCTTCATTAATCGTCTTGCCATTCACGCTAATCTTCTTGGCTGCAAGGTCGATGTGCAGCGCGCCGCACCCTACGATGCAGCACTTGCCCCATCCGCGCGCAACCAATGCCGCGTGACTCGTCATGCCGCCCTTGGCGGTCAGAATGGCTTCGGCGACGTGCATGCCGTGAACGTCTTCGGGAGACGTCTCGTTGCGTACAAGGATGACCTTCTTGCCCTCTTTGGCCCATCTCTCGGCCTCGTCCGCGGTGAGCACGACCTGCCCCACGCCCCCCCCGGGCCCTGCCGGAAGGCCGCTCGCAAGGACGACCGCCTTCTTCTCTGCCGCCGGATCGAGCATCGGGTGCAAAAGCTCATCCAACTGAAGCGGATTGACCCGCATAATGGCCGTTTCCCGATCGATCAAACGCTTGTCAGCCATCTCCACGGCCATCCGAACCGCCGCGGTGCCGGTACGTTTCCCCGTGCGGGTCTGGAGCATGTAGAGTTTCTTGTTTTCGATAGTGAACTCGATGTCCTGCATGTCCTTGTAGTGACTCTCGAGTTTATTGCGGATCGCGAACAACTGCTTGTAGAGATTGGGCCATTGCTCCTCGAGGGATTGCATGCCCTTGCTCTCGGCGCGTTTGGTAGCCTCGTTCAGGGGCTGCGGCGTGCGGATGCCGGCCACGACGTCCTCACCCTGGGCGTTCACGAGCCATTCGCCGAAGAACTGGTTCTCGCCCGTGGCGGGATCGCGCGTGAAAGCCACGCCCGTGGCCGAAGTGTCGCCGAGGTTGCCAAACACCATCGACTGAACGTTCACGGCGGTGCCCCAGTCATCCGGGATGCCCTCGATGCGCCGGTACGAGATGGCGCGGCGCCCGTTCCACGACTGGAAGACGGCGCTGATGCCGCCCCAAAGCTGAGCGTCGGCATCGTCCGGGAAAGACTTCCCAATGGTATCTTTCACGATCGTCTTGAACTCGTCGCACAGCTTCTTGAGGTCCTCACCGTTCAGGTCGACGTCCTGCACGATGCCCTTGCTTTTTTTCATGGCATCCATGGCATGTTCAAGCTTCTCACGCACCGAGTGGCCGTCTTGCGGAGCTAGGCCAGCTGCCTTCTCCATGACCACGTCGGCGTACATCATGATGAGGCGCCGGTAGGCGTCGTATGCGAAGCGCTCGTCGCCGGACTTCTTGATCAGACCGGGGAGCGTCTTGGAGCAAAGACCGATATTGAGAACGGTGTCCATCATGCCGGGCATCGACCGGCGGGCGCCGGACCGCACGGAAATCAGCAGGGGATTCCGGGGATCTCCGAATTTCATCCCCATCGCCTTTTCCAGTTTGCGCATGGCGGCTTGAACCTGTTCCCTCAGCCCGGCCGGATATTTCTTT
>ENA-UPSM01003497-UPSM01003497.1-activated-sludge-metagenome-genome-assembly--contig:-NODE-3497-length-17534-cov-5.210538_pt1 | contig 17534 bp, 6 predicted proteins | sample MGYA00238181_ERZ773283 | MGnify/ENA primary metagenome ERZ773283 (study PRJEB29023, sample SAMN05720199) | activated sludge metagenome | isolation source: Anaerobic digester | place: Japan...
TGGTCAAGAACCGCAACGGGAGTCCCTACACGGGATCCGCGGTCATTTCCACGATCGCACCGCTGCGGTTCCATCCCGCCAAGGGCGATCTGAGCGAACTGGACAGCGTGGTCTTCACGGGCGATTCCCTGAGCTCCGTCGTGTGGCTCCGCGCCGACGATTCCGTCACCGGGGCTTGGATCAGGGGACAGCTCGATTCGCTGATCGCCGATCTGGGGGGCCTGAATTTCCGCTATCCCCAGATCGCTTCGGCTTCGTTCCACGACCACGACTGCGATGGCAGGATCGATTCGCTGGTGCTGCGCATGAACGGACCTCTCTCGTTCCGGGCCGCCACCGGAACCGTCGCGGGCGACACGCTGGATGCCCGCTTCCCGCACCAGCATTTGTCGACTTCCGCCTTTGGCGCTCCCGAACGCGCCAAGGTGCACATGGACAGCGTCCTGTCGTTCGCCTGGACTCCAGGCGCCTTGGGCGCCTCCGATGTGCGCGCCGACATGGTCACGGTGGGCAATCCGCTGGTCCCCGGCAAATCCATTTCCTACCCGCTCGCGAATCTTGTCGACATGGCGCCGCCGGTGGCGATTTCCGCCTTCGATCGCCAGACCTGGAACGGTCTGATGGTCGATTCGCTGGTGGTCGATTTCAGCGAAACCATCCAGCTGGCCGCCTTCGGCAAGGACGCGGTTCCTCCGTTCCGGATCGTGCGCGGCGGGGCCCTGATCCCCATGGATGCGTTCAAGTTGGCCAAGCCAGCGGTCGCCCTCGCCGACAGCGGCAGGTACGCGTTCGTGTTCCACAGCGGGGCGGGTGTGTTCCAGCAGGGCGATTCGCTGGTGATCGACGGAACGTCGGTTTCCGACATCGCGGGCAACCGTTCCGGAACCACCTGCGACAACAACAGGATCGGGATCACGCTCAATCCGCTGTACACCCCCACGCAGGGCAAGGTCATCGACATCGACGGCGACGGCAACGCGGATTCCGTCCATCTGGGATTCAAGGATTCGCTCGGCACGCTGCCGGACCGCATCCTGATCCGCTGGGGATCGCCGGCCGAGACCTTGACGGTGACCAAGGCGCAACTGATCGAAATGGGCGTGAAGACTTCGGATTCCACCATCACGGTCTGGACCCGCGGCTGGAAGGGCCAGACGATCATCATCGACGGCGACACCATCCGCAACGCGCCGCGGACCAAGGGGCCCTGGGACAGCGCCTGGTTCGATGGCGGCTACAGCCGCGAATGGCTGGCCGACCAGGTTCCCCCGGTGCTGATCCGCGCCCGCCTCAAGTGGGGCAGCGACATCTTGTTCACCGGCAACATCCAAGACACCCTCACGGTCGACTTTTCCGAACCTGTGGTGGGTTGCGCGGTCGGAAGCGATCCGGCCCAATGCCTGACCGCCCAGGGCGTGAATCCCGGCACCAAGTTCGGCGAAGGCTCCACGATCCTCAGGGCCGAAGGCGCGCGTTGGATCGTGCTGGTGCCACGCACCGAAACATCCCTGGTTCCGGGTGATTCGCTGCGCGCCACGCCTTCCACCGAAAGCGGCAAGCTCCTGGACGTGGTCAACAACGGCGCCGGTCCTCTCAGTCCCTATCGCGAAGTGTTGGGCGATCCGGCACCTCCCAGCCGCTCGCTCATGATGGATCGCGACGGTGACGGACGGGTGGATGCCGTGCTGCTGCAATACGCGATCAAGCCCAGTGTGGCCAAGTTGCCCCGGTTCGAGTTCGAATGGGGCGATTCGGCAGGCGTGTCGGTGACCCTGGTTTCCGATTCTTCCTACATGCTTGAACCCACGCGTTGGGTGGCCGTCCTCAAGACTCCGGGCGTGTTCGCCGCCACCGGTTACGGGCCTTCGGGCGTGCGGCCCAACCTGGGCAAGCAGCTGTCGCAATCCATGACCTACGTCTTTCCCGTTCGCGACAGCGCGGGCGCGGTGCTCAAGCCCAAGGCCCAGCTCGGCGCATCGGCCGCAAAGGACGGGGTCGACACCCTGGTGGTCTGGCCTTCCGAGCCCTTGCGGGATCCGACCGCTTCGGTCCTGCTCGAATTCCGTCGCAACGGCGCGACCATTCCTGCCGCCGACGTGAAGTTCCAGTCGGCCACGCCTTCGGGCGACGGTTCCTGGAAGGTTCTGGTGGGCCCCAACAGCACGTATCGGCCATCCGTCGGCGATTCGGTGCGGCTTTCGACTTCGGGATCGGTGCAGGATACCGTGAGCTCGGCCAACAAGCCGCATCCCGACCACCCCTGGGTGGCGTTGTCCGGTGCGCTGCGCGTGCCCTACGCTTCGGCCTACCGCGACGAGAACAAGGATGGACGGATCGAGACCGCAGTGTTCGAATTCGCGAGCCCGGTGATCGAAGGGACCCGCATCCGGGTGTTCGATCCTGCCGGTACCGACTCCTACCGCGAATTCGTGGTCGGGGCTTCGGATGCCGGCAAGACGCGGCTGGAATTCGGATTCGCCTCCCAGCCTTGGGGTCAGAACGTGACCTCGCTGGTCAAGCCCGACCTGGGGCTGTTGTTGCCGTCCACCAAGCTGGATTCCAACCTGTACAAGGGTGGCAAGTTCAATATCGCCGACGAAGCCGAACCGGTGATCTCATTGGCCCGGCTGCGCTACACAAGCGACACATCCAGTGTCGATACCCTGGTCCTCAACGTGTCGGAGTGGCTGCAGATCGATCGAACCAAGCCGGTGATCCGTTTCCGCCCAGATGGAGATTTCTCCGATAGCGGCTTGGCGGTTTTTGCGGATTCGCGCTTCGATATCGTGTACGACAGCATCAAGGGAACCATAAAGGTCTTTCTCAAGCCCTTCCCCTTAGGATACTCCAACCCTGGAACCGGTGACAGTTTGCGGCTTTCGTGGGTGGGGGTGCAAGACAAGGCCGGCAATATGCCGAAAGCCAAAGCCAAATGGACCCAGGTTGTGGCGAACAAGCGAGTCTTCCCACCGGTCATCCAGCTCACCAATTCGCTGTTGTTCGATCCGACACGCAAGTCGGGAGATATGGGTGACGGCCCGCAGTTTGAAGTTGTGGCACGCGCATCTTCTCCAAATGGCGACGAGCCTTGGAAGACGCTGGGAGGATCTGGAAGTTGGGATCCGATCAAGGGTGATCCGACCTATACGCCCAAGCCCGGCAGCAAACCGCAAGACCGATTGGGAACGGTCCTGTTCGTCCAGACCAATGTTCCTACGCTGATCAAGTATTACATCTACGACAACATGGGCGTGTTCGTCGGGCAGGTATCGAAGCAGATCACGCAAGAAATGCTCGACGCTTTGGCCAAGGTCACGACCAGCCGAACTGGGATGGTCGATGTCGGTATTCTTTGGAAGGGCCAAAGAGCGGATGGTCGACTGGTTGGTTCGGGTGTTTATCCGATCCGGCTCATCGCCTACCGTGAACCTGTGGAGGAAGAACGTCTTCGCGGCAAGACCGGGAATTACATCTACAACCAGCTCGTGAACGTGGGCGTCAAGCTTCGGTTGGAAAACAACTGGTGATCTGACCGGCTCCAGCGGGGGCAGGGAAAACGAAAGGCATCCGGGATCCCGGATGCCTCTTTCGTTTCGAGTTCGATCGATGCCGGAGGGTTCCGGCACCGGTGGGCGTCACTTCTTGGCGCGGCCTTTCAGGCGGGCGATCATTTCGTCGCGGGGGCCACCCACGTAGTCTTCGTACGGTCCCTGGTAGTCGATCACCTGTCCGTCGATGATCTCGATGATCCGGGTGGCCAGCGAACTCACGAAGGTGCGGTCGTGCGACACGAAGACGAGCGATCCTTCGTAGTCCTTCAGTTCGTCGTTGAGCGCTTCGATCGCTTCCAGATCCAGGTGGTTGGTGGGTTCGTCCAGAATGATCGTGTTGGGCTGCTGGGCCATGAGCATGGCGAACAGCAATCGGGCCTTTTCGCCGCCCGACAGCACCTTGGTCAGCTTCATCTGCGCGTCGCCGGAAAACAGCATGCGCCCGAGCAGCGCGCGGATTTCCTGCTGGCCCCAGGTGGGGCGGAACTGGTAGAGCCAGTCGAACGCCGACATTTCGGGATCCAGCAGTTCGAACGGATCCTGCGGGAAGTACGACTTGATCGCCGCCTGCCCCCAGGTGATGGAACCCGAAAGCGGTTCGAGCTGGCCCATGAGCAGCTTGAGCAGGGTGGTCTTGCCCACGCCGTTCACGCCGATGATCGCCACCTTCTCGCCGTTGACGATGTCGATGTTGAGCTTGGAATAGAGGATCTTGTCGGCCTCGAATCCCATGGTGAGGTCCTTGAGACCCACCACCTGGCGGCCGCAGGGCTTCTCGATCTTGAGGACCGGCCGGGGAGCCACGCGCGAGGTGGGGCGCAGTTCGACCATGTCTTCCTTGATCTTTTCCAGCTGCTTCTGGCGCGAACTGGCCTGCGAGGCCTTGGACGCGTTGGCCGAAAACCGGGCCACGAAGTCCTGCAGTTCTTCCTTCTTCTTCTGCATGCGGTCGTTGTGGGCCTGGGCGCGTTCGCGCGCCTGGCGCACGGCGGTTTCCCACTGGCTGTAGTTGCCGGTGAACTGGTTGATCTCCTTGTAGTCCACGTCCAGGATGTGCGTGCACACGTTGTCCAGGAAGTGTCGGTCGTGCGAGATCACCACCACCAGGCCTTCGTACTGCTTGAGGATCTTCTCCAGCCACGAGATCGTGTGGATGTCCAGATGGTTGGTGGGTTCGTCCAGCATGAGGATGTCGGGGCGGGCGAACAGCACCTGCGCCAGGAGCACGCGAAGCTTCCAGCCGCCGACCAGGCTCGTGAGCGGATCGTTGTGCTGTTCGGTGGGGATGCCCAGGCCTTCCAGCAGCTCGCCCGCGCGGGCTTCGGCCATGTAGCCGTCCAGATCCGCGAATTCCATCTCCAGGTCGGCCACCAGATGGCCTTCCTCTTCGGTCATTTCCGCCTTGGCGTAGAGCTCCTCGCGCTTTTTCATGACCTCCCAGAATCTGGCATGGCCCTGGAGCACGGTCTCCATGATGGTGAATCCGTCGAAGGCGTTGTGGTCCTGGCGCAGGTAGCCGCGCGTGAGGCCCGGGTCGAATTCGATCGAGCCGTCGGTCTGGGTTTCTTCGCCCTGCAGGATCTTGATCAGGGTGGTCTTGCCGGAACCGTTGCCGCCGATGAGACCGTAGCGGTTGCCGGGCTTGAGCTTGAGGTTGACGTTCGAGTACAGGACCCGATCGCCGAACTGCATGGATAGTTCGTTGATGATGATCATAAGCGGCCCCAAATGTAATTGGAGCGGCTCCATCTCGCCTTGGCTCGATGGGGGGCGTGGCGGGAATCGTTGGTGGGAACGGGGAAGCGTGAATGGTCTCCCCGGCCCCGGATATCCGGGAAAGGGGGAGAGATGGTCGTCGCGGTCGATCCGGCGACGCGGTTCAGAAGATCGCCTTGGCCTCGCAGGTCAATTTCTGGAACCAGGCGCGGTCGGGTTCCTTGCGGGCCACCCATTCCGCCTTGGCCTGCACGTGGTCCTTCCACGACCAGTCCAGGGATGCCGATGTCCTCCAGGTGGCGCCTTCGGGGTAGCCGTCCGACAGGCGCGATCCCGCGAGGGCGTCGACCCTGGCCTGCACCCGGCGGACCTCGGATCGCAAGGCCAGTCCGCGAGGGAGGTCGGCGCGCAGGTTCGCGTAGGGTGCCTGCAAGGTCGCCTCGAAGGCCTGCTTGCCTTCCGAACCTTCGCCCCATTTGGAGTACCAACCCGGGCGCAGTTCCACGCGTTTGGCCAGGCGGATCCCCACCGACGGATCGGTGGACCAGTGCGATTCCAGGCGCAGGCGGTCGCTTTGGGCGTCGCGCAGATCGCCGTGTTCCACGGCGATGTCCAGGCGATGCCCCGATTTGGCGCTCGAGGCCCAGCGGGCCCGTTCGGAGATGTCGCGCAGCCTGGCCAGGATGGGAGACGCCTGCACCGACAGCATCCGTGTCCAATCGAATTCCAGCCGGTGCGCTCCGCGGGTCCACCAGGTTCCCACCGAGAGTTCCGACCGACCGTCGATGGCGCGCGCGAGTTCGTCGTCGGAGAAATGGGGCCAGATCCGGATGGCGGGGGAGCTGTCGGTTTCGTTCCATTCGGCGTGCCCTCGCAACCCGATGTCGGCGAAGAATCCGCCGAGCCCCGCGACGGCCTTTCCCGGCTCGAATTCGGCTTCCACCGAAAGCTCTCGCTGCGAGGCCAGGACCGCCGCGCGGGAGGTGTCCAGTCGCATCCCGGCAAGCCGCAGGTCGCCTTCGTCGGAGGGAACCACGATCCGCAGGAGCGTGTCGTAGCGCCAGGTGCCGGTGCCCGCGGGGACGGTGTCGTAGCGGGCGATCTCGGGTTGGTAGGACGACGACGACAGTTTCCAGCGACCCTGCCCGCGCAGACCCTTGACCGGCCAGATCCCCGCCGTGGCGCTGCCCAGCCAGCTCGACGATTCGATCCACGGGAGATCGGGAAGCTCGCGCGAGCGCAGGCGCTTCCAGTCGAAGGCCAGGTCCAGGTCGCCCTTGCGCGGCGTCCAGCGGATCGACGATTTCGCGCCGACGGATCGCGCGGTGTCGTTGGCCTGGTCGAACGCCCGCAGCGTGCCGACCGCGTCGCGACGGAAATCGGCACCCGTCTGGATCTCCAGGTCGGCGGCAGGGGCGCGCCATTTCGCGGCGGCGCCGGTCTTGATGTGTTCCACCCCGCCTGCGCGCCCCGATCGCCTGTCCCGCGATTCCCCTTCGATCGAAACCGAAGGGGAAAAACGCCCCACGGGCCAGGCGAGTTCGCCTGTCAGGCGCACCTTGTCCAGGGGCGGCAACCCGTCGTCCAGACGGTTCCAGTCGAACCCGGCCAGGATCCGCTTGTCGGTCCCGCGATCGAGTCCCAGGGTGCCCGCGGTCCGGCTGGACCATCCGTTGGCGTCGTCTCGGCCTCCGGCGTCCAGCTTCAAGGCCAGATCGGAGCGCGCCTGCCAGATGGCGCCGACCTGGCCGGCCGTGCGCGATCCGCCGGGAGCCGGTGCCCAGATTCCGTCGTTTGCCTGCGCCGAACTGTCGGTGGCCGAAATCCCCAGGAAATCGGATCCGATCCGCTGCCCGAACAAGCCGAGGGAGAACCTCCCGATGCCGCCCTGGTCCAGGTACCGACCCGCGCCGATCCGCGCCGCGCCGGTCCCGAACAGGCCCACGCGGCGGGAATCGATCCCGGACAGGACGTTGGCGTCGTGTTCGGATGCGCGCATGTCGGCGGCGATCCAGTTGCCGGAATCCCCCAGGCGCAGGCGAAGGCCCGCTTCGCCGGTCTGGACAGGGATGGGCAGGATCTGTCCGTCTCCGGTCCTGGCCGCCTCGGTGTCGGCACCCGCCGACTCCAGGATCCGGCGCGTGGCGGTGTCCTGCGCGAAGGCCAGCGGAGACGCCGCGTCGTCGGACTCGCGGGCTCCCCAGGCCTCCCAGCGCAGGCCTCCGGCGCGTCCTTCGGCGCGTCCGGCGGCGAAGGTCCGTTCGTAGTCCAGTTCGGCCGATTGGAACTCCACCTCCACCACGTCGCCGGACGAAATCCGTCGACGCGTCGTGAAGTCCAGAAGGCCGTCGGAATAGCGCACCGTGTAGTCGGCGTCGGCCCCCCGCACCATGTTCTCGCCGTTGACGCGCACCCGTTCGCTGCCCGGCACCACCACGCCGTGGAGCCCGCCCTGCCACGAGGCCAGCACGTAGCCTTCCTGGCGGCCTTCCACGCCGGGAATCGTCACGCGCTTCCATTTGGCCTGCGGTCCGCCCAGGGTTCCCGTCGCCGATGCCACGGGGGTCGTCCAGCCGGCCGAGATCCCGCGCAGCTTCCGCTCGGCGCCCGGTGCGATCCCGCCCGGGAGCGTCCAATCCTGGTCGCCCAACCGCAACCGCCATCGGTCGGATTCCACCTCCAGGAAGATCTGGTCCACTTCGCGCAGCGCCGCGCTCGATCCTTGCGGCGAAAGCGGCATTTCGCCGTCGGACAGCCTCGCCTTCATGCGCACGCCCGGCGACAGTTCGCCTTCGGCGGTCAGGAACAGCGTCTGGTCCAGCGCGACCCCGCCGTCGCCGCCCACGCCCACCTTCACGGTCTTGGATCCGCCCACCTTGAGCTTCGAGCCGTCCTTCGCCGTCGATGCCGCCGTCGCGGGAGACTGGGGCGCGGTGGCCGCCGAATCGAGATCCTCCAGCCGGTAGCGCCGCACCTCCATGGGAAGCCAGCGCAGCGGGATCCCGCGCGTCGCCGTGTCCGCGAAAGACGCTTCGACGGAATCCGTCTCGGTCCTGCCGGGGCCCGCGAGGGCGAGCCAGCAGACGGGCAGGATGCGGACAAGGCGCACCGCCGACCTCAGTCGGCGAGCTTCACGGCCTCGTCGAGCTGCACCGAGGCCAGCTGCGAGATGCCCTTGATCTCCTGCGTCACGCCGTAGAGCATGTCGGAAGCGCCCATGGTGCGCTTGTTGTGGGTGACCACGATGAACTGGGTCTGGTGCGCGAACTTGCGCAGCAGGTCCACGAACCGCCCGATGTTGGCATCGTCCAGCGGCGCGTCGACTTCGTCCATGATGCAGTAGGGCGAAGGCCGGATCAGGTACAGCGCGAACAGCAGCGCCGTGGCCGTGAGGGCGCGTTCACCGCCGGACAGGAGCGAGATGGCTTGCATCTTCTTGCCGGTGGGGCGCGCGTGGATGTCGATGCGCGCCTCCAGCGGGTCGGCGTCGGGGTCCAGTTCCAGCTTGCCTTCGCCGCCGCCGAAGAGCGTGCTGAACACGTTCTGGAAGTTCACGCGCACCTGCTCGAAGGTGGCAACGAACCGCTCGCGAGCCATCTTGTCCAAACGCTTGATGGCGCGTTCCAGGCTGTTCTTGGCCTTTTCCAGGTCGTCGCACTGCTTCTGGACCTCGTCCAGGCGAGCCTTTTCCTGCTCGTATTCTTCCAGCGCCTGGGGGTTGAGGGGCCCCAGGTTCTTGAGTTTGCCGCGCAGTTCTTCGATGGCTTTTGGCGCCGATTCGAAGTCGTAGCCTTCGGGAACGGGTTCGGGTTCGACTTCGTTGTCGAGGTCCAGCTCCCACGCCTCGAAGGCTCGTTGGCGCAGGCGTCCGTCTTCGCCCGACGAATCTGCGCGGGCCAGATCGGCGGCGTGGATGGCCTGCGAGAGTTCGTCGATGCGCTTGGTGTGGCCGCGAACGCCGGCGAGCTTTTCTTCCACCGCCAGCACGGCGGAGTCGTAGACTTCGCGAGCCTGGTCGCGACGGCGCTGCACCTGCACCAGGTCTTCCCGCGCGCGCGACGCCTGGTCTTCCAGCTTCGCGACGATTTCCGTCCTCTCGTCGGCCTGGGCCTCCAGCGAATCGAGTTCGACCAGCAGACGTTCGCGGCGTTCCTCGATTTCCGACATCCGCTGTTCCGACGCCTCGGCCTGGGCTTCCATGCGGCGCACGTCGCCGGAAAGCCGGGCGATCTCGCGTTCGGCCTGCCGAATGCTTTCTTCCGCTTCGCGGAGTTCGTCTTCCGCTTCCGCCCGGGCTTCTTCCGCCGACCGGGCGGCGTTCTCGCGCACCTGCTTTTCTTCGGTGAGGGTGTCCACCTGGTCGCGCGCCTTGGCCACGCGGGCTTCGAGCGGCTCCACCGACGGGGTCACCACCTCCAGGCGCTTGCGAAGCTCCACGGCGCGGTCGGTGGCGGCGCCCGACTGGGCCTCCAAGCGGCCAAAGGCCGTGTCGGCCTCCTGGAATCGACGGCGGGCGTCGGTGAGCTGGCGGTCGATTTCGCGCCAGCGTTCCTGCAGCTCGCTGCGGCGGGTATTCCACTCCTGGCGCTCTTCCTGGGCGCGTTCCAGTTCAGCCTCGGCGGTCTCCAGTTCCTTGACCAGGTCCTCGGCCATCTGGTGGCGCTTGAGCAGGCCCATGGACTCGCCGGACTTGCGGCCACCGGCCACCAGGCCCGATCCGTGGGCGCGAAGTCCGGGAGCGGCGAACCAGACGTCGGCGCCGCGGTGCTCCTGCGAAAGGCGCAGCGCGGTGGCCTCGTCCTCCACCAGACACAAATTGCCCAACAGCAGGTCGACGGCGGGACGCAGGCCCGCGTCGCACTGGACGTAATCCGTTGCCCACCCGATCACTCCCGCGCCGGAGACAGATGGACGGTTCCTGGCGCTTTGCAGCGCGTCGACCGGCACCAGCACGGCGGTGCCCTTGCCGCCCTGCTTCAAAAGGCGCAACGCGGCTTCGGCGGTGTCGCGGCTGTCGGAAAGCACGTACTGGAGCGAGTCTCCCAGGACTTCCTCCACGCGTTCCAGCATGGCCGGGTCGGCGCGCAGGTGGTCGGCCAGGATTCCGCGCACTCCCGACGGCTTCTGGCTGTCGGACAGGAGCGCCTTGGCGCCTTCGCCCAGGCCTTCCAGGCCGCGGTTCAGGCGCTGGATGGTCTCCAATTGGCTCTTGGCCGATGCCCGCTTGGAGGCCGCCTGCTTTTCGCGGTCCACCAGTTCTTCCACCTTGCGGGCGGCCAGCTGGCCTTCTTCGTTGATCCGTTCCTTGTCCGATTCCAGCGTCTCGACCTGGCCTTCGGCCAGATCTCGGTTCTTCTGCAGTTCGGAAAGTCGCGATTCGACTTCGCCGGCGGATTGCTCGGCGCGTTCGATTTCCGCCTCCAGGCGCTCCAGCTCGGTGGTGGCCTTGGCGAGTTCGGCTTCCGAGCGCAGCAGTTCGGATTGCGCGATGTTCAATTCTTCCAGAATGGACAGACGCGCCTGCGACTGTTCCTTGGCGCCGGCGCGCAGCGATTCCAGGCGTTCGGTGCGCAGGCGCTTCTCTTCGTGGGCGCGTTCCAGGTTGCGCATCGATTCCTGGCCGCTGGCGTTGGCCTCCTCGATGCCGCGTCGGGCGATTTCCGACATCTCGCGCGCCTGCACTTCGGCGTCGTCCAGCCGCGTCTGCTCGTCGCGGATGCGCTCCTGGGTCTGCATCAGGTGTTTCACGCCGTCCTGGGCGCGCAGGTGTTCGCCTTCGAGCGCCTGGAGTTCGGCGCGGGCGTCGGCGTACTCGCGTTCGCGTTCGCGAAGCTCCGCCTCCAGCTGGGCGGCTTCCAGGCGCTGTTCGGCGGCGCCGGCCTCGGCGGTGGTCATCTCGGAACGAAGCCGGTCGCATTCGTCCTTCCAGTCGCGGATGCGGGATTCCGACATCGCGACCATCTCCTTGAGCTTGGCGCGACGGTCCCGGATCCACGACACTTCCAGCGAGCGCAGTTCGCCGTTGATGCGCTTCCAGGTCTCGACCTGTTTGGCCTGGCGCTCGAAGCTCGCCACGCTGCGGCGCACCGCCCCCAGGTTTTCCGCGACGCGCGCCAGATCCTGATCGGTCTTCTCGAACTGCCGGATGGCTTCCTTGCGCTGGGCGCGGTAGCGCGAAATGCCTGCGGCTTCTTCGAACAGCACGCGGCGTTCTTCGGGCTTTTCCTGCACCAGGGTCATCACCTGGCCCTGCTCGATGACGGAATACGACGCCGCCCCCAGGCCCGTGTCGTAGAACAGGTTCTGGATGTCGCGCAGGCGGCAGGGCTGGTTGTTGATCAGGTATTCCGACGCCCCGTCGCGATAGGCGCGGCGGGTGATCATGATCTCGGAAAATTCGCTGGGGAGCACGCCCTTGTCGTTTTTCACGATCAGGGTGACTTCGGCCATGTTCAACGGCGGTCGGTCGGACGTCCCCGCGAAGATGACGTCTTCCATCTTGTGGCCGCGCAGGGCCTTGGCGCGCTGTTCGCCCAGCACCCAGCGGATGGCGTCGATGATGTTCGACTTGCCGCAACCATTGGGCCCCACCACCGAGGTGATCCCGTCGCCCGGGAAGTTCACTTCGATCTTGTTGGCGAAGCTCTTGAAGCCGAATACGCGCAGCTTGGAGAGGTACATAGGTCCTTGTCAGATCAGGAGTTAGGTACGAGAACCGTCAAAGGTACTCCATGGCGCGCGATCCCGGAACCAAGACTCACTCTTCCTTGCTCATCTGTGCAGGAGCGATCATGACATAGACTGCGGGGATCACGAACAAGGTGAGGGCGAGCGCCGACACCAGGCCTCCCACCACGGCCACGCCCATGGGGACGCGGGATTGGGAGGCCGCTCCGATGGCCAGCGCCACGGGCATGATGCCCAGGGTGGTGGCCAGGGTGGTCATCAGGATGGGTCTCAGGCGCGAGCTCGCGGCTTCCAGGACGGCCAGCCCCGGAGCAAGTCCCGCGTGGCGGCGGTGGTTGGCGAACTCCACGATCAGGATCCCGTTCTTCGTCACCAACCCCACCAGCAGCACCAGTCCGATCTGGCTGAACAGGTTCAGGCTGTGCCCGGTGATCCAGAGCGTGCCCAGCGCCCCGGCCAGGGCGAGCGGGACGGTCAGCAGGATGGTGAACGGATCCCGGAAGCTTTCGAACTGCGCGGCCAGGATCAGGTAGACGATCACCAGCGCCAGGAGGAACACCTGTCCGGTGCTCCTGGACGATTCGGCGAAGTCGCGCGAGGTTCCGACGAATTCCGTCCTGAAGCTGGGCCCAAGGGTCTGGCGGGCGGTGCGGAGCATCGCCTCGTTGCCTTCGCCCAGGGTCCGGCCTTCGGCCAGCCCCGCCGACACCGTCGCGGAAAACCACCTGTTGAACCGGAAGACCTGCGGAGGGACCGACGTCTCCCTGGTCTCCAGCAGCGATCCCAGAGGGATCATCCTTCCCTGGGCGTTGCGCAGGTGCACCAGGTCCAGGCTCGCGGGCGAATTGCGCGAGGCGCTGTCCAGTTCGCCGATGACGTTGTACTGGCGTCCGTCCTTGAGGAAGGTGCCCCACGTCTGTTCGCCGAACGCCAACTGCAGGGATTGCGAGACCTCCAGCGGAGTGGTTCCGGAAGACCTCAACCGATCGCGGTTCACCGTGACGTCCAGCTGCGGACGCGTGAACTTCAGGTCTTCTTCGACGGTGGAGAACGTCTCGTCCTTGCGCGCCAGGGCCAGGAAGCGGGGGAGCGCGGCGCGCAGCGAATCGATGTCGGCCGCCTGGATCACCATCTGCACCGGCAGCGACGACCTGGACCCTGTCTTGATCGTGGGCTCCTGCGACACGAACGCGCGGAACCCGGCGAGCCTCGATAGGACGTTCCGCTGGAAATCCAGGGCGATCTGGTCCTGGGTGCGGTCCCGCTCGTCGGAGGGCAGCAGGAACACGCGCAGCTGCCCGGCGTTGGTGTTCCCCGCCCAGCCCGGCGACGTGTTCGAAATCACCGTCCGGCGTTCGGGAATGCGGGACAGGGCGGAATCCGTCAATCTGCGGATGGCCCGGTCCATGTGTTCGAAGGTCGCGCCTTCGTGGCCGGTCACCTGGACGGTGAACGCGTAGCGGTCCTCCATGGGGGCCAGTTCGCGGGGCAGGACCTTGAAGGCGATCCCGGCGACGCCCAGGGCCGCGAACAGGATCGCGACGGCGATCCAGCGATGCTCCAGGAACCGTTCGAGCGATCCCTTGTAGGCGGCGGTCATCCAGCGGAAGAACGGTTCGGTGGCGCGGTGCAGACGGTTTTCGTCGCCGTGGGGCCGCAGCAGCCGGCTGGAAAGCATGGCCGCCAGCGTGAGGGCCACGAACCCGGAAAGCAGGACCGATCCGCCCACCACGAACGCGAACTCCCGGAACAGGCGCCCCGTGAATCCGGGCAGGAACAGGAGCGGCGTGAAGACCGCGGCCAGCACCAGGGTGGTGGACACGACCGCGAAGAAGATCTCGTCGATTCCCTTGATGGCCGCCTGCATGGGCGACAACCCCTCTTCGATGCGGGCGTAGATGTTCTCCAGGACCACGATCGCGTCGTCGACCACCATCCCGATGGAAAGGACCACCCCCAGAAGCGTGAGGATGTTGATGGAAAACCCGGCGATCCACACGAAGAAGAACACGCCCACGAGCGACACGGGGATGGCCAGCAGCGGAATCAGCGTCGAGCGCCAGTCGCGCAGGAACGCGAAGATCACGAACACAACCAGGAGGACGGCGATCGCGATGGTCTCGCCGACTTCCAGCAGGGCCTTGCGCACGAACTGCGTGTTGTCGAACGCCTGGACCACCCGCACGTCGGGAGGCAGGTCGGGGCGCAGCTGCGCCAGACGGCGTTCGACCTCGTCGACGATCGCGATCTGGTCGGATCCGGGCTGGGGGGTGATCGCCAGGGCGACCATGGGCGTGCCGTCGCCGCGCATGATGGACCGCTCGTTTTCCGCACCGAGATCCACGCTTCCCAGGTCCTCCAGCCGCAGGATCCTGCCGTCGACGGCCTTCACGACCACCCGACGGAAATCCTCCGCCGTGCGGAGCCCCGTGCTGGCCTGGATCGCCATGGACACGCTTTCGCCTTCGATCTGCCCGCCGGGAAGCTCCACGTTTTCGGCGGCCACGGCCGTCTTCACGTCCTGCGGGGTGGTGCCCGCCGACGCCATCCGGATCGGATCCAGCCGCAGGCGCATCGCGTAGCGCCGTTCGCCCCAGATCCGGACTTCCGACACGCCGGGGATGGTCTGGAGCTTTTCCTGCAGCTCCTGGGCCACGGCGTTGAGGTCCAGCAGGCTGCGGCCGCTGCTGCGCACCGTGTAGATGGCCACAGGAGACGCGTTCGCGTCGGCCTTGGCCACCGTGGGAGGCGTCACGTCCTCGGGCAGCGACCGGACCGCCCGCGAGACGCGGTCGCGCACGTCGTTGGCGGCGCGTTCCATTTCCACGCCCAGTTCGAACTCCACCGAGATGTTGGAGCGTCCGTCGCGGCTCTGCGACGAGATCGAACGGATTCCGTCGATCCCGTTCAACGATTGTTCCAGGACCTGCGTGACCTGGTTGTCCATGACCTCCGCCGAGGCCCCGCGGTAGTTGGTGGACACCGACACCACCGGGGGATCGATCATGGGGTATTCGCGCACGCCCAGCTGGCGCAGTCCCAGCCACCCCAGGAGCACGATGAAGGTCGACATCACCAGCGTCAGCACCGGACGCCGGATGGAGGTGACGCCCAGGCTCATCTCGCACCTCCCGATTTCACTTCGCGCTCCGGATCCTGGCGATCTTGACCTCGCCGTTGGGCCTGAGGTTCGCCGCTCCCACGATCAGCACCGTGTCGCCCTTGGCCAACCCGGAGCGCGCCTGGACGCGGTCCACCGTCCGCAGTCCGGTGACCAGCCGCGCCTGGACCGACTTGCCGTCGCGGTACACCCAGGCGAACGGCCCCTTGGCGTCGAAGGACAGCGCCTCCGACGGGATCGCGATGCCTTCTTCGCGGGCGAGTTCGAGCGCGATGTCGACCATCTGGCCCGGGAACAGGGAAGGCGATTTCGCGCGGCTTTCGGCGACCAGCCGGCGGGTGCGGGTGGCTTCGTCCAGGACGGGATCGAGCGCCACGACCTTGGCCGGGAAGGAATCCCGGGACCCGGCCACGCGGAAGGTCAACGGCTGTCCGACCTTCGCGAGACCCGCCTGGTCTTCGGGGACGGAAAACGTGATCCGCCACGGATCCTGCTGCGAGAGCTGCGCGACGGTCTGGCCGGTCGCGACCGTCTGGCCGACCTCCACCGACCGGATCCCCACCGTTCCGGAAAACGGCGCCACCACGCGCGATCGGCGCAACAGGGCCTGCGCCAGGGCGAGGTCGGCCCGGGCCGACGCGAGTTCGGTCTCGGCGCCGTCCAGATCCTGCCGGGAAATGGCGTCGGCGGCCTGCGTCTGACGTTTTCTGTCAAAGGTGGATTCCGCCATCCTGGCCCTGGCCCGGGCCTTGGCCACCGAGGCGACGAGGTCCTCGTCTGCCAGGCGCAGAAGGAGCTGTCCTTCCTTCACGAAGGCCCCTTCGCGGAAGGCGATCTGCGCGACGCGCCCGCCCGTCTCGGTCTTGAGTTCCACCTTGCGCGCCCCCCAGAGGTTGCCGGGCACTCTGGCGACGATCTCAAGGGACGTGGGTGCCGCGACGACGGCTTCCAGCGAGACGGGGCCTCGACCCGCTCCCTTGCCGCCCTTGTTCGCGGCGGCGGACGATTTGTCGTCCTTGCAGGAAGCCAGCCCCGCAAGGACGATGGCGGATGCCAGCAGTGGAACGATCGAACGGTGGTGGCTTGTATTCATGGTGGTAGTGGGTGAAATAGAAAACCGGCCTCTCCGGGGCGACTTGCCGTCGGGCGCGGCCTTTCTTTGGGTCCCCGATGGATCCGATGGTCGTCCATTCCCGGGCGAGTAGCTTTTGGGGAATGCTTCGGATCCAAAGACCCACAGGACATCCCGTCGACCTGGAAACGGTCGCTTCGCTGCGCCCGAACGGTGGTTGCGTCGTCACCGTGGGGAACTTCGACGGGGTCCACCTGGGCCACCAGGCCCTGCTGGCTGCCGCCAAGCAGCGTTCGATCGCGCTCGGCGTGCCGTTCTACGCGATCACCTTCGAGCCCCACACGCGGCATTTCCTGGATCCGCGCGGCGGCCCGCAGCTTCTGTCCACCTGGTGCGAACGCGAGCGCCTGCTGGCGCGCCACGGAGTGGACAAGACCGTCACGCTGCGGTTCGACGACGACGTGCGCAAGCTCGCGGCGACGGATTTTGTCGATCTTCTGGCCGACGACCTGGGCGCGGTGGAGCTCCTGCTGGGGTTCGACCACAGGTTCGGTCGGGGAGGCACCGGGACCGCCGAGGCCATCACGCCCCACTGCCAGGAAAAAGGGGTGGCGCTTTCCGTGGTGGGGGCGCATCTGCGCGAGGGGTTGCCGGTCTCGTCCACGCTGGTGAGAGCCGCGATGTCCGAGTGGGGGAGGTTCGAGGAAGCCGTGCGGATGCTGGGGCATCCCTGGATGCTCCTGGGCGAGGTGGTTCGCGGCGACGGCCGCGGCCGCGTGCTGGGATTCCCCACCGCGAACCTGGAACCGCTCAATCCGCGCAAGCTCCTGCCGGCCTCCGGAGTGTACGCGGGAAGGCTCCGTTGGGGCGATGGAATCTGTCATCCGGCGGTGGTGAACATCGGGACCGCCCCCACGTTCGAGCGGGGAATCCGGGTGGTCGAGGTCCATGTTCCAAAAGGACCTGGTCCTGACTATGGTCAGATTTGCCAATTGGATCTATACTTCCAGCTTCGTCAAGAATGCCGATTCGAGTCACTCGACGCGCTGCGCGCCCAAATCGGGCACGATGCGGAAACAGCGTGGAAAAAGGTTGCCAGACTTCCGTAGGTTCGTGAAGTCGCAATTGATCATGGTGAGGAGAAGCGCGGCGTAGGAGAAAGCATCCATGTCGACCATCACCGCTGAAAAGAAGCAAGAGCTTATCGGGAAGTTCGGAGGCAAGGCCTCGAACACGGGCTCCACCGAAGTCCAGATCGCGATGCTCACAGAGCGAATCGCGAATCTGACGGAGCACGTCAAGATCCATCGCAACGACGTCCACAACCGTCGCGGCCTGCTGATCCTGGTCTCCAAGCGTCGTCGTCTTCTGGACTACCTCGCGAAGA
>ENA-UPSM01003514-UPSM01003514.1-activated-sludge-metagenome-genome-assembly--contig:-NODE-3514-length-17473-cov-7.540935_pt1 | contig 17473 bp, 11 predicted proteins | sample MGYA00238181_ERZ773283 | MGnify/ENA primary metagenome ERZ773283 (study PRJEB29023, sample SAMN05720199) | activated sludge metagenome | isolation source: Anaerobic digester | place: Japan...
ACAAACATACACTGCAAGTGGAACATACACTTCAGTAACAGGATGTCATACTGAGATCTTAGTATTAACGATCACTCCATCAACAAGCAACACAACAACAGCATCAAATTGTGATTCTTACACATGGTCAGTAAACGGACAAACATACACTGCAAGTGGAACATACACTTCAGTAACAGGATGTCATACTGAGGTATTAGTATTAACTATTACACCATCAACAAGCAACACAACAACAACATCAGCATGTGATACTTACACATGGTCAGTAAACGGACAGACATACACTGCAAGTGGAACCTACACTTCAGTAACAGGCTGTGCAACTGAGATCTTAGTATTAACGATCACACCATCAGTAACTTACTATGCAGACGTTGATAATGACGGATACGGAGATGCATCATCACCGGTAGTATCATGTACAGGTATGCCAGTGGGATCGGTAGCGAACTCAGGTGTCTGTAACGATAACAACGCGAACGTAAACCCTGGAATGACAGAGGTATGCGGAAACGGCATCGATGACAACTGTAATGGATCAGTAGACGAAGGTTGTGGATGTACAAATCCTCCAACAGCGAATGCAGGATCAAATGCATCAGTATGTGTAGGACAAAATGTAACACTTAGCGGATCAATCGGCGGTGGAGCAAACAACGCAACATGGACAACAAGTGGAACAGGAACATTCTCTCCATCAGCAAACGTATTAACAGCGACTTACATTCCATCAAGTGCAGATTATGCAGCAGGAAGCGTAACGTTAACGTTAACAACAGATGCGACAGCACCATGTACAGCAGCATCAAGTTCAATCACAGCAAGCTTCAATGCATTACCTCCAAGTCCGGGAGCAATCAGCGGACCTGCAGGATTATGTAATCCAAGCACAGCATCAGTATTTACTTACTCAGTAGCATCAGTAGCAGGAGCAAGTTCATACACATGGACAGTACCAAACCAAGTAACAATCGTAGGTGGTCAAGGAACAACATCGTTACAAGTTAAGTTCACAGCAACAGGAATCCACGATGGTATCGTAGGTGACATCTGTGTAACAGCGAACAACTCAAACGGCTGTGGAAACTCAGCACCGACATGTTATGGAATCTCAATCCAAATCACGGCACCGGTAACACCTCCATCAATCTCTGGAGCAGACAAAGCATGTCCTGGTGATATCGCAACATATTCAATTGCAAATGTTGCTCGTGCAACAACATACACATGGTCAGTACCAACAGGAGCATCGATCATGAGTGGACAAGGATCAAACATCATCGTGGTAGCATATAGCGCAGGCTTCAGTGGCGGAACAATGTCAGTAGTAGCAAGCAACGTATGTGGATCAAGCCCTGCACGTACACGTACAGTAACACAAAACATCTTAGCGGCACCAGCAGTAATCAGCGGACCGGTAGATGGAGTATGTGGAGCAGTAGGAGTAGTATACAGTGTAGCACCAATCTCAGGAGCAAGCAGCTATGTATGGACAGTACCTGCAGGAGCGAGCATCGTAGGAGCATCTAATGGATCATCGATCACAGTAGACTTCAGCGGCGCGTTCACAACAGGTGCAATCACAGCAGCAGCAGCTAACAACTGTGGAACAGGCTTAGCACGTAGCTTATCAGTGAAAGCAGTACCGGGAACACCGGGAGTAATCACTGGACCGAATGCAGTGTGTACAAACAGCAACCAGACATATAGCATCGCTACAGTATCTGGGGCAACATCATACACATGGACAATCCCTGGTGGTGGCGTGATCAACACAGGTCAAGGCACTAAGATCATCAACATGACATATGGCCCTACAGCATCTGCAAATGGAATCGTAACAGTGAAAGCTGTGAATGCATGCGGAACATCAGCAGTAAGAATCTTAGCTGTAGTATCAACAGTATGTCCACGTGTTGGTGAGTCTACATCATTAAGCATGGTAGCATATCCAAATCCGGTGAGCACAGAACTTACAGTAGAGTTCGGTTCAGAGTCGGCACAAAATGCTAACATTACTTTACGTGATGCAGCAGGACGTATCGTTTACGCAGAAAGTAAAGCAGCTGCAGAAGGGTTCAATTCAGCGAAAGTAAGCGTTGATGGATTAGCTTCAGGCATCTACATGTTACAATTGCAAATGAACGATCGTACAGAGCAAATCAAAGTATTTGTGACTAAGTAATTAGTTGTTCAAATAACGATCAATAAAAAGAAACGGCTCCCCAAAAGGGAGCCGTTCTTTTTTTGTCTTCTTACATGTATGATGCAGGATACACGATGCCGATGCGAGAAGAAGAGAGTTCCGCAAACTCAGTTCCCTGTTTCAAACAAGCCACAAGTTTTTCTTTAATTTTGCCTAAAGCAATAAATAAAATGAAGAGTATTTTTATTGATAAAAACAAAACTCCAAATGACTCCGATTTAAAATTGGGATTAAAAGATTGCTATAAGTTGTGGAAAGAATTAGAGAATTATACTCTACAGTGCGATACTCAAAATAAACCTTTATGGAAATTTACGAGTGAAAAATTCGGATGGGGATTTCAAATCAAAGACAAGAAAAGAACAATTGTTTATTTGTTGCCGCGAGATAAATATTTTAAAGTAGGATTAGTATTCGGGAAGAAGGCAGTCGAAAAAATTATGTTAACTAAGATTAATGACTCAATAAAAAAGAAAATCAATGATGCTCCTGAATATGCAGAAGGTAAAGGAGTTCGAATTGATGTAAACGACGAATCTCTATTGAGCGATATTAAGGCGTTAATTGAAATAAAAATTAAAGGATGATTAATACCTCAAGAGAATACTAATCATCCTTAAATACGCGTAATTAATCGCCTAAAGTTATTTTTTAATGAGCTTCCAACCAATTTAATCCTGTCCCTACTTCAACTTCAACAGGAACAGATAATGGCAATGCATTTTTCATTAGATCCAACACTAGTGGCTTCACAATTTCGATTTCATTTTTATGTACATCAAAAACTAATTCGTCATGTACCTGTAAAAGCATTTTCGATTTTAAATTTAAAGATTTGAACTTATCATGAAGTCGTATCATTGCTAATTTGATCATGTCGGCAGCAGATCCTTGAATCGGAGCATTAATAGCATTTCTCTCTGCAAAGCCACGAACTGTAGCATTGTTCGAGTTGATATCTCTTAAATTTCTTCTTCTTCCTAAAATTGTTTCTACATACCCTTTCTCTCTTGCTGATTGTATAGATGAATCCATAAAATCCTTTATCAATGGATATTTTATAAAGTACTGATCAATAATTTCAGCAGCTTCTCGTCGTGGAATATTTAATCGTTCACTTAATCCGAAAGCACTGATTCCATAAATGATTCCAAAGTTTACCATTTTAGCTTTTCTCCTCATATCAGATGTTACTTCGTCAAGTTCAACTCCAAATACTTTTGATGCGGTTGCAGAGTGTACATCCTGATTATTATGAAAGGCCTCTAATAATCCCGGATCCTTACATAGGTCGGCCATTATTCGTAACTCGATCTGAGAATAATCGGCAGATAATAATACGAAATCTTCATTGCGAGGTATAAACGCTTTTCGAACTTCTCTTCCTCGTTCAGTACGAATAGGAATGTTTTGAAGATTCGGATTATCAGAACTCAATCGCCCTGTAACTGCTACAACTTGATTATAGGTTGTATGTAATCTCCCTGTTCTCGGATTTACTAATAAAGGAAGAGAATCAACATAAGTACTTTTTAATTTTACTAACTCACGATAATCTAAAATCTTATCTATGATAGGATGTTTCCCGCTTAGTTTAGATAGTACATCTTCACTCGTGGCATATTGACCTGTTTTTGTTTTCTTTGGTTTCTCCGCTACTTTTAATACTTCAAATAAAATATCACCTACTTGTTTCGGAGATGAAATATTGAAAGGGGTTCCTGCTAATTTCTGAATTTCTTGATCAATGGATTTTATATCTGACTCAAGTGTTTTACTGAATTCGTTTAATACCGGAATATCAAGTTTAATACCTTCTCTTTCCATTGCTCCCAAAACAGGAATTAGTGGAACTTCAACTTCATGAAATAATTTTTCCGTATTGTTTTCACGCAACATCGGATCAAATTTATTCTTCAATTGAATAGTGATATCAGCATCTTCCGCCGCATATTCAGAAATGATTTCGAGTGAAACATCTCTCATGCTTTGTTGATCTTTCCCTTTTTTTCCTATCAACGTTTCAATTGAAACCGGTGAATAATTCAAATAGGTTTCAGCTAAAACATTCATGTTATGTCGCATCTCCGGTTGTATAAGGTAATGCGCTACCATAGTGTCGAACAATGGACCTTTAACCTCAACATTATACCAGTTTAAAACATTGATATCATACTTTAAATTTTGACCAATCTTAATGATATCGGGATGCTCGTAAACCGGTTTAAATTCTTGAATTAGTGCTAATGCATCGTCATAATTTTCAGGAACAGGAATATACCATCCTTGATGTTCACTAACGGCGAAGGATATACCCACTAACTCTACTTGGTTGGCATCAAGACCGGTTGTTTCAGTATCAAAACTTAATTGAGTTGCAGAGAGTAACTCTTGGATTAGTTTCGCTCGCTCTTCTGCTGTTGTTATCGTTATGTAATTATGTTCAGTATTCTGAATTGTATTGTAGTTGATATCAGGATCTCCTTCTGAAGTACTAGCTGAATCTGATAGTGCAGCAGTAGGAGCAGCAAACAAATCAAATTGTCCACTTTTATTTTCTACTGGTTTTGTGGGAACACTAATCTCTTCTCCCAAAATAATTTGAGCCATGCGTCGGAATTCCAATTCAAGAAACAATTCTTTCAACGCTTCTTTGTTTGGTTCTTCCATTTTCAATTCATCAACTTTAAAAGGAGTTGGCACATCACAGTGAATAGTTGCCAACATCTTCGACATTACTGCCAATTCTTTATTAGCTTCTACTTTTTCTTTTAGCTTTCCTTTGAGTTGATCTGTATTTGCTAATAGATTTTCTACAGAACCGAATTGTTGGACAAGAGTTGTTGCCGTTTTTTCTCCTACTCCGGGAATACCGGGAATATTATCTACTGAATCACCCATCAACCCGAGTATATCAATCACTTGTGAAGGACGTTCAATTCCATATCGCTCGCATACTTCTTTCACTCCCAACACTTCGGCTCCATTGCCATTTCTTGCCGGCTTATAAATAAAAACTTTATCGGTTACTAATTGACCATAGTCTTTGTCGGGAGTCATCATGTAAGTAATAAATCCCGCCTTCTCTGCTCTAACTGAAAATGTTCCGATAATATCATCAGCTTCAAATCCGTCGAGTTCGATCGCAGGAATATTGAATGCTCTTACAATTTGTTTAATGTATGGAATGGAAATAGATAAATCTTCCGGCATCTCTTCGCGATGTGCTTTATAATCGGCAAATGCATCATGACGATAGGTTGGTGCTGAAGTATCAAATACTACAGCCATATGCGTAGGATTTTCTTTTTTGATTACATCTAACAGCGTATTGGTAAATCCAAACATTGCTGATGTATTCAATCCTTTTGAATTGATTCTATGATTAGTGCTGAAAGCGAAGTATGCGCGATAAACTAACGCCATTGCATCGAGCAAAAAGAGTTTCTTTTGAGTTTCTTCCATTATGATAAGCAGATTTGAAGGCCCGAAGTTAAATGCAAAATCTGTTCGTACCTTTGTTTCTAAAATAAATAAAAATGAACATCGAACAACTACGTGATTTTTGTATTGCGAAAAAGGCGGTGGAAGAAACCTTCCCTTTTGACGAGGATACACTGGTTTTCAAAGTGATGGGTAAAATGTTTGCGCTAACGAGTTTGAGCGAAGCAAATTCTGTCAACCTTAAGTGTGATCCTGATTACGCGATAGATTTAAGAGAACGATTTAACGATATAAAACCAGGTTTCCATATGAATAAGAAATACTGGAATACGGTAGCGTTCGATGGCGATGTTGACGACCAATTGATTTTGGAATTAATTGATCACTCTTATAATGAAGTTGTAAAAGGACTCCCCAAAAAGTTGCAAGCAGAACTAGCAAATCAATAGATCCTTTGGGTTTCTACGACAGTCGGTTTTTGGTTGAAATCGGTATAAAAAAACAGGTATTTGTCGCCGCCCGATTTAATATTTAATTTACTAATAACTTTTTCAGCATCTTCAGGAAAATTCCTGAAAACAAGATGGTAAGGCTTGTTTTTGAATTCAGATTTTAACAGCTTTGAGTCATAATTTAACTGCCTCAATACTTTATAACATCGCCCCGGAAAAATATTTATTAATTCTTCACTACTATATAAATGTGTATTGGGGTTTAATTTTATTAATTCAAATTTCTTCGCCACCGATTTGTATGCTCCACCTTTTATAATTGATGCTTGCGGGTCATATAAATAATTTGAAATTAATCCGGTTGTTGGCTCGATTGATTTTTCTTCAAGGAAGTCAAATTTAAATTCTATATTTTCTTTTTCAGTCAATTCCGAACAAATTATTTCGGGATTCTCCGTTGCATGCTCGTCGATATAAAACAATAATTCTTTGCACTCATCTTTTATGCTTACAATGTTTACTGTTGTTACTTTTCTTAATTCACGAATGGCTTCGCTGATGTCGAGCATGGGGCCAACCTTCAGGAGAAGTTTTGGTGAAGCCTTTAAAATTTGCTCTTTCAATTGCAAAACATCAGGTTGTAGGTCTGATAAACGGAAAGCCCTCCGATTGTTGTCGTCTCTACGTGAAGGATCAAGGTAAATCAAGTCAAACTCAATGACATCTAATTTATTAAGAAACTCTTCCGCCGTATTTCTTTGGAAATCAACATTATTGATGCCTAATTCGTGGAAATTGTGGGTCGCGAAAATTAGCCGTTCTTCGTTTGGTTCTACGTAAACTACTGAATTTGAAACCTTTGCAAAAGCCATTGAGTCAACACCAAGTCCGCCGGTAAGGTCCGCAATTCGGCCCTTTGGGATAAATTTTTGCTTATTAAGCGCAGCCAATGTCGATGAGCATTGTTCTAATGCGGTTTTATCGGGATAAATTACTGACTTTACTTGATGCCAATCCGGGAGCTTTTTAGCCGCAATTTTCCTTCCAGTTATCTGAGTTAATAAAAAATTGACCGGCAGGTCCTTTTTTCCGGCCCATTTTAAGGCCAATTTAGCCGTATCCGCCCCTTCATTTTCAGCTAAAATTCGGCTGATTTCGGGGTTTTTTATCAATTCGATCCAATTCATCGCCCCAAAGATGCAAAAAGAGGTCTCAAACTGATACTTCTCTTCGAAAATTTACCCGAAACACCCTCACAATTTCTGATATTTGCATCCCCATTTATCCTAATCATGAAAAAACTCATCAATTACTTCTTTCAGGGACTTCTATTTGTGGTACCTACAGCAGTAACTTTTTATGTTGTTTACCTTGCAGTTCTGTGGATGGATAACCTTCTTCCAATTAAGGTGCCGATTCCGGTGCCGGGTTTTGAGGAGAATAATTTGCCGGGATTGGGTATTCTGTTCATTGTTGCCGTTATTACTGTTTTGGGATATATCGGAACTCGCTTCGTTCGAAATCCTTTCTTCGTGATTTTTGAAGGATTAATTGAAAGAACGCCTTTGCTGAAAGTAATTTATTCTTCAGTGAAAGATTTGATTGAAGCTTTCGTTGGAGAAAAGAAACGTTTTACTCAGCCGGTATTAGTAACAGTCAATAATAATCCATTGGTGCAAAGAATCGGATTCGTAACAGAAAATGATCTTACTGATTTAGGATTGCAAAAAGATAGAATGGCGGTTTATTTGCCGTTCTCTTACGGCTTCAATGGTCAATTGGTGATTGTTGATTCAAACAACGTAACAAAACTCGATGCCTCAGGAACTGAAATGATGAAGTTCGTGATCTCGGGAGGAGTAACAGATATTTAACTTTTTAAAAAATAAATTATGAAAAAATTACGCCTACTATTTCTGATGATTGCAATATCATCTTTTTCTTATGGACAAAAAGTGGTTGTTGATGAAGGATTAGAATCTCTTGGAGATGGATACAATAATGCAATTCGTGTTTTTGTTCCGCATACAAATGAAAAAGCACTAACTAAAAAGTGGAATGAGTTTCTGAAAAAAAATCACGCAAAAGTGAAATCAGGAAAGTCGAATACAATTACCGGACTTTATACTGTGATCAACGGAATCGGTCCTGATTCAATGACTGTATATTCTAAGATTACTGAATTCCAAAATGGATATCAACTTGCTGCAGTTTTTCAAAGAGGAAATGAATGTATTTCTTCTACTCGAACTCCAAGAGAAGCATCAATGATTCAAGGTTTGCTAAAGCAATGGGGAACTGATATCAGTAAAGAAGCATTACTCGAAAAAATCGAAGATGCTGAAGATGTTCTTAAAGGACAAAATAAAGACAAACGCAATCTGGAAAATAGTACAAAGTCGCTCACAGAAAGTAATGAGTCGATGAAAAAACAAATTGCAGATAACGAAAAACGTATTGAAGAAAACGCAAAAAAATTGACAACTCTTCAAACTGAAATTGAAACACAAACAATTCTTATTGACGGTATAAAAGCAAAGCAACTGGATTTACAATGACAAATAACGATAATGTTCTCATCTTAGGATCAGGCGGACAAATTGGTACCGACTTGGTATATAAACTTCGAACGGATTTAGGTGGCGATCGCGTAATCGCGGCCGATTTGAAAGATCAAGAAGGATATCTGAAAGAAAGTGGACCGTTTTATACACTCGACGTTTTAGATGCTCAATCAGTAGCTGATATAATTCGCGCTCATAAAGTGAAACGAGTTTATCTTCTTGCAGCATTGTTAAGCGCAACTGCTGAGCAAAAAATGAAATCTGCTTGGAAGTTGAACATGGAAGGCCTTTTCAATGTCTTAGATATCGCTCGTGAACTTGGTGGATTAAGAGTGTTTTGGCCAAGCAGCATTGCAGTTTTTGGTCCGACTACTCCTCGAGTAAATACTCCTCAGTACACCGTAATGGAGCCTACAACAGTTTACGGAATAAGTAAACTTTCAGGTGAACTATGGTGCGAATATTATTTTAAAAAATTTGGCGTTGATGTTCGTAGCATTCGTTACCCGGGATTAATTAGCTATAAAGCTCTTCCTGGTGGTGGTACAACAGATTATGCTGTTGACATCTATCATCAAGCGCTCGATAAAGGTTCTTATAACTGTTTCCTAAAGGAAGATACTGCTTTACCAATGATGTATATGCCCGATGCAATTCGTGCAACATTAGAATTGATGGAAGCTCCTTCTGATGATGTGAAAATTAGAAGTAGCTACAATTTAGCCGGGATTAGTTTTACGCCGGAACAAATTGCAGCAGAAATTAAAAAACACATTCCTGAGTTTACAATTTCATATGAACCGGATTTCCGTCAGGCAATTGCTGATTCATGGCCTCAATCTATCGATGATTCTCGAGCTCAACAAGATTGGGGATGGAAGCCGCAATACGATATGGAGTCAATGACAAAAGATATGTTAATGCACTTAAAAGAAGCACGTCAAAGTGCCTAATACTTACGAGTAATTCAATTATGGAACATCCTTTATTTATTACGAATTCTCTTTCACGACAAAAAGAAAATTTTGTCCCGATTAATCCTCCTCTCGTTGGCTTGTATGTTTGTGGACCTACAGTTTATGGTGAGGCGCATTTAGGACATGCACGTCCTTATATCACTTTTGATGTTTTAAACCGATATCTAACTCATTTAGGTTATAAAGTTCGCTACGTTCGTAATATCACCGATGTTGGACATCTTGAAAATGATGCCGATGAAGGAGAAGATAAAATCGCGAAGAAAGCTCGTCTGGAGCAATTAGAGCCAATGGAAATTGTTGAGTTATATACCGGCAGTTTTCATGAGTCAATGCGTCAGCTGAATAATAATCCTCCAAGCATTGAGCCACGCGCATCAGGACATATCATAGAGCAAATCGAAATGATTAAAAAAATCATTGCTAACGGTTACGCCTATGAGTCAAATGGATCTGTGTACTTTGATGTGATCAATTACAGCAAATCACATGACTATGGAAAACTTTCAGGTCGAGTAATTGAAGATTTGATTGCTGGGGCAGGAAATGAACGTAGAGAATTAGAAGGACAAAGCGAAAAACAAAACCCCGCAGATTTCGCACTATGGAAAAAAGCTAGTCCGGAACATATTATGCGCTGGCCTTCACCATGGAGTGATGGTTTCCCGGGTTGGCATATTGAATGTTCTGCAATGAGCGGAAAATATTTGGGAGAGACATTTGATATACATGGCGGTGGAATGGATTTGCTTTTCCCTCATCATGAAAGTGAAATTGCACAGTCGAAAGGTAGTTGCGGACATGCTCCTGTTAAATATTGGATGCATAATAACATGATCACGATTAACGGACAAAAAATGGGAAAATCGTTGGGTAATTTTATTACACTTCGACAATTCTTTACCGGTGATCATAAATTGTTAGAGCAATCTTATAGCGCTATGGCTATTCGATTCTTCATCCTTCAAGCGCATTATCGTAGTACTCTAGATTTTTCTAACGAAGGGTTAATAGCAGCAGAGAAAGGATACAATCGAATAATGGCAGCGTTAGAAGTGTTGAATTCATTGCAAGCATCTACTACATCTTCTTATGATGTTGATGCATTGTCAAAGAAATGCTACGATGCAATGAATGATGATTTAAATACTGCAATTGTATTGTCGCATTTATTCGATGCTGTAAGAGTAATTAATTCTGCTAATGCAGGAACTGAGAGTTTGACAGCAACTGATATTGAAGCTTTGAAGTCATTAATGAACACATTTATTTTTGATATACTTGGTTTAAAAGCAGAGGAGAAAAAATCTGACGATGATTTAGACAATGTGATGAAGCTTTTATTAGCAATGCGTGCAGAAGCAAAAGCGAATAAAGATTTTGCAACTTCAGATAAAATCCGTGATGAATTAATCAAATTGAATTTCACAATTAAAGATAGTAAAGATGGTTCCACGTGGAGTAAAGCGTAGTATTAAATGGATTGCCTTGTGCATTTCATTTGTCGTTGTTTCTTGTAACAATGATACAAAGACAAATAGTTCATCAACAGGTAATGTTGTTAAACCTGCAGCACCAACTGCTCCCGCTTTCAATAGTGATTCAGCATTTGTTTATGTGAAAGCACAAACTGATTTTGGTCCTCGCATACCAAATTCGGTTTCGCAATCAAAATGTGCTGCATGGCTTACCGAAACGATGAAGCAGTTTGCCGATACGGTGATTGTACAAAGTTTCCAAACACGAGGATTTGATGGAAAAACATTGAACGGAAAAAATATCATCAGTTCGTTCAATCCTTCAAAAGGAAATCGCGTTTTACTTTGCTCTCACTGGGATTCACGCCCATGGGCAGATCAAGATAGTGTTGATAAGGACAAACCGATTGATGGTGCTAACGATGGCGCTAGTGGAGTTGGAGTACTCATTGAAGTAGCGCGTCAATTATCAATTGCAAAACCTGATGTTGGTGTCGATATTATTTTCTTTGACATTGAAGATTATGGTCAACCGGAGGATAGTAAGTTTCCTGAGATGGACGATTCATATTGCCTTGGATCACAGTATTGGGCTAAGAATCTTCATACACCAAATTACTTTGCGCGCTACGGAATTCTATTAGACATGGTAGGTGGAGCTCATGCAACTTACACGCAAGAAGGAACTTCAAATCGCTATGCTCCTGCTGTTGTTGATATGGTTTGGAAAACAGCAAGTGATATCGGTTATTCAGATTATTTCGTCTTCGACAAAACGAAACCAATCATTGATGATCACTATTACGTAAATCAATTAGCTCAAATTAAAATGGTGGATGTAATTCATTACGACTTTAGTTCTCCATCTAATTTCTGGAAGCATTGGCATACACATGGTGATACGATTGATAAAATCGATAAGAACTCTTTAAAGGCCTGCGGACAAACATTATTACAAGTGGTGTTTAATGAACTTGTAAATTAAGATTTAGTTAAAAAGTGATGAACGATTAAACTTTTTACCCTTTGATTTATCAATCTAAGGTTTAAAGAAAAGATTATGAAGAAGCAGTGGATATTGTCGTTAATATTTGTAACCGTAGTGACGTTCGGTTTTTCTCAAATGCCTGCAGGAATGGTTAGGGATTCTTCACGCACTCGAGGTGGAATGAATCGTGATTCTGCTTTTAGAAATGCGCCCGCAATTGCAAAGGTGATTGGAGTATTACGCGATTCTGCTTCTAAATCTAGTATTGAATTCGCTTCTGTAGCATTGATTCGAATGCGCGATAGTGTAGCTGTTGGAGGAAGTTTAACCGATTCAAAAGGACAATTCAGCATTGAAGAATTGCCTCCGGGAAGATATATTCTTCGAATTAATTCAATCGGCTATCGTAAAATGGATTCAAAACCTTTTATGTTAAGCCCGATGGATCCATTAAAAGATTTCGGAACTGTTTATGTGGCTTCAACACAAAAGAATTTAAAGGAAGTTGAAGTAGCCGGCGAAAAAGCTGATTATGTAAATTCCCTCGACAAAAAAGTTTTTAATGTAGAGAAAGATATCGTTAGTACTGGTGGTACCGCTGCTGATGTGCTCAAAAATGTTCCTTCTGTAAACGTTGACATCGATGGGAAAGTGAGCTTAAGAGGAAGTGAAAATTTGACGATTCTAATTGATGGCAAACCTTCAGGTTTAGGCGGTGGAGATAAGGCTGCTTTACTTCAACAATTACCTGCAGGATCCATCGAGCAAATTGAAGTTATTACAAATCCTTCTGCTAGATACGATGCTGAAGGTATGGCAGGTATTATCAATATTAAAACGAAGAAAGATAAACGTAATGGTATCAACGGTACTATTACAGCCGGCGTAGGAACACGTGATAAATACAATGCAGGATTCTCATTAAATAATCGCACAAAAAACACTAATCTAAGTTTAAGTTACAATTATCGAGAGGAAGCAAGAACATTTACCGGCGCTTCTGATAGAAGAAATTATTATACGAATCCTGAGACATTCTATGAAACAGCAAATCATGGTCGTCAGTACAATGAGAACCAAAGTGTAAAAGCGGGATTTGACATTAATCTTTCGAAGTATAGTACTCTTGGATTGTCAGGTGGATTTAGTACTCGCTTCGAACATAGAAATGATGTTACTGATTACTCATTTGAAGATTCTGTAAGAACGATTACGGATGCATTTTATAGAACTTCTGCAGAAAATAATATTAACAAGAATTTTGATGCAGGTATCGATTTCAGACATACAATTCCTGGAACGAAGCGCGAATTTTCAGCAAGTGGAACATTTTCAAATAGCGATAGCAGAAACCATAGTGATTATTTAACTGATGATGGTTTCTTAGCTTATACCAAACAAAATGTAGATGGATTATTTACTGTAGGAACATTCCAATCTGATTATACTCATCCTATCAATGATAAGTCGAAATTCGAAACTGGAATTAAAGCGACCATACGAAGCAATGAAACTGATCAGAAAGCATATATCTCCGAAGTATCTGATCAATACATTGCCGACACAAATAACACCGACAATTTTGTTTATGCCGATCAGATTTATGCAGCTTATGCCCAATATGCAGGTAAAATAAAGATGTTTGAAGTTCAAGGTGGATTAAGAGCAGAGCAAACCAATATCAGCGGTGATTCGAAAACACAGAATAAAGATTTTACAAATGACTATCTTGATTTATTCCCTAGCGCTGCATTGAAATATGTATTGAAACAGAAAAACGAGTTTCAAATTACATATAGCAGAAGAATTAATCGCCCTAATACGCGTGACTTAAATCCATTTACTGATCTTTCGGATAGCCTTAACGTTAGAACAGGAAATCCTTATCTAAAACCGGAATATATCAGCAGTTATGAATTCAATTATTTCCGTCGCTTAGGAGACCATAGCGTTTCCGGAACATTGTATTATAGAAAGACGAATAATCTTATTGTGAGATATCGTACTATTGATCAGAATACAGGAATTTCAACAATGACCTTTACCAACTTTAGCTCATCTGAAAATACAGGAGTTGAAGTAGTGATTAAAAACCAAATTGGAAAAATTGTTAATGCAACAACGACATTCAATTTCTTCAACAATAAAGTAAATGGAGATAATGTTAGCGCTGAATTACAAAGTTCAAATACTAACTGGACTTTACGTTCCAATATTAGTTTCCGGTTAACACCGGCAACTTCATTCCAACTTAGTGGTATGTATATGTCGCCTGCAAAACAACCTCAAGGAAGTTTTAAAGGTATGAGTGGAGTTGATGCAGGATTTCGTCAAGATTTCTTAAAAGGTAAACTGACATTAAGTGTAAATGTGAGTGATATCTTTAATACACGAAAATTCGTGATTTATAACGTTGGAGAAGGGTTTGAACTTGATTCATGGAGAAAACGTGAAACACGAGTTGCTAATTTCACATTATCATACCGATTCGGTTCTACCGATAATAGCTTGTTCCAGAAGAAGAAACAAAATCGTCAGCCGGAAATGCAACCGGATATGAATCCTGATTTCTAAAAAAATAAATTTGATCACCTCCCGTTGATAAATAAATATGATGTCGAATTTTAAAGTACCTGCTAATCAAAAGAAGTATGCCCGCTGGGTATGGCTTATTTTGTTGGGCCCATTTGTATTTTTGTTTTTATTAGTCAGCCTTATAGCGGCCGGCGTTTTCGGTGCATTACCAACATTCGAAGAACTTGAAAATCCCAATAGCTTATTGGCAAGTGAAGTGTATTCGTCTGACATGAAAACGCTCGGAAAGTACTTTAGAGAAAATCGTGTAAATATTCACTATAAAGATCTTTCACCAAATATTATTAATGCTTTGAAGGCAACCGAGGATGTTCGATTCGAAGAGCATAGCGGTGTTGATATTCGTGGATTAATGCGTGTATTGGTAAAGACAGTTGTTTTACAACAAGGTGCAGGTGGCGGTAGTACCATTACTCAACAGTTGGCAAAGAACTTATTCCCTCGTGGAGAAAGTTTATCGAAACCGGGATTGATCATAAGAAAAATTAAAGAATGGATTATCGCAGTCAAACTTGAAAGAAACTATACAAAGCATGAAATCCTTGCGATGTATTTAAATACTGTTGAGTTTGGAAATAATGCTTTCGGAATCCGTTCAGCATGTACTACCTATTTTCAAAAAGATACAAAAGATGTTTCTCTCGAAGAAGCTGCAATGTTAATCGGATTATTACAAGCGCCATCGCTTTACAATCCTGTTCGTAATCCACAGAATGCTATTAACAGAAGAAATACCGTTATAGGACAATTAGAAAAATATAATTTTATTACAGAGCAACAAAGTGATTCATTACAAAAGATTCCTATTAAATTAAATTTCCAACCGGATAGTCATACATCAGGGCTTGCACAGTATTTTAGAGAGGTGTTAAAGCAAGATCTTATGAAGTGGTGTAAAGATCATAAGAAGGCCGACGGAACTCCTTATAACCTTTACAAAGACGGATTAAGAATTTATACTACCATCGATACTCGAATGCAAGAGTATGCCGAAGATGCCGTGAATACGCATATGGCTGAATTGCAAAAAACTTTTTATGATCATTGGAAAGGTAGAGTTCCATGGGAAGATCATCCTGAAATTATTGAAGACGCAATGAAACGCAGTGATCGCTATCGCGATATGAAAGCCGCCGGTGCATCAGAGTCAGATATCAAAAAAGCTTTCAATAAGAAAGTTAAAATGACTGTGTTTAGCTGGAAAGGAGAACGCGATACAACGATGACACCAATGGATTCTATTCGCTATTATAAAATGTTCTTAAGAACAGGATTTATGGCAATGGAACCTCAAACAGGATATGTGCGTGCTTGGGTTGGAGGTAACGATTATAAATACTTCCAGTATGATCAAGTAAAAGATGGTAAACGTCAAGTAGGTTCAACATTCAAACCGTTTTTATACACATTGGCAATGCAAGAAGGATACTCTCCTTGCTATGAAGTGCCAAATGTTCCTGTTACAATTATTGATAAAGCAGGTGTTGCTTGGACACCTTCAAATTCAGATGGGAAATATGGCGGAATGCTATCGTTAAAAGAAGCATTAGCAAATTCGGTGAACTGTGTTTCAGCATACCTTATGAAACAATTCGGACCTGAAGCAGTGATTCAAGTGGCAAGAAAAATGGGAATTACTTCTCCATTAGACCCATATCCTTCTTTAGCATTAGGTACCGCTGATGTTTCTGTTTATGAAATGGTGGGTGCTTATAGTACGTTCGCTAATAAAGGTGTATGGACAGAGCCAAATTATATTTTGCGAATAGAAGATAAGAACGGAGTTGTATTACAAGATTTCGTTCCTCGTAAAGTTGAAGCAATCAGTGAAGAGACTTCATACCTTATGTTGAATTTGATGCAAGGTGTTACCATCTTCGGAACAGGTGCTCGTTTACGCGGATCTAAATATGGATTTACAAATCCGATAGCGGGTAAAACAGGAACCACACAAAACCAAAGTGATGGTTGGTTCATGGGAATTACTCCTGAATTAGTTGCAGGTTGTTGGGTAGGTTGCGAAGATCGTTCTGTACACTTTAGAACAACGCAATTAGGACAAGGAGCAAATACAGCACTACCTGTATGGGGCTTATTTATGAAGAAGGTATTGGCTGATCCTGATTTGAATTACTCAAAAGGTGATTTCGAAAAACCCGAGAAACCATTGGGAGTAGAACTCGATTGTTCGAAGTATAAGAATCCTTCCGGTACGAATACAGACAACAAGGATTTTGATATCAATTAAAACTAAAAGAATTTCATCATTTAAAAGAATTATAGTATGAACAAAGTTGTTGAAAATGCAGAAGTAGCAATTGCTGACATCAAAGATGGCGCAGTAATTATGCTCGGCGGATTCGGTTTATGCGGTATTCCTGAGAACTGTATAAATGCATTAGTGAAACAGGGAACGAAGGAGTTAACTTGTATATCGAATAATGCCGGTGTTGATGATTTCGGAATCGGTCTGATGCTTAAAACACGTCAGGTGAAAAAAATGATTTCATCATACGTAGGAGAAAATGCAGAATTCGAACGTCAATTATTAAGTGGTGAATTGGAAGTTGAATTAATTCCTCAAGGAACATTAGCAACGCGTTGTATGGCTGCTGCATATGGTATGCCTGCAGTGTGGGTAAAAGCAGGAGTTGGAACTGAAGTAGCTATTGGAAAAGAAGTACGTCAATTCGACGGAGAAGATTTCTTGTTAGAGATGGCTTTTAAAGCGCAATTCTCTATTGTGAAAGCTTGGAAAGGCGATAC
>ENA-UPSM01003530-UPSM01003530.1-activated-sludge-metagenome-genome-assembly--contig:-NODE-3530-length-17408-cov-6.779058_pt1 | contig 17408 bp, 11 predicted proteins | sample MGYA00238181_ERZ773283 | MGnify/ENA primary metagenome ERZ773283 (study PRJEB29023, sample SAMN05720199) | activated sludge metagenome | isolation source: Anaerobic digester | place: Japan...
CGCCCACCACCACCGGTTGCCCAAGCTCGTGGTCGATGCCATCCGCCAGCACCACGGCACCACCCTCATCCAGTATTTCTACCAGCGCGCGCGCAAGGAGCTGCGCACCCCGCTCCCCGGTCAACCCGAGCCGTCCGCCACCGCCGAGGTCCCGGAGGCCCCCTTCCGCTACGAGGGCCCGAAACCCCAGACCCGCGAGAACGCCATCCTCTTCCTCTCCGACTGTGTCGAGGCCGCCTCGCGCTCGCTCCGCACCGTCACCCGCCAAAGTCTCGCCGAACTCATCGATCGCCTGGTGCAGGAGCGCATCGACGACGGCCAGCTCGACGAGTGCCCGCTCACCCTTGCCGAGATCGCCCAGATCAAGACCAGCTTCGAGTTCACCTCGCTCAACATGCTCCACTCGCGCATCGCCTACCCGGCGCCGGAGCCGCCGGCCAACGGCAACGCCGCCTCCTCGCCGTCCGCCGCCCCTGGTCCCGTTTCGTCCGCCCAGCCCCCTGCCGCCGCCCCCACCGACCATGCCCGCGAAATCCAGCCGCCCCGTTAAAGTCTACTGCGGCCACGCCCAGTTGCGCTTCACCCGTCCGGCCGTCGCCGCCGCCATCCACGCGCTCGACGCGGCCGCCGCGCCGGCCACCGACTGCAACCGCGGCACCTGGCGCCTGCCCGCCGGCGAAATGTCCATCGCCTTCCTCACCGATGCCGCCCTCGCGCGCCTGCACGGCGACTTCATGGACGACCCGACGACGACCGACGTGATCACCTTCCCGGCCGCGGCGGCCGGCCACGACCAGGCCGGCGAGGTCTGCATCTCCGTCGACACCGCCCGGGCCTACGCCGCCAAGCACGACCGGCCGTTCGCCGAGGAACTCACGCTGTACCTGGTCCACGGTTACCTCCACCTCTGCGGCTACGACGACCGCACCCCGGTCACGCGGCGCCAGATGCGCGGGGCCGAGCGCCAGGCCATCGCCGCCCTGCGCGCCGCCCGGAAGATGCCCGCGTTCGCGCTCGGCAGCTGAGCCTACAAGAAGCAGTTGGGCACAGAGAGCACAGAGATAAGGCAAGAGGACACAGAGAGATCGGAGAGAAAGCGGAGGCCAGAAACGCTCACCATTTGGGTGCGTTGGGCGGACCAAAGTTTGCTTACCCAACTTCTCCTCTGTGATCTCCTTCCGTCGCTCCTCTGCCTCTGTGACCTGTCCGCACTGCCGGCTCGAGGCTGAGCGGCCCGATCCGGTTCCGGCTCCCGCCCCTCACAACGGCTCGACGTCCACCGATACCTTCACGGTGTGGCTGCCGCCGCCGGTGAGGATGCCCATCACCGGGCTCACGTCGCTGAAGTCGCGGCCGAACGCGACCGTGATGTGCTCGCCGCTCGGCTGGCAGTTGTTCGTCGGGTCGAAATCCACCCAGCCGAAATTCGGGCAATGGACCGAAAACCACGCGTGGGTCGCATCCGCGCCGACGAGCCGCGGTTTGCCCGCCGGCGGCAAAGTCCGCAGGTAGCCGCTCACGTAGCTCGCGGGCAGCCCGAGCGAGCGCAGGCACGCGATCGCGAAGTGCGCAAAATCCTGACACACGCCGCGCCGCTTCTCCCACACCTCGGCGAGCGGCGTGGCGGTCGTCGTCGCCACCGGGTCGTAGGCGAAGTCCGCGTGGATGCGCCGGTTCAGATCCGCCACGGCCGCCAGTAGCGGCCGCCCGGCCGGGAAGCTCTCCCGCGCATAGTCGGCGAACTCCGGCCGCGGCTGCACCAGCGGCGAACCGAAGACGAACTGGAACGGCCCGATGGCCGCAACCGCCACCGGATCGCGGTACCGTTGTGCCACCTGCTCCCACGGTTCCGACAGCGCCGGCGCCGGCACATCGCGCTCCTCGACGCTCACCACGCTCGTCGCGGTGACCTCCATCTTCGCATGCAGCTCCTGGATCGCGAAGAAGCACACCCGGTTGCCGAAGAAATCCGGCCGCTGCACCTGCACCGCCGGCTCGGGCGAGATCGCGATCCGCCAGTCGGTGCGCGACTGCACCGCGGTCACCCGCGGCTCCACGCGCGCGGCATGGTGCGATACCGCCACCGGCTCGGCATACTCGTAGGTCGTGCGATGCGTGATACGGTAGTTCATGGCGTGGGCGGCAGGAGCGAGTAGCGGGTAGCGGGTAGCGAGTAGGCGCCGGCGCCCATCTGAAGCCCAGGGGTGGAACTCGAGCCAGCCGCGTGCTGAGCCCAAATGGCGGGCGTGAAGCCCGCCATCCGCGATCGCGCATTCCTGTCGGGCGTGAAGGTTCCCCGCCAGTGGCGGCGCCGAAGGCACCCAGGGTCAGCCCCACCATCGGAGAATCGGCGCCGGTGCGGTGTCATGGTCCGCCCTCCTTCGGCAGGGTCGCCTCGCCCCCGGCGCGGGAGATGGAGGAATGGGCGAAGTAGTTCACGGCGATGGCGTCGGAGAGATGCGGCATCGAAGCGGCGATGTGGCGGATCACCTTCGCGATCCCGGTGTCGGCCGCCTTCTCGCCGGCGCACCCGAGCTCGCGCGGATCGGCCAGGCGCAGCCGCGCGACGCAGTCGATGAGGACCCGTTGGCCGGCGCTGGGCAGCGCGGTGAGTTTCTCCCGCGGCAACCGTTCGAAGTGCTTCACCAGCTGGTTGAGCTGGAACAGGAGCGAACGGGGGTTCGTGTCGTCGAGCAGCACGAGGTCGCTCACCGCGGCGAGCTGCGGGAGCACGTTGTAGCGCGAGCGATACGTGATCGAGCAGTCGCAGACCTCCAGCACCGCCTCCAGCAGCCCGAGGTTCTCGGCGTCGGGGGCGGAGAACACGCTGTCGAGGAAGGTGCAGATCTGGATCGAGCGCTCGATGCGGCGTCCCATGTCGAGGAAACGCCAGCCCTGCGCGCGCGTCATGTTGTCGTTGGTCAGGCCGTGGAACGAGGCGACGTCGACCAGGGTCTGGTTGATCACCGCCACCGCGTCACCGGCGAGCAACGACGAGACGCCGGCCGGCGGGGTCAGGCGGTCGTCGAGCTGGGTGAGCACGCGCCAGAGATCGTTCGAGGTGCGGTCGCGCACGAGGATCGCGAGGCGCCGGAGCTGGTCGGCGGTGTCGCGCAGGCTGCCGGGGCGCGCGGGATCGAAGACCGCCGCCAACAGCTCGGCCTCGAGCGCCTCGGGCTGTTGGCGCAGCGGGAGGATGTCCTCGGCGGTGAGCTGCCCGTGCTCGGCGAGCGTGCGCAGGAGCGGCGCGAGCACCGGCCAGGCGCTGCCCGTGCTCTCCGGATTGAAGCGCACGAGCGCGCTGCGCAGCAGGCGCGCGGTCGCGTCGGCCCGCTCGGCGTAGCGGCCGAGCCAGAAGAAGTTGTCGGCGAGGCGGCTGGGGAGGTTGTTGCCCACGCGGCGCAGCTCCACGGGCTGCGAGGACTGCCCGAGCAACGTGTCGTCCGCCACCGGCGCCGCGGCGCGCACCCACACGTCCTTGCTCGCACCTCCATGTTGCAACGACACGAAGCGGCCCGCGGGCTCCGGTGCGATGCGCCCCAGCCCGCCCGGCATCACGCGGTACGATTCGCCGTGCGCCACGAGATAGACGCGCACGCTCACCGGGCTGGCGACAAAACCGCCGCCCTCCCACGAGGGCGCGAACGACAGCGGCACCTTCTCCTGCGCGACGTACGCGTGCGGTTGCCAGCGGATCTGGCGCAGCCAGCCCGCGCGGTCGGTCGGCGCGGGTCCGGGCAGCGCGCGGAAGGCCGGCTTGAGGATGAGGTTGCCGAAGTGGTCCTCGACGTAGCGCTCGGCCGACTCCTGGCCGCACCACCACGTGGCGACCGAGGGGAGTTTCAGCTCCTCGCCGAGCACCTGCCGGCACAACCCCGGCAGGAACGCCATGAACGCCGGGCTCTGCAGCAGGCCGCTGCCAAGCGCGTTCACCACCGCGACATGCCCCCGCCGCACCGCCTCGACGAGGCCGGGCACGCCGAGCATCGAATCGTTGCGCAGCTCGAGCGGGTCGCAGAAATCGTCGTCCACGCGCCGCAGGATCACGTCCACCGGCTCGAGGCCGCTGAGGGTCTTGAGGAACACCCGGTCGTCGCGCACGGTGAGGTCCTGGCCCTCGACGAGCGTGTAGCCGAGGTAGCGCGCGAGGTAGGATTGCTCGAAGTAGGTCTCGTTGTACGGGCCGGGCGTGAGCACCACCACCCGCGCCTCGCCACCGCCGCGCGGCGACAGGCCGGCGAGCGCACTCTGCGTGTCACGGAAAAATCCCGCCAGCCGCTGCACAGGGAGGTCGCGGAACGCCTCGGGCAGCATGCGCGAGGCGATGAGACGGTTGGCCAGGGCGTAGCCCGACCCGGTCGGGATCTGCGTGCGATCGGCCACCACCCACCAGCGCCCGTCGGGCGAGCGCGCGAGGTCCGCCGCGTAGAACTGCAAATGACGCCGGCCCGCCGGCTTCACGCCGTGCAGCGGCCGCAGGAAATCCGGCTGCGCGAAGACCATCGCCGGCGGGAGCTGGCCGGAGCGGATGAGGTTCTGCGCGCCATGGCAGTCGGCGAGCACGCGGTCCATCAGCACCGCCCGTTGCACGAGCGCGGATTCCAGCGCCCGCCACTCCGCCGCCGCGAAGACGAAGGGCACCGGATCCAGCCGCCACGGCCGGTCGAGACCGTCGGCCTCGCCGTAGACGTTGTAGGTGATGCCCTGGTCGCGGATGAAGCGCCGGCCGGTCTCCCAGCGTCGGTGAAGTTCGGCGACACTCTCCCCCGCGAAGTCGCGCACCAACGGCTCCCAATGCGGCCGCACAGTGCCGTCGGCCGCGAGCAGCTCGTCGAAGGCCCCGGCGGGCGGGCGATAGCAGGCGAGCAGCCGCGCCCGCGCGGCGGCAAGCGCGGCGGCGGACGGGGCCGAAGGGACGGCTGAGGTTTCAGGCGGCATCAAGTGGGAGGCCGAGAGTTGAAGGGAAGGCGACCGGGCAGCAACCGTGCAGGGGAAGGAAGATGGAATCGGCGGTGGCTGGCGGGGAGCCGCTGAGCCGGCGAAGGGCGGTCGCGGCGCGACCGCGGATGGCGGGGATAAACCCCGCCCCACCGGTGGAGGGGCGGACGCCGGGGAGCAGGCTCCTGCCGGTGATCGAAACCTTCCGCGTCTGGCCCATGCGCCCCACCCCGCGCGCGAGCCTCTCCGATGGTGGGGCGGGGGTTATCCCCGCCAAAAATCCGCGGCCCGCCACGGGCCCCGCCAGTACCCTCACGTCGCTTGTACCAAGTTCCTCGTTGCGCCGACTCTCCCCAATTTCCACCGTCCGCCCATGGCGAAGGTTCATGGTCCCGGATACTCGGCGCTGAGCAAGGGGCGCTACTCCTCCATCGGGGAACAGTACTTCCTGACCTTCAACCTCGCGCGGCCGCAAACGGGTTTGACTGAGCCGGAGCTGCTCGCCGCCGTTCGCCGCGAGTGGGTTCGCCTCGGCGAAGCGCGCCATTGGGAAGTGCGCACGGCCGTCGTGATGCCCGACCACCTGCACCTGCTCGTGCGCCTGCGCGCCGAGACCGAGGTGGGCGATGTCATCCGGTTGTTCAAAGGCCATCTCGCCGCCGTGCTGCGGCCGCACCGCCTGAACTGGCAACGCTCCTTCTACGACCACCGGCTGCGGCACGGGGAAGACGCGTTTCCAGTCTTTCGCTACATCTTCCTGAACCCGTATCGCGCCGGCCTGCTCGCCGCCGGCGAAAGCTGGCCCGGCTACTTCTGCGATGCCGAAGATTGGGAGTGGTTCCGAACGCTGACCGATGAGGGAACTCCATTCCCCGAATGGCTGGAGCTCCGCTGAACCGAGGAACCGACGGATGGCGGCCGCGGCGCGACCGCGAATGGCGGGGATAAACCCCGCCCCACCATCGGAGGGGCGGACGCCGGGGGCCGATTTCGCACCAAAGGGAGAAGCCGGTCGAACAGTCAGCCCTTCGCCCTCAACACCGGGCGCGAGCCACTCAGATGGTGGGGCGGGCTTTACGCCCGCCAAGATGCCATCGCCCGCGGCTCTACCCCGCGCTCGCCCACCCGCCGAAGAGCCGCGGTGCGGCCGCAGCTCCGAATCGTGGCGGCCGAAGCTCATGCCTTGCGCAGGTCGAGGGTGCAGGGGAACTCCGGGTCGATCACGGCCGCCGGGACCACCAGCTCCCCGGGCGTGTGGCCGTGCCGGAAGAAGCGCGCGAGGCGGCGGCTCTCGGCCTCGTAGGCGTTCACCGGGAAGGTCGTGTAGTTGCGTCCGCCGGGGTGTGTCACGTGGTAGGTGCAGCCGCCGAGCGCCCGGCCGTTCCAGGTGTCGACGATGTCGAACACCAGCGGCGCGTGCACGGGGATCGTCGGGTGCAGGCAGGAGGTCGGTTGCCAGGCGCGGTAGCGGACGCCGGCGACAAATTCCCCCTCGGTGCCGGTCGGCTGAAGCGGAAGGGGGTGGCCGTTGCAGGCGACGACATGCCGCCCGTCGGTGAGCCCGGTCACCTTCACCTGAACACGCTCGACGGAGGAATCGACAAAACGCACCGTGCCGCCGGGGCCGGCCTCCTCGCCGAGGACATGCCAGGGCTCCAGCGCCTGCCGGAGCTCGAGGTGGACATCGCGCACCGTGAGGTCGCCGACCAGCGGGAAGCGGAACTCCTGATGCGGGGCGAGCCAGGCGACGGGCAACTCGTAGCCGTGGACGGCGAGATCGGCGCAGATGTCCTCGATGTCGCGGCCGATGAAGTGCGGCAGCATCCACTTGTCGTGGAGCTGCGTGCCCCAGCGCACGAGCGGCTTGGCGTACGGCTCGGCCCAGAAACGGGCGACCAACGCGCGCAGCAGGAGCTGCTGCACGAGGCTCATCCGCTCGTGCGGCGGCATCTCGAAGGCGCGCAGCTCCAGCAGGCCGAGCCGCCCCGAGGCGCTTTCCGGCGCGTAAAGTTTGTCGATGCAGAACTCGGCGCGGTGGGTGTTGCCCGTCGAATCCACGAGCAGGTGACGCAGCACGCGGTCGACCAGCCACGGCGGGCAGGCGCCCTGCGGCGGAATCTGGGCGAAGGCGATCTCCAGCTCCCGCAGCGCGTCGAGGCGCGCCTCGTCGATCCGCGGGCTCTGGCTGGTGGGGCCGATGAACAGGCCGCTGAAAAGATACGAGAGCGAGGGATGGTGCTGCCAGTAGGTGACCAGGCTGCGCAACAGGTCGGGGCGGCGCAGGAACGGGCTGTCGGCCGGAGTCGGTCCGCCGAGGACGATGTGATTGCCGCCGCCGGTGCCGGTGTGGCGTCCGTCGATCATGAACTTCTCGGCGCCGAGCCGGGCCTGCCGGGCATCCTCGTAGACTCCGGTCGTGCGCTCGACGAGCTCGGACCAGGTCGCCGCCGGATGGATATTCACCTCGATGACGCCGGGGTCGGGCGTGACCTTGACGACGCAGAGCCGCGGATCGGCCGGCGGCGGATACCCCTCGAGCACAACCGGAGTGCCGAGCGCGGCGGCCGTCGCCTCGACGGCGGTGACGATCTCGAGATAATCCTCCAGAGTGTCGACCGGGGGGAGGAAGATGTGCACGCGCCCGTCGCGCGGCTCGACACAGAGCGCGGTGCGTACGATCCACGAGGCGGACTCGCCGGGCAGCGGCGCACGCTCCGCGGCGGCGATGGCCGCAAGTTCGGCGGCGGTCGGCGTGGCGGACGGGCTGGCGCCGGTTGCGACCGTTTCCACAAACTGCCGGCGCGGGGGGAGCGCCGGGCGCGGTGCCAACGGATCTGCCTCGATGACCGAGGGAGTATCCTCCTCTGTCGCCCACGGCTGCGAGTCCAGCGGCAGGCGCAGTCCGACGGGAGAATCACCGGGGATGAGATACAGACGACCGTTGCGCAGGAACCACGGGCTGCTCGTCCAGCCGCGTCCGTCGCCGGCGGGCTTCCGGCGCAGCGGCAGCACGTGGCCGACGACGGCATCGAGCCCGGCGTCGAACAGACGCGCGAGGCGCGCACGTTCCTCCGGGTTGCGCAGCTCGGAGCGGTGCGGATCGACGTTGGATGGAAGCGTGCGCTCCTTCCAGAGGTAGTAGAACACGTCCTCGTACGCCGGCATGATCCAGCGCTCGGCGAGGCCGAAGCGGCCAGCGAGCGCGCGGATGAAGCACTCGGCGAGCGCCGCGGTGTTGTCGGTGCGAGTGGTCTCGTCGGCGAGTAGATGCGGATCATCCCAGACGGGTTCGCCGTCCGGGCGCCAGTAGGCGGCAAACGCCCAGCGCGGCAGCGGCTCGCCGGGATACCATTTGCCCTGGCCGTGGTGCAGGAACGCGCCCGGGGCGAAACGGTGCTGGAGCCGCCGGAGGAGATCGTCGGCGCGGAGGCGTTTGGTCACCCCGAGGGCAGCGCTGTTCCACTCCGCGCCGTCGTAGTCGTCGATCGAGACAAAGGTCGGCTCGCCGCCCATGGTGAGGCGCACGTCCTGTTTCTTGAGGTCTGCGTCGACGCGCCGGCCAAGCGCATCGATGGCCGACCACTGGGCTTCGGAATAGGGCTTGGTGACGCGCGGCGTTTCGAGGAGACGCGTGACCTTCATCTCGACGTCGAACGTCACCTTGCACTCGCCCAACGCCCCGTCGATGGGCGCGGCCGACTGCGGATCGGGCGTGGCGGCGAGCGGGATATGCCCCTCGCCAGCGAGCAGGCCGGAGGTCGGGTCGAGGCCGATCCAACCGGCGCCGGGCAGGTACACCTCGCACCAGGCGTGAAGGTCGGTGAAGTCCTTGTCGGTGCCGGAGGGACCGTCGAGGGACTTCCGATCGGCGACGAGCTGGATCAGATAACCGGAGACAAAGCGGGCGGCCAGCCCGAGGTGGCGGCAGAGCTGCACCAGCAGCCACGCGGAGTCGCGGCAGGAGCCGGAGCGCTTCGTCACCGTTTCCTCGGGAGTCTGCACGCCGGGCTCCAGACGGATGACGTAGCGGATGTCGCGCCAGAGGCGCTGGTTGAGCCCGACCAGAAAATCGATGGTGCGCTGCTCGGTGCGCGGCGTACCGGCGAGATAGGCGGCGAAGCGCGGGGTGGCGGCGGCACAAAGGCGGAACGGCGCGAGATCGTGCGCCAGCGACGGGTCGTAGGTGAAGGGGAAGGTCTCGGCGGCGGGTTCGAGGAAGAAGTCGAAGGGGTTGAATACGGCCATCTCGGCCACGAGGTCCACCTCGACGACAAGCTCGCGGGTCGGCTCCGGGAAGGTGAACCGCGCCAGAAAGTTGGCCTGCGGATCCTGTTGCCAGTTGAGGAAGTTCTTCTTTGGCGCCACCCGCAGCGAATAGCCGAGGATCCGGGTGCGCGCGTGCGGCGCCGGCCGCAGCCGGACAACCTGCGGACCGAGGGTGACCAGGCGGTCGTAGCGGTAGGTCGTGCGGTGGTGGAGAGCGACGTGGATGGCCATGGGCGGGCGACCGGGAACGGGGCGCCGAGATCGGAGGGACCGCGGGCGCGCGGACTGGAGCCGGTTGAGGCAGAGGGTGAATTGCAGGGCGCATGCCAGCGCCGCACGGATTGCGTGTTTGAGCCCCGGGCACGTCGCGGCGAGGTTGGCCCGCGGCCTGCTGGGAGCCCCCAGCATGTCCGCCGCTCCTGCCGCCGCCTCCCCCGCCGCCGCTCGTTCGCTCCTCGAGCCCTACGACGTGGGCGGATTCTTCGACGAGCTGTTCGCCCGCGATGGCTCCGTGCGCCCCGCCTACCAGAAGGTCCACGGGCATCTGGGCGGCCTGTCCCAGGAGGACTACTTCAAGAAGCAGGCCGCCGTCGACGTGGCGTTCATGCGCGGCGGCGTGACGTTCACCGTCTACAGCGACAACCAGGGCACCGAGCGCATCTTCCCGTTCGACCTGATGCCCCGGGTCATCCCCGCCCAGGAATGGGCCACGCTCGAGGCCGGTCTCACGCAGCGCCTCACCACGCTCAATCTCTTCCTCCACGACATCTACCACGATCAACGTATCCTCAAGGAGCGCGTGATCCCCGCGCACTATGTGCTCAGCGCGCGCCACTTCCGTCGGGAGTTCATGAACTTCGACGTCCCGAAGGGAGTCTATGTCCACATCTGCGGCACCGACCTGATCCGCGACCACGACGGCCGTTACCTCGTGCTTGAGGACAACCTTCGCTGCCCGTCCGGCGCGAGCTACATGATCGAGAACCGCGCCGCGATGAAGCGCGCCTTCCCCGAGCTCTATCAGGCCGCAAAAGTCCGCCCGGTGGAGAATTACGCGCAGGAACTGCTCAAATCCCTCCAGTACACCGCCCCCGCCGGCATGCGCGGCGACACGCCCACCTGCGTGTTGCTCACCCCGGGCGTCTACAACAGCGCCTATTTCGAGCACACTTTCCTCGCCCGTTCGATGGGCATCCCGATCGTCGAGGGTCGCGACCTCGTCGTGAAGGACGCCCGCGTTTTCATGCGCACCGTCGCCGGCCTCGTGCCGGTCGACGTGATCTACCGCCGCATCGACGACGACTTCCTCGACCCTTCCGTCTTCCGCGCCGACTCGTTGCTCGGCGTCCCCGGTCTTGTCCAGGCGTATCGTGCCGGCAATGTCAGCCTCGCCAACACCATCGGCACCGGTATCGCCGACGACAAGGTGATGTACTATTTCGTCCCGCGGATCATCAAGTTCTACCTCGGCGAGGAGCCGATCCTGCCCAACGTCGACACCTACCTCGCCTCGGAGGAGAAGGACCGCACCTACATCCTCGACAACCTCGCCAAGCTCGTCGTGAAGAGCGCCAACGAGGCCGGCGGCTACGGCATGCTGATGGGCCCCTGGGCCGCGAAGGAGGAGATCGAGAAGTTCCGCGCCATGATCATCGACAACCCGCGCAACTTCATCGCCCAGCCGCCCATCTCGCTCTCCCGCCATCCCACCTGGTGCGGCGAAGGGTTCGAGGGCCGCCACATCGACCTGCGCCCGTACATCCTCTGCGGCGAGAAGATCAAGGTCACCCCCGGCGGCCTCACCCGCGTCGCCCTCCGCAAAGGCTCGCTCGTCGTCAACTCCTCCCAAGGCGGCGGCTCGAAGGACACCTGGGTCCTCCACGGCGACGAGTGAAGAGACTCTCGAATCCAATCGCAGGCTTCGCCAACCGACCGCCGCCCCTCCCTCACCTCCGCCTCCACACCCGCGCTCCACTCCTCCGATGGTGGGTCGGGCTTTACGCCCGAGAAAACACCGCTGCCCACAACCCGCTCCGCGCTCGCCCCCAGTCTCTCTCCCGCTCTCGCCGAACTGGCGGGCATAAAGCCCGCCCCACCGCCGAACTACCGTCCGCCCGCTCCATCTCTCGCGCAGCCCCCCACCTCCGTTCCTGATTTCCTGATTTCCACATTCACCAATCTTCCGCCTCGCCGTCCGGCCACTCCTCATCCCGCGTTCCGCACTCCGGCCATTCCGCAATCCGCACTCCGCACTCCGCATTTCATGAAAGCCGCCGCCCTCGCCGCCCCGCCCCGCCGCAAGCTCCCGATGCTCTCGCGCGTGGCCAACTCCCTCTATTGGCTGGGCCGCTACTTCGAGCGCGCCGAGAACACCGCCCGCCTCCTCGACGTCAACCTCCAACTCCTCCTCGATTTCGAGAAGCACGACGACGCCGCGCTCACCGAGCACTGGCTTTCGATCATCCACTCCACCTCGAGCGCCGAATTCTTCGCCAAGCACTACGCGAAAGCCGACGCGGCCGCCGTGACCGAGTTCATGACGTTCAACACGGCCAACCCGAACTCGATCCTCTCCTGCACCCTCGCCGCCCGGGAGAACGCCCGCATGATCCGCGACCGCATCTCCCTCGAGATGTGGGAGACCGTCAACGACCTCCACCTCTTCCTCCACAGCCGCGAGGCCCGCTCGCTCTGGCAGCACAGCCCCACCGAATTCTACGCGCGCATCAAGAACGCCTCGCACCTCTTCCAGGGCCTCACCAGCGCGACCTTCCCGCACGACGAGGGCTACAACTTCATCCAACTCGGCCGTTTCATCGAACGCGCCGACAAGACCATCCGCCTGCTCGACCTCAAGTACCACATCCTCCTGCCCGCCGCCGACGACGTCGGCGGCGCGGTCGACACGGCCCAGTGGCGCGCCGTGCTGCGCTGCGCCAGCGCGCTCGAGGCGTATCGCCGTTTCTACGTCTCCGAGATCCTCCCCTGGAAGGTGTCCGAGTTCCTCCTCTTCTCGGAGACGTTCCCCCGCTCCGTGCGCCACTGTCTCGGGCAGATCGACCTCTACCTGCGCCGCATCAGCGGCACCCCCGTCGGCCAGCACAGCAACGAGGCCGAGCGCCTCTGCGGCCGCCTGGTCTCCGAACTCAACTACACCTCGATCGACGAGGTCTTTCGCAAGGGCCTGCACGAGTTCCTCTCCCAGATCCTGCCCGTGCTCGACCAGGTGGGCGCGATCATCTTCGACACCTTCATGACCCACCGCCCCGTCGACGAAGTCGCCGAGGTCCGCCTCCACCAGCAGGAGGAACAACAGCAACAGCCGCGCGTGTGACGCGCGCGCCACGGGCATTTCCGGTTCGGGAGTGCCGACTGGCGGCTAGCCGGAAACTGCCTCTGGCAACGCCGCTCCGCCCTCAGAACGTGGGTCGGGCCCTGGTCGCCTTCGGCACCGTCTCTGGCGGGTGAACTTCACGCCCAACACGCCGTCTCCGCCGCACTGGCGGGCATAAAGCCCGCCCCACCACCGAACCACCGTCCGCCCGCTCCATCGCTCGCGCCGCCACCGTTCCTGATTTCCTGAGTTCCACATTCTCCTCTTCCGGTCCACCGTCATCCGTCTGCTGTCCTCTTCCGTCCGCTCTCCTTCGTTCGCCCAACTGCCAATCGGCAGTCCGAAATCGAGAACCTCCGCATGCCCGATCCGACATCTCTGCCCGCCGCCGAGCCCAGCGCCGATTCCGCTTCCCCCTCCGGCCAACGCATCTGCGTGCGCCACCTCACCCGATTCCTCTACCACGGTCCGGTCACCGACAGCTTCAACGAGGTCCGCCTCCGCCCGCTCAGCGACGCCACTCAGACCTGCACCCGCTTCGAACTCCGCCTCACCCCCGAGGCCACCGTTCGCGAGTACGAGGACTTCCACAAGAACCGCGTCCACTACTTCGATCTCCCCGCCCCGCACACACAACTCGACATCGAGGCGATCTCCCTTGTCGAGACGCAGCCCGAGCGGCGCCCGCTGCCGCTCACGCCCTTCGCGCCCTCCCTGCTCGACGATCCCGCCTTCGGCTTCGAGCACTTCGATTTCCTCGCCGATTCCAGCTTCGTGCCGCTCGCCGTGCCGCTGCGCCACGAAGTGAAACAACTTCTTGGCGACACCATCCACGATCTCTGGGCCGATGCCGTACGCCTCGGCGAACACGTGCACGACATCCTCACCTACTCGCCCAACGCCACGAAGGTGAACACCCGCGTGGTCGACGTGCTCGAGTCGCGCCGCGGCGTCTGCCAGGACTACGCGCACCTCATGCTCGGCCTGTGCCGGGGCGCCGGCATTCCCGCCCGCTACGTGAGCGGCTACTTTCTCAACCCGCAGCGCGCGCCCGATGCCATCGAGGCCTCGCACGCGTGGGTCGAGATCCTGCTGCCCGGCTACGGCTGGCGCGGCTACGATCCCACCCACCGTCGCCTCCCCGGCACAAACTACGTGAAACTCGCCATCGGCCGCGATTACGGCGACATCCGCCCCGTCAGCGGCACCTTCCGCGGTCTCGGCACCCGCGAGATGATCGTCGAAGTCCAGGTGCGCGGGGCGGAGTGAGCGCTGCGCTCCCCTGCCTCGTCGGAGGGAGGGCTTCACACCCGCCAGAAAGCCGATGCAAGCTCCCCTTCGGTTGAGTCTTTCCGGCTGCCGCGGATGGCCCCACCAGATCTGTGTCCAACCCACCTGCGGCGAAAATCCTCCGTCTGCCCGTTCGGTCGCGGCTTCGCCGCGCTCGGGTCTCCGCGGTTCACTTCCGGCTCCGCGGGTTACGCGGCTTCGGCCTACTCAAGCACCAGCTCGGCACCGCCGCGCAGATACCGCCGCAGGCTCTCCCGCAACCGCGCGACCGAGTCGGCCGCGATCCCGTCGAGCGCGGCCAGCGGCTCGTTGAGCACCCGCCGCGCGTATTCCAGATCGCTGCCGCGCAACCCCGCCGCCCATTCTTCCTTCACCGGGTAGCCCTCGTCGCGGGCAAAGGTGTAGAGCGCCTTCAGCGCCACCGCGTCGGCGCGCCGGCCGTCGCTCCACGCCTGCAGGGCCGTGCCGAGCAGCGCCAGCACCGCGGCGCGACTCTCCTCGTGCACCGGGTTGCGGGCCAGCAGCGTCGCGAAGGCCGAGGCCTCCGTGAGCGCCGCGAAGCTCAGGCCGATGCCGGCGAACCGTCGCACCACCCGCACCTCGCCGAAGAACCACGTGCGCCCCTGATTGGTGCTCGTCAGCATCGCCGCCACCTCGTCGAACAGGTCCAGCGCCACTGCCGGCTGCCGCGACGACAGCCGTTGGAAACAGAGCATCTGGCCGCCGTCGGGGCTGAACAACAGCACCTGCTGGTGGCGATCCTGCGCCGGCGGCTTCTGCAGCACGAAACCCGTGGTCTGGAGGCTCTGGCCCGCCATGGCGTAACCGCTATTTGCCGACACCCCCCGGGGCGACCGGCTGGCGTATCTCCACCGGCGCGCCGTTGTCCCCGGGCAGCACCGTGCCGCCCGAGATGATGAACTTCATGCCCTCCCGCACGCTCATCGTCAGCACGCGCACCTCCTCCCGCGGCACCAGGATCAGGAAACCGGAGGTCGGATTCGGCGTCGTCGGCACGAAGACCGACACCAACTCGCGCCCCGTGCGCTCGCTGGCCTCGCCGCCGGAGTTGTTGGTGAGGAAGGCGATCACGTAGCTGCCGGCACGGGGAAACTCGATCAGCACCACTTTCGAAAAGGCCGCGCGATTCTCCGCGCCGAACGTCTGCACGATCTGCTTCACCGCGTTGTAGAACGCCCCGATGCCCGGAATGCCCTCGATGAACCGCTCCGCGTACTCGCCGAAGAAGCGGCCCAACACCCAGCGCGAGACGAAGCCCAGCGCCGTGGTGAAGACGATCACGACCAACGTCGACAGGAGGTCCCACACCAGCGCCAACCGCGGGTTGCCCAGCCACTCCGACGGCACCCAGAAGAAGAAGTAGTTGCGGAACGTCCCGCCGACCTGCGACACCAGCCACACGAAGACGATCAGCGTCACCGCGAGCGGCGCGAGCAGCATCAGCCCGGTGAAGAACGCAGTGCGAAGCTTGGCGAGAGCAGTCTTTTCCGACATCGCGCGAGAGATTGCGCCACGCCCACACCCCTGCAAGGGGAGAACGCTCCGCCCTGAAGAACCAATCGGGCGACAAGCGTTGCGGGGCGGAGCCGGCCCGTCGAGGGGCAAAGGAGGGGGCCAACCGCGTCGCGAATGGCTCCGTTCCGCGTGTTCCGTTCAACAACGCCCCAGCGTCGCACTGCACCGGCGGAAGTGGTGGCCGTAGATCGCCAACGTGACTGCGAGCGGCAGCGCTCGGGGGCGCCGCAGGCAGGTCCACGCGAGCAGATACCAGTACTGGAACCGCTCGCGGCCGAGCAGGCCGAGCCGGAAACACGAGCGCGCGAAGGCCAGGCACAGCGCCGGCCGAAGTGTGAACGAGGCCATGCGCGGCTGGCGGAACTCGCGCAGGAAGGTCCGCACCCGCTGGTAGTAGGGCCGCGGGGCGTAGATCGACTCCATCAGCCGCCGGTAACCGGCGCGCAACTCCGCCAGGTCCATGCGCGGGATGAAGTTGGTGGTGCCGTCGACGTTGTCGCCCGACGAACGACCCCGCAGGCGCCCTTCCCGGGAGAGCCGGGCGTGGAGCTTGGTGTCGGGCAGCGCGTTGAGCAGCCCGACCATCGCCGTCACGATCCCGCTCTTCTGGATGAACTCGAGCTGCCGGCGGAAGATCGAGGCCGTGTCGCTGTCGAAACCGACGATGAACCCACCCTGGACCTGGAGGCCGGCCCGCTGGATACGCTTGATGTCCGCGACCAGATCGCGCCCGCGGTTCTGCACCTTGTGGCACTCGGCCAGCGCCGCGTCGTCGGGCGTCTCGATGCCGATGAAGACGGTGTCGAAACCGGCCTCGACCAGCAGGCGCATCAGCGCGTCGTCGTCGGCGAGGTTGATGGAGGCCTCGGTGTAGAACGTGAGCCGCCGGCGGTGGGCGCGCTGCCATTCGATGAGGCGCGGCAGCAGCTCGGTGCGGAGCGTGTGCTTGTTGCCGATGAAGTTGTCGTCGACGAAGAACACCTGGCCGCGCCAGCCCTCGGCGACCAGCGCATCGAGCTCCGCGAGGACCTGCGCCGCCGTCTTGGTGCGCGGCCGGTGTCCGAACTTCGCGGTGACATCGCAGAACTCGCAGTCGAACGGGCAGCCGCGGGAGTACTGCACGCTCATCGAGGCGTAGCGGCGCACCTCGGCGAGATGCCAGAGCGGCACCGGCGCGGCGCTCATCGCGGAGAACTCCGTGGTGCGGTAGAGCGGGCCGGCCGTGCCGGCGGCGAAATCGCGCAGGAACGGCGGCAGCGTGAGCTCGGCCTCGTTGAGGACGAAATGCTCCACGCCGGGGAACTGCGCGTGGTCGCTGGTGAAGAGCGGGCCGCCGGCCACGATCCGCTTCCCCGCGGCGCGGCAGCGCACGATCAGCTCCTGCACCGAGGCGCGCTGCGCGATCATCGCACTCAGGAAGACCACGTCCGCCCAGCGCAGATCGCGGTCGGCGAGCGGACGGACGTTGGTGTCGACGAGCCGTTTCTCCCACTCGGCCGGCAGCAGCGCGGCGACGGTGAGCAGGCCCAGCGGAGGGAACGCCGCCTTCTTGCGGATGAATTTGAGCGCGTGTTTGAAACCCCAAAACGTGTCCGGGAATTCCGGGTAGAGCAGAAGAACGTTCATCGCCGTGGAGCACAGCTACGCCGGCCCCGGAAAAGCGAAAGCGCCGGAATCGTAACGGACGCCCCACGCGCGGCCCGCGCCCCCCCTCGGCTGCCTCCGGCTTCCGGCGCGGTTTGGCTGCACCCGGCGCGCGACCCAACAGCGCGCGATTTCCGCTTCTTCTTCCTTCCGCGTCTGCCGCTTTCCCGCCTTCATCGCCTCCATGCACTTCGATCTCGCCACTCGCATCGTCACGCTCGGCGTGGGCGAACTGGCGGGCTTCGCGCTCGGCCCGCGCGAATCCGGGGGCGGTGGCGGCGGGCTGTGGCGCGCCCAGCTCGGCCAGCATTGGCACAGCGAACTCCGCCTCCGCGCCGCCGAGGAACCCGGCGCACGCTTCGAGGTGCCGATCGCCGGCGACTACCCCCACCGCGGCTGG
>ENA-UPSM01003542-UPSM01003542.1-activated-sludge-metagenome-genome-assembly--contig:-NODE-3542-length-17346-cov-5.505060_pt1 | contig 17346 bp, 15 predicted proteins | sample MGYA00238181_ERZ773283 | MGnify/ENA primary metagenome ERZ773283 (study PRJEB29023, sample SAMN05720199) | activated sludge metagenome | isolation source: Anaerobic digester | place: Japan...
GTCACAATTAATGAAGACAAGTTTGATACAGTACAAGGAAAACTTCTTGCAACAGATGTAAAGAGCAGTACATCGATTCTTAAGATTCTTGAACTGCCAAAGGATTTTGCTGTTTCAGACCAAGGGGTATACATAACCGAAACTCCTAATATGTCACCACTTAGAGCAAGATTTGCCTTAAATGCAGGAATATACGGAATAAAATACCCTGTTTTCGGTTTTGACTTTATTGTGGATAACTATCAGGGCCTTGCTTTTGGAATGAACATTGGAGCATGTTTGGCAAATATAAACTTCAAAAACGTTATTCTTATGGATACAGGACTTATGCTTGGATACATGATAGATCTGGATGCAATGCAAGCCACCATTCCGATACAGTTCGGAATCCTTTACGATCTTTCAACCAATGATATAGATAAAGCAGCTTTTTCTTTATATATAAAACCGGGTCTAAAGCTCGCAGTTAATCTGGGAGATTTTATTGGTGCATATGCTCAGGGCGGCTACATTTTTGAAATTCCTATGAACAGCATTAAGACAAACGTCAACGGAATTACGCTTCAGGCAGGAGTCGAGTTTAAATTTTAAACTAAAGTAAATCATAGCCGCCCAAAAGGGCGGTTTCTTTATGATATAATAGTTATACTATTATACTTATGTTTATCATTATGAGGTGATACAGTTGATAAAAGGAGTAATATTTGACCTTTTTGGAACTTTGATAAAGGTAGAATCTTTATTTTTAGGTATTGCTGGTGAAATTGCCGCACAGACAGGAAAAGAAGTCCATGAAATCGAAAAAAAAATTCATACGCTTTACAACAAGCACTTTCTTAACTATCATTTAAAAGAGTTTCAACCGGAAAGACATTACTATCAGAAGGTATTCAAGGAGTTAAAAAACGAATATAAGCTTGCTTATACTGCCGATTGGTATGTAGATTATGCCTATGATACCTTTTCAGAACTTAGGCAATACAATGATGCTAATTTCCTTAATGATCTCAAACAAAGCAACTTTAAGATAGCTATACTTACCAATGCCGACTCTTTTTTCGTAAGAAACTGTATAGAAAAGAATGCTATTGCCTTTGATAAGCTCATAATATCAGAAGAAGTAAGAGCTTACAAGCCCAGCGAGCAGATCTTTCAAATTGCACTTGATGAATTAAAGCTGAAAAAAGAAGAGGTTGTTTTTGTAGGAGATAATATTAATGTCGATGTACTTGGGGGAAACAATTTTGGAATAAAAACTATTCTTATAGACAGAGAAGACTCTAAAGAATGCTACCCAAAAGTTACAAACCTCTACCAGATCGCTGAATTTATAAGGTGAGCATATGTATAAACTAAAATCAAACTATATGCCCCAGGGAGATCAGCCTCAGGCCATAGACGATCTGCTGAACGGTCTTAATAGAAACGATAGGTTTCAGACCCTTCTGGGAGTAACCGGCTCCGGAAAAACATACACTATGGCCAACGTTATAGAAAAATCAGGAAGACCGGCTTTGATAATGTCTCCAAATAAAATACTGGCTGTTCAGCTTTATAGGGAGTTCAAAGAGTTCTTTCCGGAAAACAGAGTTGAATTTTTTGTAAGTTATTATGACTACTATCAGCCGGAAGCATACATTCCCGGAAGAGATATATATATAGAAAAAGATGCTGATATAAACGAAGTTTTGGAGAAGATGAGACTTTCTACTTTAAAATCTGTACTGACGCGCAGAGATGTAATTGTCATAGCAAGCGTATCTGCCATATATGCATCGGGTAATCCCAGAGACTTTCAGAGCATAAATCTGTACTTTAAAAAAGGCGAGTCCCTGGCACGCAGAGAGATCATGGAAAAACTTACCAAAATGCAGTACACAAGAAAAGAGGACGAGTCCTCCGGAGGCGTTTTCAGATTTAAAGGAGAAGTCTTGGAAGTTTTCCCTCCTTATGAAGACTATGGAATAAGAATTGAGTTTTTTGATGAAGAGATTCAGAGTATAAAAACTTTTGATCTATTGAACCGCAAAACTATTGAAATCATTGATAAAGTGACACTCTATCCGGCCAAAGAATACGTCACCACAGAAGAAAAAATACGGACAGCAACAGAAAAGATAAAAGCAGATCTTGCAGACAGAATAGAAAATTTCAAGAGTCAGGGCAAACTTCTGGAGGCACAGAGGATAGAACAAAGAACGTTGCAGGATATAGAATTTCTTGAGGTTCTGGGGCATTGCAAAGGAATCGAAAACTATTCCAGATACTTTGATGGAAGACTTCCCGGTGATCCTGCATGGTCACTCCTAGATTATTTTGAAAAAGATTTCATAACCTTTATTGATGAGTCTCATATAGCCATACCGCAGATAAGAGCTATGTGGAGGGGCGATTATGCAAGAAAGAAAAATCTTGTCGATTACGGATTCAGACTTCCGTCTGCTTTTGATAACCGTCCTCTTAAATTTGAAGAGTTCCTGCAAAAAACCAATCAAATTATTATGGTATCTGCTACTCCCGGGCCTTTTGAATATGAAGTATCCCAAAATATTGCAGAACAGATTATCAGACCTACAGGTCTTACTGACCCTCTTGTCGAAGTAAAAGCTACTGAAGGACAGATTGACAGTTTTGTGGATGAACTGAGTCATGTGGTTAAACGAGGGGAAAGATCTCTGGCAGTAGTACTGACAAAAAAAGATGCAGAGATGCTTTCCGAACATCTTAACCTAATCGGTATAAAAGCAACATACCTGCATTCCGAGCTTGATACGATGGAAAGGAATGAGGTAGTCAGAAAACTCAGAACAGGAGAAGTCAACGTAGTTGTCGGAATAAACCTTCTCAGAGAAGGTCTTGATCTTCCGGAAGTATCTCTTATAGCTATAATGGATGCTGACAGAGAGGGATTTTTGAGGTCTGAAACCACACTTATACAGACTATAGGAAGAGCGGCAAGAAATGTAAACGGAAAAGTACTGCTGTATGCCGATAAAATTACTCCGGCAATGGAAAAAGCCATAAGCGAAACCAACAGAAGACGTGCGAAACAGATTGAGTTTAATATTCAGAACAACATCACTCCGAAAACAATAATAAAAGAAATCCCTCAGGAAGATATCTTTGCTCCGTTCAAAGAAGAAATGGCTTCGGACAAGTATATACTTGAAGCCGCAAAAGGTACAAATGCAGAAGATTATATGGCTCTGCTGGAAGAAGAAATGTTAAAAGCAGCTAGTGAGTTGCGATATGAAGATGCTGCCAAGCTTCGCGATGAGATTAACAAAGTCCGAAAAAAATATAACATAAAATAAACTCCCATAAATATGGGAGTTTATTTTACTTTCTTTTTATTTTAAGAAATTTTTTAGAATCAAAAAAGAATGTATATATGCCGTATATAAAAAATACTAGAAGACCGAAAGTAATCCAAAGCATACTCACGTTTATCATCCCGAAAATTCCTGTTCCCCTTACAAAAGATGTAAGCATGGCAGCCAGCCACTGCTTGCTGAAAGTGGCAACTATCACGGGAATGATTATTAACCACTGAATATCAACTACAAGACTGAAAACAAGCAGAACAGCTATTGATGTTATCCATAAGACTGCTGGTTTAGAAAGAAACTTGAAAAAAGCGGAAACACCGTTGCCGATTTTTTTCAAGGCCTCAAATCTGCTTTTTTTTGCTGAAACTTCCAACATCCCCACCTCCGTTATTATGTCTCTACTACAGTTATTATACCTTAATTTTTACTCTTTTGCAACATTACTATTTTTTTTCATCTTCTTCATCACCAATTCTCAATAGGGCAAGGAAAGCCTCCTGAGGGATATCTACGGTTCCTATGGCTCTCATTCTCTTCTTTCCTTCCTTCTGCTTTTCAAGCAGTTTCATCTTTCGGGTCACATCTCCTCCGTAGCATTTTGCAAGAACATCTTTCCTGAAAGCTTTTATGGTTGAACGGGCTATAATCTTACCGTCTGCATATGCCTGAATAGGTATTTCAAACTGATGCCTGGGAATAAGATCCGGGAGCTTGTCAACTACCTTTCGGGCAGTATCGTAGGCCTTTGATCTGTGCTCTATAAAAGAGAGGGCATCTATTGGCTCTTTGTTTACAAGTATCATTATTTTTACCAAATCAGACTTTCTGTACTCAAGTATTTCATAGTCCATGGATGCATAACCGCGACTTATGGCTTTCATTTTATCGAAAAAATCAAATATCAGTTCGGCCAGAGGAATTTCAAAGTGTATAACAACTCTATTTTTTCCAGCATTGGAAACTGGGTGAAATTACCTCTTTTTTCAATCTGTGCAAGATTTATAAGACTTCCCATGTAATCAGGCGGAGTAATTATATCTAATTTTGCATATGGCTCATAGACCTCATCTATCCTATCTTGTAAAGGAAATTCAGCAGGATTGTTTATTTCAATTGTCTCACCGTTCTTAAGCTTGGCCCTGTAAACTACACTTGGAGCTGTAAGAATAACGCTTATTTCAAACTCTCTTTCAAGACGTTCCCTCACTACATCCATATGAAGAAGACCCAAAAAACCACACCTGAAACCGAACCCCATTGCAGGCGAATTTTCGACGGAATAAACAAGGGAAGTATCATTAAGATTGAGTTTATCTATTGATTTTCTTAACTCCTCAAAATATTCTGGTAGTCCCGGATAAAGACCAGCAAATACGTTTGGTTTAACTTCCTTATAGCCGTGAAGGGGCTTATCAATAGGATTCTGAGTATTTGTGATGGTGTCTCCCACTTTGGCTTCCTGCAGATCTTTTATACCGGCAACAATATACCCTACCTCTCCTGCACAAAGTGTATCCGTTTCTTCCATCTGCGGATGAAAAAGACCTACTTCAAGTATTTCATAATCCATTCCAGATACCATAAACCTTACTTTATCTCCCTTCTTCATGGATCCTGAAAAAACTCTCGTATAGACTATAATCCCCTTATACTTGTCATACTGCGCATCGAAAATAAGAGCTTTAAGTTTTTCCGAAGAACTACCTTTGGATAAAGGAGAAGGTATCTTTTTTACTATAGATTCAAGAAGATCATCAATTCCTTCACCGGTTCTAGCACTTACAAGAAGCACATCCTTCTGTTCTATACCTATAAGATCATCAAGTTCCAAAAGAGACTCCTCAATATTGGCATTTGGCAAATCAATTTTATTTAATACCGGAATAATCTCAAGATCGTTTTCAATAGCCAAGTATGTATTGGTGACTGTCTGAGCCTCAACTCCCTGAGATGCGTCAACCAAAAGCACAGCACCTTCGCATGCAGCAAGACTTCTTGAAACTTCGTAATTAAAATCGACATGGCCGGGTGTGTCTATTATATTTATCTCATATCTTTTTCCATCGGCAGAATCATAAAATATCTTTACGGGTTTGGCTTTTATTGTGATTCCCCTCTCGCTTTCAATATCCATAGAATCCATAAACTGATCTTTCATCTTCCTCAATTCAATTGTTTTAGTTTTTTCCAAAATTCTATCCACCAAAGTTGTTTTCCCATGGTCAATATGTGCTATAATAGAAATGTTCCTTATAAGTTCCGGATTATACAAAACAGACACCTCCAAGTGCAACCAGAATTATTACAGACTAATTATAGCAAAAAATAATTAAAAATAGAATATTCTGATAGGTAATGCTTACATTTTCAACGTTAAGTTGACATTAAGCTTTTGTTTGCATCTTGACACAAGAAAAATCATTGTGTTATAATAACACGGAAATCAAAAATAACCAAGAGGTGGAAAAAGAATGAAAAAAGGGATTCATCCTGAGATGAAGTTTATCACTGTAAAATGTGCCTGTGGAGCAGAGCATAAGATATATTCCACTGTTGATACTTTCAGGCTTGATGTTTGTTCCAAGTGTCATCCTTTCTTCAAGGGCGAGATAGGTTCTCAGATTCTAGACACAGAAGGAAGAGTAAAGAAGTTCAACAACAGATACAAGAATTTTGCTCAGGCATAATCAAGGGAGATTTTATCTCCCTTTTTTGGCTCAAATTTCATAAAATTTGAAAAGCTTAGATGTTGCCAGCCTTGCAGTTCTTTCGGAATTTCTGGCAATCTCAAATAAAAAAACACTTGGAGGTGACAAACCATAGCCTGGACCCGGGCCGTTTAAACGTATCATGACTTCGCAAGGTTATCGTGAAAAATCTTAAAAAGAAGGGCAGGGAATCATAGTGGTAAAGGGTATCGAATCAGGAGAAACAGTAAAGGCAAAAGTAGTTGACATTAAAAAGTTTGGGGCATTTGTCAAACTTGACAACGGAGAAGAAGGATTCATACACATTTCTAAGATTTCCAAGAACTATGTAAAGAACATCTCTGATTTTCTTCAGGTTGGTCAGGAGATTGAAGGCCGAATAATTGGCACAACCAAAGACGGCAAGTATGAACTATCCTTGAAGGAGGGATCAGTGCCTGAGGATACTTCGAAAGAAACGAATGAAGAGTTTGAAAAGAAACTAAGTCAGTTTATGAGAGACAGTGAAAAAAAGATTTCGGAGTACAATAAGCATCTTGAGAAAAAACGTGGTGTTTCGAAGAGAAGATAATAAAAGATAATTCAAACATAGACTTACCAGGGAGCCGACGGCTCCCTTTTGTGTTATAATAGAAACTGATATAATTTTTTAGGAGGTGAAGTTCAAGTAACTCTTGAACGAATAATGTGGACGAGTATAAAAGAATAAAAGGTACCCAGGATATATACGGTCCGGAGATAGATTATTGGAATCATGTCGAAAAAACTGCTAAAAGCATTCTTGAAAAATATGCCTTTAAAGAACTTCGTACACCTGTAATTGAACCTACAGAGCTTTTTAACAGAGGGATAGGAAACGAAACAGACATAGTAAAAAAAGAAATGTACACTTTTGAAGATAAAGGTGGGCGTTCAATTACCTTGCGTCCGGAAGGAACAGCACCTGCTGTAAGGGCATATATTGAGAATTCTATGATAAACTCTGGACTTCCGGTAAAACTTTTCTATTTTGGTCCGATGTTCAGATATGAAAAACCACAGTCAGGAAGATTAAGACAGTTCCATCAGTTTGGGGCTGAGATCTTTGGTAGCGACTATCCTCTTGCTGATGCCGAGATAGTAATAATGCTCAACAATATTCTATCTTCTGTCGGACTCCGAAATTATAGGCTTAAAATAAATAGTGTCGGCTGTCCAAAGTGCAGAGCAGAATATAGAAAAGCACTCAAAGAATACTTTGCGAAGTATCTCTCAGAAATGTGCGAAGACTGTCAATCAAGATACGAGAAAAATCCAATGAGACTTCTCGACTGCAAAGTTCAAAAAGATAAGGAATATGCAAGACAGGCACCTTCTATACTTGATTATCTTTGTGAAGAATGTAGGGATCATTTTGATAGCGTTAAGAAGTATCTTGATCTTTCACATGTGGCATATGAAGTTGACCCACGAATAGTCCGTGGTCTTGATTATTATACCAAAACTGCTTTTGAGTTTGAACACTTAGATCTTGGTGCGCAGGCAGTAATAGCAGGCGGAGGAAGATATGACGGACTGGTTCAGGAGATAGGAGGCCCAAGTACTCCTTCAGTAGGATTTGGTATGGGAGTTGAAAGGGTTGTACTTGCAATGAAAGCAGAAAAAGTTCAATTTCTATGCTCAAACGATGTGGATGTTTATATAGTACACTCAGGAAAGGGAACTGAAGAACAGGCACTTGAGCTTACAAATAAATTAAGAAGTAACGGTATAAAAGCATACATAAGTGTTGTAAAAAGGAATATGAGCGGTCAGTTCAAGCATGCAAACAAAATAGGAGCCAGACTAAGTATAGTTATAGGTGAGGATGAGCTTACTAATAACTTTTATACAGTAAAAAACATGGTAACCGGTGATCAGAGCCAGGTTGAAAAAGAATGGGTAACGGATATAATAAAGGAAAAACTGGAGGGGATCTGATTTGCTTTTATTAAGACCCATCTTGGTCTTTGTCGGAATGGTTTTTTCATACATACCGTATCTGCAGTTTGTTGGTCTTGCAATAGTTATGTTTATTTACCATACTCTTATAAAGAACCGTAACGAGCATATTCAAAGGATGGAAACAGTCTATAAGGCAAATAACTGGGATTTTCCGCTAAAAAAAGATAATAGCGGATTTCTCTGGTTTATACTCTATATTATCTCTATGGGCACAATTATGGTGCTTTCAAACATGATAATGCCACAGGTTCTCGAACTTTCTACCCAGGAACTAGAAAGTTTTGTTCTTCCTCAATGGCAGGTTTATACATTCATCGGCTGTGGTTTTATGGTTATGGTATCTTATGTTCTCATGATAAACCGTATAGTAAAGGATCAGTGGATGCTTCAGGAATCAGAGATACGATACGGAATAGTAAAGGACAGGATCATAAACTACCGTGACGGCACCTTTGCCATCATACTCAGAATAGTAACCTTTAATTTCTATGAATGGTATCTTCTTTATGTTCTTTTAAGAGAAACTGCATATCATTACTTTGAAGACGGTACTGCCAGCGACAAGTATACCCAGGCCATAAAAAGCAATCAAACTATTGATCCCCAAATTATAGATCCGCCAGAAGACAGTTATGACCTGTTGCTCAAAGAACTTAGCACCATAGGCGACGAAGAAAGATTTAGCATAATCTTCAGGAAAGTAACAGCTATGGAAAAAGAAAAAGCTTTGCTTATACTAAACAGACTTCTTCAGGAAAATAAGATAACTCAAAAAGAGTATTCCAGAATTGAAGAATTCATCTAGGGGGTAAAAATGCTTATACCGCTTTCTAATCCTGATATAACTGAAAAAGAAAAAAGTACGGTTATGCAAGTACTTGATTCACCTGATTTAGCACTAGGCCCTTACCTAAAAAAGTTTGAGGATTCTTTTAGTAGCTACACTGGGTTAAAGTACGCTTTGGGAGTCAACAGCGGCACTTCGGCGCTTCATGTTATCCTCAGATCAATGGGTTTTGCGAAGGAACATGGAATGCTGACTACTCCATTTACATTTGTAGCTTCAGCAAACGTAGCTATTTATGAACATGGTGATCCTGTTTTTATAGATATAGATCCCTATAATTACAATATATCAATCGATAAACTCAACCGTTTTTTTGAAGGAACCTACAGACCATCTAAAAATCATATAAAAACAGATTTTTTAATGGCTGTAGATGTTTTTTCGCTGCCGCTTGACTGGGATAAAATAAGAATTCCCAGTGAGATTAAGGTGATTGAAGATTCCTGTGAAGCTTTGGGCGCAGAATATAAAAACAAAAAAGCCGGCACCTTCGGATTGGCAGGAGCTTTTGCCTTTTACCCTAACAAACAGATTACTACGGGAGAAGGCGGAATAATAGTAACAGATGATGAAGGTATTTACAAGGCTGTAAAGTCTATGTCAAACCAGGGACGCGGTGAAAGCGGAGCCTGGCTCGAGCATGTCCGGCTGGGTTACAACTACAGGATGGATGAAATGTCAGCCGCTTTAGGATACTGTCAGATGACAAGACTGGATGAGATCCTTGACAAACGCAAATCAGCAGCTGACAGATATAGAAAACTTTTTGAAGGAAACAGTTTTTTTATTTGTCCTTCTGTTCCTGACTATGTAACTAGGGAAAGCTGGTTTGTTTACGTTGTAAGAATAAATATAGCATGGATTTCAAAACTTTTGGGTTTGCCTAACTGGATAAGCACCTATCAGATGCCTGACATTATAGAACATAAAAACCGTGAAGAATGGTATACTTATCTTAAAAAAGCACGGACAATTCTTGATTCTTTGCTCGAAAAACTTTCAAAAAAAGGTGTTCAGGCAAGAAATTATTTTTCTCCAGTACATCTTCAGAAGTTTTACAAAGATCTTTATGGATATGAAGAGGGTGATTTTCCGTATACCGAACTTACTTCCTGCCTAACGGTAGCTATTCCGTTTTTTTCAAACATAACCGCAGAACAACAGGAGTACGTGGTTAAAAGTATTACAGAATCAGCTTTGGAGATAGAAAATGAAATACATGGCTAAAAGGAAGCTTACACTTCTTTTAATTGATTACGTACTGTTTGTCTGTGCGTATGGTATATCTATGTTCATACGGTTTCAGCTAGATTTTGCAGAGATGTCCAAGTATATTTCACCTATCTTTCTATACGCATTGATAATGGTTACAACCCTTTATTTATCTAGAATATATGAGTCCATATGGAGATTTGCAACCTTACCGCAGCTTTTGCCTGTTTTTTATTCGGCAGGACTCGGTTTTCTTGTAAATCTTTTCATTTTTGAATTTCTAAGGAGATACGTTACTTCTTTTTTCATACTTCCTTTTACCGTCAATGCAATTACATCTCTTACCGGAGTCATACTTATTGCATGGAGTAGAATATACTGGTTTTCAAAGACCAATAAATCTTCCGTAAAGGAAACAGACAATAATATACTCATTATAGGAGCAGGAGAGATAGGTGTTCAGATTCTTGATGAGTTTGAACGCAGACCAGGCGAAGGAACTGTTGTGGGATTTCTCGATTATGACCATGATAAAATAGGAAGATCAATACGGGGCTATAAAGTTTTTGATGTACCTGAAAACACAATGAAGTACATAGACATGCTCAAAATAAAAGAAGTAATTGTTGCAATTTCAAATATTAATTCTGCCGATCTTAGAAAACTTCTTAGTTTCATTGATACAAAAAAAGTACGGGTAAGGATTCTGCCCGGAATGTTTGAAGTACTTAATAACAAGGCTTCTCTGGGTATACTTAGAGAAGTTGATGTAACAGATCTTCTGGGAAGAAAAGAGGTAAAGGTTGATCTTAAAGAGATTTCAGAGTATATACGTGGAAAAAACATTCTGATAACCGGTGCAGGAGGCAGTATAGGTTCAGAAATATGCAGGCAGGCAGCTGTATGTGCTCCTAAGGAGTTATATATACTGGGAAGAGGCGAGAACAGTATATTTAACATAAAGAATGAACTTACCGAAAAGTTCCCGCAGGTGAAAATTACTGAAATAATCTGCGATATAACAGATGAAAAAAGACTCGGAAAGATATTTGAACGTTTCAGCTTCGATGTGGTTTTTCATGCTGCGGCTCACAAGCACGTTCCGCTAATGGAAAAAAATCCAACGGAAGCCTTCAAGGTGAATGTTCTTGGTACTTACTCTCTTGCCAAACTTGCAGTAAAGCATAAAATAAAAAAATTTATCTTCATCTCCACAGACAAGGCTATAAAACCTACATCTATAATGGGGTGCTCTAAACGTTTTGCAGAAGAAGTCATTAGATCTTTCTCCAACAAAACCAATACTGTTTTTGGCATGGTACGTTTTGGAAATGTTGTAGGAAGCCGAGGAAGCGTAATACCCATATTCAAAAATCAGATTGCCAAAGGAGGACCGGTAAAAGTTACCGATCCAAGAATGAAAAGATACTTTATGACCATTCCGGAAGCAGTTACCTTAGTATTGCAGTGTATGATATTTTCCTCCGGCGGAGAAGTTTTTATACTTGATATGGGAGAACCTATACTTATAGATAATCTTGCCAGAGAGCTCATACGTCTGAGCGGTTTGGTTCCTGACCAGGACATAAAGATTGAGTATACCGGCATAAGACCAGGAGAAAAGCTTTATGAAGAGCTTCTCCTCAATGATGAGGGATACCTCAAAACCAACAACGAAAGAATATTTGTCGTAAACGCCAATCATAGCCTAAGCGAACAGGAAGTTGAAGATATGGTGGGAAAGATAAGACAGTTTGTTACCGATAGTGATTTCGAAGGCATAAACGGTCTTATACGGACTTATGTTCCCGATGCTGGGGCGGTGATAAAAGTTGAACAATCCTACTGAGGCCAAAGTATCCGTTGTGCTTATATGCCGAAACGAGAAAAAGCATCTGTATGGGGTTATAATGTCCTTACTCAATCAAAGTCTTAAACCTTATGAGATAATTGTTGCCGACGGAATGTCCGAAGACGGAAGCTACGAGTATCTTCTGGAGTTAAGTGCAGCTTACCCTGAGTTAAAACCATGTAAGAATCCTTCAATATATGCTCCTCACGGCCTCAATATCGGAATTAAACAAGCTAAAGGCGATTATATCATGATTGCTGGTGCACATACTCTTTATAATAAAGAGTACCTTAAGCAAACGGTTTCTTTTCTTTTTGAAAATCACGGGGCAGAGGCTGCCGGAGGTGTAACAACGGCTTTTTCTATGCATGGCAATGTTCTGGAAAAGTCCTTTTGCGCTGTATACTCCAGTGTATTCGGAGTGGGCGGATCACTACATAGATATGCCAAAGAGATAACTTCAGCCGATACCGTTGCTTATGCTGTGTACCGCAGAGAAGTTTTCCAGAAGTACGGTTATTTCAATGAATCTCTTATACGTAATCAGGATATAGAGTTTAACTACCGTATAACCAAAACAGGGGGAAAAATATACGTTTTGCCTATAGATAATTTGTACACTGTACCAGAAAGTTTTATTAAGTTCATTTCCAAAAATTTTTCCAACGGTTACTGGAATTATATTACTTTAAAAATTTCAAAGAAAGGAATCGGATTTAGACACTTTGTTCCGTTTTTCTTTGTGCTTTACATTCTTTTTTGCATAGTTGCGGGATTTTTTGTGTCAGTAACAGTCTCTCTTATAACCTGTGTACCTTTGATTCTTTATGCAGTCATGGACATGTATTTTTCCTTTGTGCATGCTCATAGAGCAAAAGAATCTTTACAGTTTTTTTTAAACCTATTTATCTTTCCTGTGCTTCATATTTCTTATGGAACAGGAACACTTATGAGTATTATCAGAGGAGGAGAAAGATGATTTTCTCCATAGCCGGCACATTACTTCTTTCCGTACTTCTTACTTTAGCTATGATAAAACTAGCAGTCAGGTTAAATATAGTGGACCGTCCGGACAGCTTTCTAAAGCCTCATGCCAAGGTAACCCCTTATATGGGAGGAGTCGGTGTATTTTTTTCTGTTATATTTTTTTATATAACAGATATTCATTTTGTCATTCCTTCAATCATTCTGTTGATACTTGGACTGTACGATGACATAAAAAGTCTTAATCCTAAAATCAGGATCTTGGTCGAGTTCTTGACTATTTCTTCCTTTGTTGTTTTATACTCATCAGAAACAAATCCATTATGGCTTATGCTTCTTGTTTTAACTGGCGTGGCTCTTATAAATTCTGTCAATATGATCGACGGTATGGATGGAGTATGTACGGGAACAGTCTTGATAGCCCTTGTTTGCTTCTACTTTCTAACCGGCGACTGGAGAATTTTGTTGTTTATCGCCGCATTATCGGGATTTCTTATTTTCAACTTCAATCCAGCAAAAATATTCCTTGGAGATGCGGGCTCATACTTTTTAGGTTTTTCATTATTTTTCTATCTTATCCAATTGTTCAGACAAAGTCATTTTGAAGGTTATATTAAAGGAATCATAGTCTGTGGGCTTTTATTCACCGATCTCTTCTTTGCAGTACTCCGAAGGATGATTAACGGAAAATCACCGTTCAGCGGTGACCGTGATCACCTTTACGATAAGCTTTCGAGGCAGAAAGGTGTTTCGGTAAAATTAAGTTCGTTAATAATGTATGTATTTGCTTTAATTTTCGGAGTAATAGGGAGTGTTAGTTGGAATAATCTTTTTTTTGGTGTTATAATTTCTTTGATAGTATTTTTATATATTGGTATAAAATATAAACTTTATACATATAAGTAAGTGAGGTGTGGCTTTTGGCCTTTTTAAAAGGAACCAGCGGAGATTATATCTCTGTCCGTCCTGTCGGGATAAAAAAAATTGTTATAAACGATAATAACGAAGATATCCTTGAGAGGTATTCATACGAAGTAGAGGTAAAATCCGGAAACTATATATGGACTAACAATGAGTTCTCGGCTATTAAGAGTAACAGCATAGACAAACTTTCCATAGATTTTGAATACAACCCCCTTGTTCTCACTTTGCTGAGAATAAATATGTTTTTGAAATCATCCAAAAAGAATATGTCTTCTGTCTTGTGCGCAGATATCGATAATCAGACCGCTCAGATAATTTCCAAGGAAGCTCTTTTATTTACTTTTTCTGAGAGTTCTGAGGTAGTGATAGTCAATATTAAAAAAGCCGGGAGATTCTACGAGCATAACATAATTTTTTCAAACAACGACTATCAGAATTATTTCAATATATCCTTGAAAGTAGACAAAAAAGGACTCGTAAGCTTTTACAAAGATCTTTTGATAGAAACTAATAATTTCAGACTGACCACTCTTCCGCTTGTTATTGACAGTCTTACAGATATGAAAGACCTTATAGACAAAAGAATAAAGATTATTCCGTACGATGAAATAAAGGAGATAAAAGATGAGTACTTCGATATATATGGCCTTGATCTGTCTGAATTTGTAAATGAAATTGATGCCTCGGAGGATTTGAAAGAGTTTGTTGATTATCTTTACTTTATGAAAGAAAACGGATATGACGAAAAAAGCAGCGATGATTTACAAGATCAAGACGAACAGGATGAAGATGAGGTAGAGGTGAGTTTCATAATAGACGACATCGAAGATTTGGAATCAGAGATTGAACAGATACTCGAAAACGCTGTGCCAGATGCTGTTCAGCATGATATCAAGGCTTACGATACAGATATGGATTTTAATGATATTCTTGCAGGAATAGAAGAAGATTTTATGGAAATAATGGATAACTTCTTTTTCTCAGCACAGGAAGAAGAAAAAGAAGAGATTATAGAGGAGTTAATTGAAGTAAAAGATAAAATATATACGTATAGCAAAAAGAACGATACCAAAGAAGAGTTTGAAAAAAAGCTGATCGTTGATCTTATAAATGCTTACGGTATAGAAGAAGTAAATAAGAACATTAAGTATCTTAAAGAAATTTTTTCAGTAATAGAGATAGACGGCAAATTAGAGAATTATTACGATATTTCTGAAGAAAAGAAGATAAATGAATATAAAAATTGGTACAGAAAAATTTTCAGTAAGAAAGGAACCGCTGTGAGTGGACTTATAAGTAAAAACTAATTTTGGAGGTCCGATATGGCTGAAAAAGAAAAAAAATCACTTATCGTCAAAATAACAGGAGTCCTGCCTAGTGTCGATGAGATAGAAACTACAGATTATAAAAATTTTGACAGTCTGGTTAAAGAATATATAAATAAAACCGGAGGCGTTCTTACAAAGATTCTAGTAAACGAAAAAGAAGTGCCTATGAAGTTCTATGATGATATAAAAACATCCTTTTTTGAAGGCGGAGAAGTCATAGAGCTAGAATTTTCAGATAGGAATTATGTACTTATGAATCTTTTTGAAAGCGGAAAAGATTATATAGATAAAATTAAACAGAGCCTTGATAGTGTTTCCAAGCAGGCTCTTTTGGATTCTGAGCAGTCGCATGAGATGCTTCAGGCCGTAGCGGAAGGGTTTCAGGCAATGATAAATATAATAATGATTGCGGAGAATCAGATGTTTTTTGGCAAAGCTATTCATACTCCCGAGCAGTTGGAAAAGATAAAAAAAGTTGTATCCCAGATAGTTATCTCACAGGAAAAAAAAGATTCTGTAGATCTTTCAGATATAATAGACTTTGATCTTCCCCAGACTCTTGAAACCTTCAGGGAAATATTTGAAACTGCCGAAAGAGAAATGAAAAAAGAAAAGAGTAATTAAGCTTAAATATAAACAAACCCCGGTTAGGATATAACCGGGGTTTGTTTATATAACTCAAAGCTTTATTTTTATTTTGTGGCTATTATCTTGTCCAGTTTTACTATCTCTACAACTTTTTTTACATTGGGACTGTTGATGTTATGAATCTCCATTTCACCGCCATCCTTCTTGAAGTCCGCAAAGAAGTAAAAGATCCTTCCCAGTCCGCTGCTATCAATATACTCCAGCTTACTCATATCTATTATTACTCTCTTTACACCCGATGCTTTAAGATCAGAAAGAACATTTTTCAGATCGGCTGAATTAGTTATGTCTACTCTGCCTTCAAGGTAAACCTTTCCAGTATTACCCATTATCTCCTTCTTCATCAGAGTTACCTCCTTTAAAAAAACTTTTAAGTTACTTTAAATTATAACATAGATTTTGATTTTTTAAAAATAACAGATGTTCTTTCATCTAAAGAAAAAGTTACAGGTTCTCCTTCATATTTTAAAGAATACTTCTTTCCATTGCTGGAGATCTCAGATATCAGATAAACATTCTCAACATCAATCACAGAAAGGTCTACCTGAAGACCTTCAGTTTTTTGTGAAGGATTAACCGCCACAACCACAAAATCATCTTTGCTATAACATATGTACACCAAGGCGTGTTCCGTATAGTACGTGAATTCAAACGTTGCTGTACGCAAGAAAGGATTTTGAAGATAAAAACCATTAATTTTTTTACAGAACTCAAGCAAAGCTATATTTTCATCCGTCATACTATCCCACGGGAAAGGCCTTCTGTTATCAGGATCTGTCCAGCCTGACATACCTATTTCATCTCCGTAGTAAAGTCCTTTGGCCCCGGGAAATGTGTACAGCATGATCAGTCCAGTTTTAAATACTTCAATATCTGCACCTTCACAAGCCTGTAAATGACTCTTTTCTCCAAGAGATCCGAAGACTTTGGTTGTACGTGTAATCCACCGGGAATGATCATGGTTACTAAGCTGATTCAATGCAATAAACCTGCTTTGCATAGGAAGCTGTGCGTATGCTTTTATTACAGAAGCTATAAACTTTCGGGCATTAAGATAGAGCTCCGGACTGAAAAACTCATTATGTTTTTCCATTCCGGTAAGATAAAAACTGACCGGTTCCATAAAGCCGTTATAGTTCATCACCGAATCCCATGCCTTAGATTCTATCCATTCTTTTGGTGAAGAGTACATTTCGGCAAAAATAACAGCATCGGGATTACTTTTTTTTACCAGTTTGCTAAAGTACCTCCAGAAAGAAATATTCTGGTACTTGCTTTTACCTAAATCAGCTGCTACATCAAGCCGCCAGCCGTCTATACAGTAAGGTTCCTCAACCCATCTGCGACCTATACCCGATATGGTCTGCCATACCTTAAGCGTACCATAATTAAGCTTAGGAAGCGTTTGATATCCCCACCATCCTTCATATTCATTCTCTTTATTCCAATAAAAAAAATCTCTGTATTGAGGATCATTAAGCCATTCATTTTCTGATCCGCAATGGTTAAAAACCCCGTCAAGAACAACTTT